>Ga0183260_10000525_pt1 | contig 32543 bp, 29 predicted proteins | sample AntDrymUQ4972206_2_FD_129768 | JGI IMG/M metagenome (GOLD analysis project Ga0183260, IMG submission 129768) | Polar desert sand microbial communities from Dry Valleys, Antarctica - metaG UQ497 (22.06) (version 2) (version 2) | ecosystem: Environmental > Terrestrial > Soil > Desert | place...
AAAGCGGCTTAGGTTCAGCAGCAAGCAGTGGCGAAGTATTTTCCGTGGGCTGTTGGCGCAACTCATACGGCGTCTGTTCCCACCTTCGCCCAATAGTGTCTGATCTCATTGCCGAAGGTCAGTGGATGCCTTGTAACCTACATACTCTGATGTAGAATATCGACTGCTGTACGGAAGCAAGGGGTCTTCGGACCCGTTGCTTTTTTTATCGCTCGGAGAAGGTGAGAGAGACGGCTGGATTGGAGAAAATTTCGGAGGTGGTGGAGGGTTCGCTGCCCGGTGGGACCGAGCTTGTCGACGCCCGGTTTTCGGGCGGGCCGCTGCTGACGATTCTGGTGGACCGGACGGACGGGCCGGTGGACCACGAGTTCTGTTCGCGGGTGGTATCTGCGGTGTCTCCGGCGCTGGAGAGCGAGGGGTACGACGGTATGATCGAGGTTTCCTCTCCCGGCATCGAACGTCCGTTGACCCGGCCGGAGCACTTCCGGCGCTTCGTGGGACACGAGGCGAAGGTCAGGATAGACGAGCCAATTGACGGCCGCCGCAACTTCACCGGCACCATAGAGCGGGCCGGCGATGAGGAATTCACACTAAAACTCTCTGAAGGCGAGGCGGAGGTGGAGTTGCCGTTCGGCTCCGTCGCCCGCGCGAACCTCAAGGAGGACATATAACGAAATGAATACCGCATTATTATCGGCTCTGCGAGAGATAGAGACGGAGAAGAACATACCGTTCGAGACGGTCAAGGGCGTCCTGGAGGAGTCCCTGCTCGCGGCCTACCTGAACCGCGAGGAGGCTGACGAAGAGGCGCAGGTCGTCCTGGACGAGGAGACCGGCGACCTGCGGGTCATGCGCGATGACGAGGACATAACACCGCACGACTTCACGCGCATGGCGGCCTACGTGATGCGCCAGAACTTCATGCAGCGCCTGAACGAGATCCACAACGACCAGCTCCTCGAAGAGTACGGCGAGCGCATGGGCGACATCGTGACCGGGATCGTGCAGCAGGCGCACCGCCGGATGACGCTGGTGGACCTGGGAAGGGTCGAGGCTATTCTGCCGGCCAGCGAGCAGGTCTCCAACGAGCGCTACGAGAACGGCCAGCGCATCAAGGTGTATTTGCTGGAGATCCGGGAGCCGGGGCGCGGTCCTGGCCTGGTCGTCAGCCGGCGCCACGAAGGGCTCTTGAAGGGCCTCTTCGAACTGGAGGTGCCGGAGATCTACGACGGGCTCGTGGAGATACGGGCCGTCGCCCGCGAGGCCGGGCTGCGCTCGAAGGTGGCCGTGTGGTCCAAGGAGATGGGGATTGATCCCGTCGGGGCGTGTGTCGGTCCCAGGGGCAGCCGCGTGCGCGCCGTCGTCTCCGAGCTACGGAACGAGAAGATAGACATCATCCAGTGGGACCCCGACCCGGCGCGCTTCATAGCGAAGGCGTTGAGCCCGGCGCGGGTGCGCGAGGTCTACCTGGACGAGGACGAGCAGCAGGCCGAGGTAATCGTCCCTGACGACCAGCTCTCGCTGGCGATAGGGCGCGAGGGCCAGAACGCCAGGCTGGCCGTGAAGCTGACGGACTGGAAGATAGATATCAAGCCCGAGAGCCAGGCCATAGAGTACGAGGACGAGGAAGAGGACTGGGAACCCGACGAGGACTCCACCATGCGCCGCTGCCGGGCGGTCCTCTCCAACGGCCGGCGCTGCGCCAACATGGCGCTCGCCGGTTCCCTGTTCTGCGGCATACCGTCGCATCAGGCTCAGGCGGCCGAGTTCGAGGGCATGGTAGAGGGTAGGGGATCGGATGAGTAAGCGCGTATACGAGATAGCCCGCGAGCAGTCGCTGGAGAGCAAGCAGGTCATAGAACGCTTCAAAGAGGCCGGGGTGGAGGTGAAGAGCCACTCCTCCTCCGTAGAGGACAAAGTCTACGAGCAGGTCTTCGGCAACGGCGCGACCACGGCTGATGTCACGCCGAACGGCCGCACGGAGGCGCAGGAGGAGGCCGAGCGTTCGGGCCACAACGCCACCATCCAGGAGGTTCCCGCGGAGGAGCCCGTGTCGGTGCCGGCGGAAGCGGTGGCGGAGGCTACGGAGCGGCAGCCGCGCAGGAAGGACCGGAAGCGCCGGCGGGTCGTCATAGACGCGAGCGCCACCAACCGGGCTTCGCGCCCGGCGGCCACGGCTGCCCCCAAGCAGCCGCGCCAGGCGCCTAGAGAGGCCGAAGAGAAGGACGAGAAGGCCGCCGTGCGGGTGGAGCCTGGCGCGACGGTCCAGGATCTGGCGGAATCCCTTGGTGTGCCGCCGGCCAGGATCGTCCAGATTCTCTTCAACCTGGGGGAGATGAGGACCCAGACCCAGACGCTCTCCATCGAGGAGATAGAGCTCCTCGCGGGCGAGATGGGCGTCGAGGTCGAAGTGGGCGCCATCGAGGAGCCCGCCCCCGAGGAGGTGCTGCCGGAGGACTCGCCGGAGGACCTCGTAGAGAAGCCGCCGGTCGTGACGGTCATGGGCCACGTGGACCACGGCAAGACCTCGCTCCTCGACCGCATCCGGCGGGCCAACGTGCAGTCCGGCGAGGCCGGGGGCATCACCCAGCACATCGGGGCCTACCAGGTGGAGGTCGAAGACGGTCGCAAGGTCACCTTTGTGGACACCCCAGGCCACGAGGCTTTCACCGAGATGCGGGCCCGCGGGGCGCGGGTAACGGATATAGTCGTGCTGGTGGTGGCCGCTGACGACGGCGTCATGCCCCAGACCCAGGAGGCCATAGAGCACGCGCGGGCCGCCGAAGTGCCCATCGTGGTGGCGCTCAACAAGATCGACGTTCCCAACGCCAACACCGACCGGGTCTTCGGAGAGCTCTCCGAGCGGGGCCTGCAGCCGGAGGAGTACGGCGGCGAGACGGTGACGGTGCGCGTCTCCGCCAAGACCGGCGAGGGGATTGAAGACCTCCTGGAGAACATACTGGTAGTGGCGGAGCTTGAGGAGTTGAAAGCCAACCCCAACGCGCCGGCGAGCGGGTATGTGATCGAGGGCGAGCGCGACCCGGGCCGCGGTCCGGTCGCCACGCTGCTCCTGAGTCGCGGGACCCTCCACAAGGGCGACACGCTTCTGGCGGGCACGGCCTACGGGCGGGTGCGGGCGATGCTGGACTACACGGGACAGCGCGTCCAGGATGCCAGGCCGGGAGAGCCGGTCGAGGTACTCGGTCTCTCCGGCGTGCCGGAGGCGGGTACCCGCTTCGAGGTCCTCGAGCGCGAACGCATCGCTCGCGATCGCGCCCAGCAGGCCGCTTCGGCCCTCCAGCGGCAGGAGCTTGCGCAGGGCGGCAGCCGCCGCACGCTGGAGGAGTTGCTCGGTGAAGGCGGCACCCAGGACCTCAACCTGGTCGTCAAGGCGGACGTCGCGGGATCTGTCGAGGCCCTCAAGGAGGCGCTCGCCAGGCTCACCAACGACGAGGTGCGCGTCAACATCGTGCGCTCCGGTGTCGGCGCCCTGACGGACTCCGACGTGATGCTCGCGAGCGCGTCGGACGGCATCCTGCTCGGCTTCAACGTGCGGCCGACCAGTACAGCCAAGCAGGTCGCCGAGCGCGAGGGAGTGGAGATCCGGACCTACGAAGTGATCTACAAGGCGCTCGAAGAGATCGAAGCCGCCATGCGCGGCATGCTCGCTCCCGAGGAGCAGGAGCGCGAGACGGGCGTCGCCGAGGTTCGCCAGACCTTCCGCGTCCCGAATGCCGGGATGGTCGCCGGTTGCTACGTTACGAGCGGTGAGATCTCGCGCAACGACCGCGTCCGCGTGGTGCGCGACGGCACCGTGGTCTACGACGGCAACATCGCTTCCCTGAGACGCTTCAGGGACGATGTGCGTTCCGTCCGTCAGGGCTTCGAGTGCGGTATCGGCATCGAGAACTTCAACGACGTCAAGGAAGGCGACGTGCTGGAGTTCTTCGAAATCGTCGAGATCCCGCGCTAGAGGGAGAATCCGTTTGTTCTGCGCCGTGAGGCTGGAGCTGGAGTTGCCCTTCGCCTCCAGCCTCAAGGAGAAACGCCAGATCCTGCGCTCCCTGAAGGACCGCCTGCGCCGCAAGAACGTCTCCGTGGTAGAAGCCGGCCACCAGGACGTGTGGCAGCGGGCCACGATCGAGCTGGCCCTGGCCGCCGTCTCCCGGCACGCCGCCGAGGAGAAACGCGAGGAGGTCCGCCGCCAGCTCCTCAACTACGAGGAACTGGCGATAGTCGAGTGGCGCGAGGAGTTCGTGAAGCTTTGAGAGGGATACTGACGTGAGCGAACGCACCCGCAAGATAGAGTCCCAACTCAAGGAGATCGTGGGCGAAGAGGTCGCCGCGCTCTCCGACCCGCGCATCAACGGCCTCGTCACCGTGACGGGTGTGCGCGTGAGCCCTGATCTCGCCCAGGCGACGGTCTTCTACAGCGTGTTGGAAGGGGAGAACGAGGAAGAGGCGCGGGAGGGCCTGCAGAGCGCCGCCGGCCGCATACAGGGCTCCGTGGGGGCGCAGACGCGGCTCCGGCGCACGCCCAGGCTCCGGTTTGAGCCTGACCCCGTGGTCGAACGAGCAACCAGGATAGACGCAGCCTTGAGGGAGGTAAGGGCACATGACGATCCGAACGACCAATAATACGGTACGTGAGATCGCGGATTTCTTGAGGACGCTGGACCGCGTCGCCGTAACGACCCACGTGGGAGCCGACGGCGACGCCATCGGCGCATCGGCGGCCCTGGTGCGCCTGATGCGCTCTCTCGGGGCTGAGGCGGTGTTCTGCCACGCCGAGGAGGTGTCGGGATACCTGAACTGGCTCCTTCCGGATGAGGCTCTCACCGAATTGCCTCCCGGCCACGACCTGCTCGTCGTTGATACCTCTCGGCCCGATCGCACCGGCGTCCCGATCCCGGACGCCGGCGCCCGCCTGAACATGGACCATCACGAGGACAACCCGCTCTACGCGGAGTTGAACCTGGTCAACGCCAGGGCGGCGGCGACGGCGCAGCTCGTGGCCGGGCTGTACCGGGAGCTTGACGTGCAGATGGACCTCTCCGCGGCGGAGGCGATCTACGTCGGCGTCAGGACCGACACGGGCGGCTTCACGTTCCGCAACATTTCGCCCGAGGCGCACGAGCTGGTCGCCGATCTGCTGCGGGCCGGCGTGGTGCCGGCTGAGGTGAACGAGCGCATCAACCGCCGGGGCTCCATCGAGCAACTCAAGATCGTGGGCGTGGTGCTCGCCAACGCCGAACGCTTCGGCGAGGCGCTGGTGGCGACCGTGGACAAAGACGACTACGAGCGCACTGGCGCCGGGGAACTTGACTCCAAGGAGGCCATCGACCAGCTCCGCACCGTCGCCGGCGTGGACGTGGTGGGCCACCTGCGCGAGGTGCCGGGCGGCACCAAGGGCTCGCTGCGCTCCGAGACGGTGGACGTCGGCGAGATCGCCCGCCGCTTCGGGGGCGGAGGCCACAGGCTGGCCGCCGGATTCACCCGCAAGGGCATGACGCCGCGCGAGGCCAAAGAAGAGCTTCTCGAGAACCTCGAAGGCGTCGTGGACCTCGGGGGCGGACTATAGCCCGGAGCGTCCCATCCGGCGCCCTCCTGCTGGACAAGCCGCCAGGCATCACCAGCGCCCGGGCGGTCGCCGTCGTCAAGCGTCTGCTCCCCAAGAAGACCAAAATCGGGCACACCGGAACCCTCGACCCTCTGGCCTCCGGGTTGCTGGTGCTCGTGATCGGGCGCTCCACCCGTCTCTCCCGCTACGTGACGGACCTCGACAAATCCTACGCCGCCACCGCCCGCTTCGGAGCCGTCTCCGACACCCTGGACGCCGAAGGCAACATCTCACCGCTCGACGCCCCTATGCCCGGCGAGGAGTCGCTTCGCGCCGCCATCAAGCGGTTCACCGGCGACCTTCTCCAGACCCCGCCGATGGCCTCCGCCGTGAAGGTCGGCGGCGAACGCCTCTACAAGGCGCACCGCCGCGGCGAGACCGTCGAGCGCGAGAGTCGTCCCGTCAAGATCCACTCTCTCTCACTCACCCACCTGGACGCAGCCTCAAAGACCGCGGCCTTCGAGGTCTCGTGCAGCAGCGGCACCTACGTCCGCACCCTCGTCGCGGACCTCGCCGCCTCCCTGGGCACCGGCGCCTACCTCACCGCCCTTCGGCGCCAGAGCGTCGGCCACCTGCGCCTCGAACACGCCATCTCCCTCGACGACCTCACCGAAACCACTATATATAACCACATAATACAAACAAACGAGGTGGCTGCCCACCTTCCGGTGGTGCGAGTTTCTGGGAAGGTAGGACGGCGGGTATGCACCGGGGGGGCGTTGGAGGCGTCGGGGATCGAGGGTCCGTACAGGGTGATGAGCGGGCACGAGTTGCTCGCGGTGTATCGGGACGCGGGGGATGAGGCGCGGCCCGAGGTGGTTTTGTGCGGGGGGTAATAGTCGTCCTGGGGAACTTCGACGGGGTTCACCTGGGGCACCAGAGGGTGTTGCGCCGGGGTCTGGAGGAGGCGCGGGGGCGGGGGGAGGCTTTGATCGCGGCTACCTTCGATCCTCATCCGCGGGCGGTGTTGCGGCCTGGTGAGGCGCCGAAGCTGCTCACCACGCTGGAGTTGCGGCTGGAGGAGTTGGAGCGGCAGGGGGCGGACGAGGTGCGCGCCATACGCTTCGACGAGTCGCTCTCCCGCAAGAGCCCGGAGGAGTTCGTGCGCGATGTTCTCGTTGGCGAGCTCGGGGCCGAAGTGGTCGTGGTGGGCGCGAACTTCCGGTTCGGGCACCGGGCCGCAGGCGACTTCGATGAGTTGCGCCGGCTCATGCGGGAAGCAGGAGGGGAGGCTTATGCAGTCCCGTTGCAGGGCGCCGACGGAGCTGGGATCACCTCCACCCGCATCCGAACTTTGATCTCCACCGGAGACGTGGGAGAGGCGGCGAGGTTGCTAGGCCGGCCGTACGTGCTCAGGGGCGAGGTCGTGGAGGGAGACCGGCGGGGGCGGCAGATAGGCTTCCCCACGGCGAACGTGCTGCCCGACCCAGCGGTGATAGTCCCCGCGCGGGGCGTATACGCAGGGTTCGTGCGCTTCGGCGGGGAGAGATACGCGGCATGCACCAACGTCGGGGTGGCGCCGACCTTCGCCCGGGCTGAGAGCCGGGTCGAGGCGCACCTGCTGGACTTTGTGGGGGATCTGTACGGGAAGACGGTGGATGTCGGGTTCGTGCGGCGCATGAGAGAGGAGAAGCGGTTCTCTGGCGTGGAGGAGTTGCGCGAGCAGATCTCGCGTGACGTGGATGAGGCGCGCAAGATCATGAGTCATACTATTTGATGCATGTGGTAGCATATGGAATTGACGAGATGAAATGATCAGGTAAAGACGGAAGAAGAGGAGAAAGAGGAAGTTGGCGGTAGTAGAGAACAAAGAAGAGATCATCCGGGAGCACCGGACACACGAGGGCGATACGGGATCACCGGAGGTTCAGGTCGCGGTTTTGACCCGGCGCATCAGCCACCTCACGGATCACGTGCGTACTCACAAGCACGATTACCATTCCCGGCGCGGGTTGCTGCAGATGGTGGGCAAGCGCCGCCGGCTCCTGAAGTACCTGCAGAAGAAGGACATCGAGCGCTACCGCGCGCTCATCGCGAAGCTCGGGCTGCGCCGGTAACGGACGACACTCGACCGAGCAAATACCCAGTAAGAGGAGAAAGATAATATGCGTCTAGAGATCCCCGTCGGCGAGCGATCCATCGTGCTCGAAACTGGGAAGCTGGCCCGACAAGCCGGCGGCTCGGTAACGGCCCGCCTCGGCGACACCGTGCTCCTGTCTACCGCCACGCGCAGCGCCTCCCCGAGGCCTGGCGCGACGTTCCTGCCCCTCAGCGTGGACATCGAGGAGCGGATGTCCGCCGCCGGCAAGATACCGGGCGGCTTCATCAAGCGCGAGGGAAGGCCATCCGAGAAGGCCATCCTGACCTCGCGGCTCACCGACCGCCCGCTGCGCCCGCTCTTTCCGAAGAACTACCATTACGAGCTTCAGGTCATCGGCACCGTGCTGGCGGCCGACCAGGACACGCCCTACGACACGGTGAGCATGGTCGGCGCCTCGGCGGCGCTCGCCCTCTCGGATATTCCGGTGGAGGCCCCGATCGGGGCCGTTCGCGTCGGGCGTGACCCCGACGGCGGCTTCATCCCCAACCCGACGTACGACCAGATAGGCGAGAGCGACCTCGACCTGGTCGTGGCCGGCACCAAGGAGGCCATCACGATGGTCGAGGCGGGGGGCAACGAGGTCCCCGAGGAGGTCATGGTCGAGGCGCTGCAGCTAGCTCAGGAGAATATCCGGGCGCAGGCGGAGGCCATCGAGGAGTGGGCCCGCGAGCACGGCCAGCCCAAGCAGGAGTTCGAGGCGCCGGAGGAGAACCCCTTTGTGGCGAATCTCCGGGGCCAGTATCTGGACCGCGTAAAGGAGAGCCTCGTACAGACCGACCGGCGGACCCGCCGCGACGCTCTGGGCGAACTGCGCGATGAGCTGACCGAAGGCCGCGAGGAAGAGGAGGTCGCCCAGATCTCCGCCGCCCTGTACACGCTGGAGAAGGAAGCCTTCCGCAAGCTCTACCTCGAGGACCGCAAGCGCACCGACCTGCGGGCGCTAGATGAGATCCGTCCCACCTCCGCTGAAGTGGGGGTGCTGCCCAGGGTTCACGGAACCGGGCTCTTTACCCGCGGCGAGACGCAGGTACTCTCTTCGCTGGCGCTGGCTGACCTCGGGCTCGCCCAGAGGCTCGACACCATCGAACCGCAGACCGGCAAACGCTTCATGCACCACTACAACTTCCCGCCGTTCTCGACCGGAGAGACGGGCCGTCTCGGCACTCCCCGGCGGCGTGAGATCGGGCACGGCGCCCTCGCGGAGCGGGCCATCCTCCCTGTCGTCCCGGACGAGGAGACCTTCCCTTACGCGCTCAGGATCATCTCCGACGTGCTTGAGTCCAACGGCTCGTCCTCGATGGCGAGCGTTTGCGGCTCGGCGCTTGCCTTGATGGACGGCGGCGTGCCGATCAAAGCCCCCGTCGCCGGCGTGGCGATGGGCCTGGTCAAGGAGGGCGACGATTACGTGGTCCTCAGCGATATCCAGGGCCTCGAGGATCACATGGGCGACATGGACTTCAAGGTCGCCGGCACCCGCGACGGTATCACGGCGCTTCAGATGGACATGAAGATCACCGGCGTCTCCGCCGAACTTCTGAACGAGGCGCTCGGTCAGGCGAAGAAGGGCCGGCTGGAGATCCTGGACATCATGCGCGACGCTATAGCGGAGCCCCGCGATGAGGTCTCGGACTTCGCGCCGCGGGTCGAGGTACTGAAGATCCCGAAGGACAAAATCGGGATGCTCATAGGCCCAGGCGGCAAGACCATCAACGCCCTGCAGGACCAGTTCGGCGTGAACATCTCCGTCGAGGACGACGGGACGGTCTACGTGGCCGGCGAGGGCGTTGTCTCCAAGGACGCGGCGGGCGCCATCAAGGGTATGATGAAGGACGTCGAGGCCGGTGAGATCTACACCGGCAAGGTCGTGAAGACCACCAACTTCGGGGCCTTCGTGGAGCTGACGCCGGGCCGCGATGGTCTGGTGCATATCTCCCGTCTCGCTCCGGGCAAGCAGCGCGTCGAGCGCGTCGAGGACGTGGTGACGGAGGGCGACACCATCAAGGTGCGTGTCCTGGAGATAGACAAGCAGAACCGCATCTCGCTCGAGAAGCTGGAGGCGTAAGCCTTGAGCGACCCGAACATCAGAATGAAGGATCTGCCAGGCGGCTTGCGGGTCTTCTGTGAGCCTCTCGCGGAGTCCACGAGCGTGGCCCTGGGAGTTTGGATCCGGGCCGGTTCCCGCGACGAGAAAGACGAGGTCGCCGGGATCAGCCACCTCATGGAGCACATGCTCTTCAAGGGCACGCCCTCGATGGACGCCCTCGGCATCGCCCAGGCGTTCGAGGGTATCGGCGCCCAGGAGAACGCCGCGACGGGCGAGGAGTACACTGTGCTCTACGCCCGCTTCCTGCCCGAGCACCTCGACCGCGCGCTGGACATCGTGGGCGACATGATCAAGGAGCCCACCCTCGTGGATCTGGAGCGCGAGCGTGAGGTGATCGTCGAGGAGATCAAGATGTACGAGGACAGGCCGGATCAAATGGCCGACGAGCACCTCTCTTCGCTCATCTTCCACGACGACACTCTGGGCCGACCCATCATCGGCTCGGCCGAAACGGTGCGCGGCGTGGACCACGATACCCTGCGGTCTTTCCACGGAGACGTGTACAACTCATCCAACGTGTTCGTCGTGGCGGCCGGAAAGCTGGACCCGGAGCACCTGGAGCGCTCCGTGGAGGAGAAGTTCTCCGGCCTGCCTGAAGGCGAGCCGTTCGTGCGCGAGGCAAAGCCGACGTCGCCCGAGAGCCGCTTCTTCTACAAGTTCAAGGAGACGGAGCAGTACCACGTCTCAATGGGCTCGCTGGGCATTCCGGCGAGCAGCGAGGACCGCTACGCGATGGCGGCGCTCAACAACGTGCTGGGCGGCGGGATGTCGAGCCGGCTCTTCCAGGAGGTGCGCGAGAAGCGCGGCCTCGCATACGCCGTGTACTCTTATCACCAGGGCTACTCCGACGCCGGGGCTCTAAAGACCTACGTCGGCTCCACGACCGGCAACGTCGAGGAGGCCGTGAAGATCATCGCGGATCAACTCCAAAAGGTGCGGGAGGAGAGCGTGGGCGAGGAGGAGCTAGATCGCACCAAGCAGCAGCTCAAGAGCTCGACGCTCCTCGCTCTGGAGAGCACCGCCGCGCGGATGAACCGTATCGGTCGCAGCATCATAACCGGCTCGGAGCTCCTGACGCCGGAAGACATAGCGAAGCGCATAGAATCCGTCACCGCCGAAGACATCAGGCGGCTGGCGAGGAAGCACCTGAATCTGGACACGATGTACCTCTCCGCCGTCGGGCCGAAAGAGCTCGATCTCGGGAGGTATCTGAACGGAAATTAATGATTAGCCCGTCAGCAGGCCAGTATTTCAGCGACAAGACCTGAGGTGCTGACACGCTGACTGGCCTTAAACAGGAGGTAAACAGAACAGTTGTTAGACAACGGAACCTTGCAGGTCGTGCCCCTGGGAGGACTGGGGGAGATCGGCAAGAATATGACAGCCGTGCGCCAGCGGAGCGGCATGATGCTGGTAGACGCGGGTATGGCGTTCCCCGATGAGGAGATGCCCGGTATAGACCTGGTTCTGACGGACTTCACCTACCTCAGGGAGCACTCCAACGAACTGAAAGGTATCGTACTCACCCACGGGCACGAGGACCACGTGGGCTCGCTGCCGTACTTGCTGCGGGAGTTCCAGGTGCCGGTCTACGCTACCCGGCTCACGCTCGGGCTCGTGCGCAGCAAGCTGCAGGAGTTCGGGATCAAGAACGCAGACCTCAGGGAGGTCAAGGCCGGGCAGAGGATCGGCCTCGCCTCCTTCGGGGTCGAGTTCGTGGGGGTGAACCACTCCATCCCGGACGCCGTGGCTATCGCCATCCGCACGGAGGCGGGCCTGATCCTTTTCTCCGGCGACTACAAGGTAGATCTCACACCCATCGAGGGCGATCCAATGGACCTCGCCCGCTTCGCCGCCCTCGGCGAGGAGGGCGTGCTCGCCTACTTCGGGGACTCGACCAACTCCGAGCGCCCCGGCTACGTGCCGTCAGAGAGGATCGTCGGCGACACCCTCAATCAGGTGTTCGAGAATGCGAAGGGCAGGATCATCGTGGCCTCCTTCGCCTCGCACATCCACCGCATCCAGCAGGTCGTGGAGGCAGCCAAGAACCACGGACGCCTCGTCGGCGTGACGGGACGGTCCATGGTCCGCAACGTCCAGATCGCCCGCGAGCTTGGCTACCTGGACCTGCCGAAGAACATGATGGTGGACCAGCGCGACGTGAACAAGGTTCCCGACGGCGACATCGCGGTTCTCACCACCGGGTCGCAGGGCGAGCCGATGGCGGCCCTCTCCAGGATCGCCGCCGGCACCCACCGCACCATCGAGGTCGGTCCCGAGGACACCGTCGTGATCTCGGCTCACCCCATCCCCGGGAACGAGCGGGGCGTCTCGCGCACCATCAACGGCCTGATGAAGAAGGGCGCGGACGTCCACTACAGCCCCGTTTCCAACGTCCACGTCTCGGGCCACGCCGCGCAAGAGGAGCAAAAGCTCGTGCTCTCACTCCTGAAGCCGCGCTACCTGGTGCCCGTGCACGGCGAGTTCCGGCACCTGCGCCACCACGCGAACACCGGTGTCTCCCTGGGTATCCCGGAGGAGAACATCTTCATCCTGGAGAACGGCGGGTGCCTGGAGTTCCGGGACGGCGGGGCCCAGCGCGTGGATAACGTTGCGGCCGGTATGTTCCTGGTGGACGGCGGCGGCCTCGCCGACACCTCGACGGCCGTGATGCGTGAGCGCCAGCAACTCTCGGAGGACGGCATGTTCATCGTCGTGGCGCGGATAGACGCCCAGAATGGCCAGCTCCTGGGGACGCCGGATGTGATCTCACGCGGCTTCGTCGCCCCACAGGGCGCGAACGGCCTCGTAGAAGACTCCATCGGCGTCGTCACCGCCACCCTGGAGAGGACGGCGAGCCGCAACATCACGGACTGGGGCGCCCTGAAAAACGAGATTCGGCGCGACCTCTCAGGCTTCCTCTCCAACCGTACCAGGAAACGCCCGATCATCCTGCCGCTAATAGTTGAGGTTTAGCTAGAATCCACCACCATACCTTGCGTTTGACCCTGAGCCGCAGGTTTATGCGTTAGACTCACGGTCATGGCGACAAGCAAACGGGCCCCGAAAAAGCCTGCGTCCAGGAAGGCCGCGGGCAGCAAGACCCGCAAGTCGGCCTCTCGCAGGAAGAAAAGACCGGGGTTCTTCTCCCGGATGCGGGATGGGCTTTCCCAGGCGCTCTCCCGGGAGTTCTTCGGGTTCGCGCTGCTGGCTGTGGGGCTGTTCTTCACCGCCGCGTTCGTGACCGGCCGGGGGGCTTTTCTCGGAGAAGCGGGCCTCGCGGCGACGAAGGGCTTTCTGGGCATCCTCGGGGTACTGATAGCGCCGCTCGCGGCGTTGACTGGCCTCTGCGTGTTGCTGGATCGCCTGGCCTGGCGACGGGCAGCGGGGGTCGTCCTGTTGTTGATCGCCGGAGCCACCACCTTCGCCGCCCGGCTGCCGGGAGCCGCGCGTTTCGACGCTGAGTCTTATGCCGATGCCGGTGGCATCGTCGGGAGCGGCGTCTACGAGGCTGTGTATCTTGCCGGCGGGACGGTGGGCGCCGCGCTGGCCTTGGCCGTGCTGTACGTGCTGGGGTTGTCGCTGGTCACCGGAGTATCGCTTCGGGCGGCTTTCGAAGCCGCTGGCCCGGTATCCGGCGCCCTGACCACCGGCGTGCGCCAACGCTGGCAGGCGTGGCGTTCGCGCGAGAAGCCCGCGAGGGCGGCCGAGGGAAGGCGTAAAGACCCGGAACCGGGGCTGAGGCCGGAGCGGAAGCCGTTCGAAGAGACGGGTCACGCTGAGGATACTGGCGTGGTGGAAAGCCATCCATCCATCGAAGTCTATGACCAGGACCGGCGGTCCAACGAGGAGTTCGAGGTCGTGCTGCCGGAGCGCCAGGAGAAGGACTCCGGGCAGGTCCGGCAGGACGTGCCCTCCGGCGAGTACGTGCCGCCCCCGATCTCCATGCTGAGGCTTGGCAGCGGAGACCCCGAGCACGACGCGGAGGGAACCAGCCGCAGGCTCACGCGGGCGCTGGCGGACTTCGGGGTCGAGGCTCAGGTCGTGCGGGCAGTCGTGGGACCGCGGGTGACGCGCTACGAGCTCAGGCTCGGGGCCGGCGTCAAGGTCGGGAAGGTAAGGAACCTTCAGCAAGACATCGCGTACGCGCTGGCGGCCACCGAGGTGCGGATACTCGCCCCGATCCCCGGCAAGAGCGCCGTCGGCGTTGAGGTCCCGAACACCAAGGCTGCCATCGTCACCCTGGGCGACGTTTTCAGGGAGTACCCGCACGGCAACGACTGGACCCTGCCCGTAGGGCTCGGCAAGGACATCTCCGGGCGGGCTGTGTTCCTGGACCTGGCGGAGATGCCGCACCTGCTCGTCGCCGGCACCACCGGCGCGGGCAAGAGCGTGATGCTGAACGGGTTGCTCACCTCGCTCCTGCTCACGACGGACCCCAGGCAGGTCAAGATGGTCCTCATAGACCCCAAGCGGGTCGAGCTCTCGCAGTTCGGGCGGGTGCCGCACCTCATAACCCCTGTCGTCACCGACGTGAAGAAGGCGGCCAACGCGCTGCTCTGGGCCGTCGCTGAGATGGAGCGGCGCTACGAGGTTCTGGAGAAGATGGGGACGCGCTCTCTGGAGGGATACAACGACCGCAGCGAGACCCCGATGCCCTATGTAGTCATCGTCATAGACGAGCTGGCGGACCTCATGATGCAGGCGGCATCCAAGGTCGAGGACGCCATCATCCGGCTGGCGCAGAAGGCGCGGGCGGTGGGCATACACCTCGTGGTGGCGACGCAGCGGCCATCGGTGGATGTGATCACCGGCATGATCAAAGCCAACATCCCGAGCCGTATCGCCTTCGCCGTCTCCAGCCAGGTGGACTCACGCGTGATCATGGACACCCCTGGCGCCGAAGCCCTGCTGGGCATGGGCGACATGCTCTACAAACCCGTCTCCGCCATGCGGCCCTCGCGCGTGCAAGGCGCGTTCATCTCCGAGAGCGAGGTGGGAGAGGTCGTGGTGGCGAGCGCGGCATCCGCCTCAGGCGACGCCCGCCCGGACTTCGTCGAGGAAGTCACGCAGCCCAAGGAGGACCCGAAGAAGTCCGAGGAGCCGGATGACGACCTGTTGCCGGATGCGGCTAGCTTCGTGGTCTCCACGCAGCAGGCGTCGGTGAGCGCGGTGCAGCGGCGTTTTAGGGTCGGCTACTCGCGGGCGGGCCGGATCATCGACGCGCTGGAGCGCAGGGGCGTTGTCGGTCCCTACGAGGGCTCCAAGAGCCGTTCGGTCGTGGCTTCGGAGCTGGACCTGCCCCGGATTTTCGAGGGGGAAGGCGAAGATGGAGACACGGTCTCCGATCCGTTCGGCATCGGGCCGGAGGAAAGCTGGTAGGGTGTCTATGATAGGCTTTTGGCGTTTATGAGCGACGAGGAACATATTCCTTCTTTCCCGGAGGGACGCAAGATCGGTCCCGCGCTGGAGAAGGCTCGCACCGACCAGGGACTCTCTCTTGAAGAGGTCGAGCAGGCGACCAAAATCCGCAAGCGTTACCTGGTGGGTCTGGAGCGCGAGGACTACGGCATGCTGCCGGACGCGGTCTACGTCCAGGGGTTCCTCAAGACCTACGCCAACTACCTGGGCCTCGATGGGGACGAGATGTCCCAAGAGTTCAGGAGCAGCCGGAGACCACGCCGGGAGCGCCAACTCAGCTACGCCCAGCCCCCGAGAAGCGACTTCGAGCAGCCCTTGATCAACCCCGGCGGCGTCACCGGGGCGCGCCGGCGCCGGATATCGGGCGGGACCATCCTCACGATCATAGTCGCCGTCCTGGTCCTCGCCCTGGTCATAGGGGGCCTGTACTTCATCGGACGGGGTTCTCAAGCCTTCTCGGAGACCAATCCTTCGGAGACAGATCCATCCGAGCCCGCTCAGGAAGAGCCGTCCCCGAGCGAGCCATCAGATCAAGCCCCCGGTCAAGACGCGGAGCCGGATACGGAGATCACTCGTGAGCCCGTGCCGGAGACTACGTCGGAGGCCGCTTCTCCGAAGACCTTGCGGGCGGAGGTTCACGTCGAGGAGAGACCTTCTTGGCTGGAGATTCGGGCTGACGGGAGCACTTCTTTCGCCCAGATCGCCGAGCCGGGCTTCTCGGAGACGTTCGAGGCTGAGCGAGAGTTGAGCGTCACGACCGGGGACGCCGGGGCCGTGAGGGTGAAGGTGAACGGGCAAGACGTCGGCGTGCTCGGCGAGAGCGGACAGGTCCTCACCCGGGATTGGACCCTCAAGACGGGCGCCTGATCCCCGCCCGAAACCACCTCTGGATTTGCATCTTTGGGGTGTTGGGAGTGGCCTTTACCCCGGTATAATGAGGACTGAACAGAGACCCACGAGATGCAGGCGCGCCGACGACAAAAGGCCGCTGCTTTGGAGGATGCATTGGACAAGAGCAAAGCGTTGGGCGCGGCCGTTTCTCAGATAGAGAAGCAGTTCGGCAAGGGCTCGATCATGCGCATGGGGGATAGGGAACTGCGGAGGATACCTTCGATCCCGACGGGCGCCCTGGCCCTGGACCTGGCCCTTGGCGTCGGCGGGGTGCCCCGCGGGCGCATAGTGGAAATCTACGGCCCCGAGTCGAGCGGCAAGACGACCGTGGCCCTGCACATCATCGCCGAAGCTCAGAAGGCCGGCGGGCTGGCCGCGTTTATAGACGCCGAGCACGCCCTCGACCCAACCTACGCTAAAGCCATCGGCGTGGACCTGGACAACCTGTACTTCAGCCAGCCGGACTCCGGCGAGCAGGGGCTCGAGATCGCCGACACCCTCGTCCGCTCCGGCGCGATCGACGTGGTGGTCATAGACTCCGTCGCCGCGCTCGTGCCCCGGGCCGAGATCGAGGGCGAAATGGGCGACTCCCACGTGGGGCTCCAGGCCCGCCTGATGAGCCAGGCCCTGAGGAAGTTGTCGGGTTCGTTGTCGAGGTCTGGAACGACTTGCATCTTCATCAACCAGCTCCGCGAGAAGATCGGGGTGATGTTCGGCTCCCCCGAGACGACTCCCGGCGGCCGAGCCCTGAAATTTTACTCCAGCGTCAGACTGGATATCCGCCGGATCGGGGCGCTCAAGATCGGCACCGACACCGTGGGCAACCAGACGAAGGTGACGGTTCGCAAGAACAAGGTGGCGCCGCCGTTCAAGGAGGTCTTCTTCGACATTATGTACGGGGAGGGGATCTCCAGGGAGGGGAGCCTGCTGGATATCGGCATAGTCCACGGCGTGGTACAGAAGTCCGGCGCGTGGTTCGCCTATGGCGACGAGCGCCTCGGGCAGGGCCGGGAGAACTCCAAGCAGTTCCTCAAGGACAACGATGACGTCCGCGAGCGCGTCCTCGGCGACATCTACGAGAAGCTCGGCCTGGACAGGTCGGGCGCCCCGATCGAGGTTCCTTCCGAGGAAGAGCCATCCGCCGATGGCGCCCCCGAGGACATCCCAGGGAGCCCCAACGGAGAGCCGGCGGGCCGGGCTCTCTAGTCGCCGCAGCAGGCGCGGCCAGCGAGCCCGGCTCCGGTAGAGCGTGCCGCGAATAACCGATGTCCGGAAGCGCCGGGGGCGGGCGAAGGTCTTCGTCGAGGGGGAACTCTGGGCGGAAATAGATGCGGGGGTGGCGGCGGAGCGCGGTCTGTATGAGGGAGCCACGCTCTCCGACGAGGAGCTCGAGGAAGCCCGGGTTGCGGGAGAGCGGGCGCTTGCGATGGGCCGGGCGTTGAACTTGCTGGGGTATCGTGCTCGCTCGGAAGCAGAGATCCGGGACCGCCTCCGGCGCCGGGAGTTCGGGATCGAGACCATCGAGGCGGTGGTGGAACGCCTCCGGGAGCTCGGGTACGTGGATGACGAGGAATTCGCCCGCAATGCCGCCCGGCAGCGGGCTCGAAGGTACGGTCCGCGCCGGGTCACGGCGGACCTTCGCAAGAGCGGCGTGGACTCCGATACGGCGCAGCGGGCCGTGGAAGAAGAGTTCGCGGAACGCTCGGAGCTCGACGACGCTTTATCCGCAGCGGCCCGGCGTTATAATGCGGGAGGGTCCGACGCCGAAGCGCGCCGGGTCTACGGCTTCTTGACGCGCCGGGGCTACTCGGCGGATGTTTGCGCCGAGGTCGCCCGGAGGTATCGGGAGGCCGGATCGCCGGAAGCCGGCGAATAGTCGGAGAGCTTGATCCGGCCGCCGCAAGGGCGGCCTTGTTGGAGGAAAACTCGTGAATTACCTGTTACTGGTCCTTGGACTGGCCGCCGGACTCATCCTCGGTGGCGCCCTGGGATATTTTGTCTACAAGCGGAACGTGGCGTCTCGTCAGGCCGGAGCGCGGACGGACGCCGATTCCATCATCGAGGATGCCAACCGCGCCGCGGACTCGGCGCGGCGCGAGGCCGAACTGGCCGCCAAGGAGGCGGCGCTGCGCATAAAGGACGAGGCCGAGGCCGAGGTGCGCGCGCGGCGGGCGGAGATCGCCCGCGTCGAAGAACGTCTGGATAACCGCGACACCGCCCTCGACCGGCGTGACGGCGAGCTGGACGAACGCCGGCGCCGGCTCTCGGAGGCCGAGGAGAAGCTCCGGGTGGCCGAGGAAGATCTCAAATCCCGCGAGGCCGACCACGTCCGGGCGCTGGAGGAGATCGCCGGCCTCACCCGCGCGGAGGCGGAGAACAGGTTGTTCTCCAGCCTGGAGACGGAGCTGGAGGACCGGCTGGGCCGGCTCGTGCGCGACCGGACGATGGAAGCCGAGGAGCGGGCGGACCTGGAGGCCCGCCGAATCGTCTCCACCACCATGGAGCGGCTGGCCTCCGACCTGACCGCCGAGTCCACCGTCAAGGCTGTCCCGCTCCCCTCTGATGACATGAAGGGTCGCGTCATAGGCCGCGAGGGCCGCAACATCAGGGCCTTCGAGGCCGCGACGGGGGTGGACGTAATAATTGACGACACCCCCGAGACGGTCGTGCTCTCCAGCTTCGATCCGGTGCGGCGGGAGGTGGCCCGCGTCTCGATGGGCCGGCTGGTGCAGGACGGCCGCATCCATCCGGGGCGCATCGAACAGATAGTGGCGAAGGCCCGCAAGGACACCGAGAAGGAGATGAAGGCCGCCGGGCGCCAGGCGCTCTATGACGCCAAGATCTCCGGCGGCATGCACGGCGACCTGATAAGGCTCCTCGGCGCCCTTAAGTACCGGACCTCATACGGCCAGAACGTCCTCGCCCACTCGGTCGAGGTCGCCAACCTGTGCGGCATGATGGCCCAGGAGCTCGGGGCTGACGTGAAGCTCTCGCGCCGGGGCGCGCTGCTGCACGACGTTGGCAAGGCCATAGACCACGAGGTCGAGGGGACCCACGCGCTCATAGGCGGGCGCTTCGCCAAGAAGAGCGGCGAGACCGACGACGTGGTCAGGGCTATCTCCGCCCATCACCATGAGATCGAGATGGAGACCGTCGAGGACGTTCTGGTCGCCACTGCCGACGCCGTCTCCGCCGCCCGTCCCGGCGCGCGCCGCGAGACGACCGAGACGTACATCGAGCGCCTGCGGTCCCTGGAGGACATAGCCCTCGGCCACCGCGGCGTAGACAAGGCTTACGCCATCCAGGCTGGCCGCGAGGTCAGGGTGATGGTCCAGCCTTCCGAGGTAGATGACCGCATCGCCGCCAAGCTGGCCCTGGACATCTCCAAGCAGATCGAACACGACCTCGAGTACCCAGGCCAGATCAAAGTCACCGTGATCCGCGAGAGCCGCGTGAGCGAGGTCGCGAAGTAGGCCGGTAGGGGAGGGGCGCTCTGCTGGAGGGACCGTACAGGGATCTTGGCTCCGGCTTCGCCCGCCTGACGGGCGCCGAGGGCTCCCGGCGGGTTCCCTCGCGCATCAACACCATCGAGGATGTCCTCCGGGAGCTGGTGCGCAACGCCCGCGACGCCGGAGCCCGCAACGTCTACGTTGCTTCCGTCCTCCGGGGACGCCGCTACAGGAACCTCACCGTCCTGGACGACGGCACTGGCATCCCCGAAACCCACCGCGACCTGGTCTTCGAGCCCGGCGTCACCACCCGCCACCTCGCGCCGGTCCCAGATTCCGGCTCCACACCCCACGGGACGCCTCACGGCGCAGGCCTCTCCCTCTATCACATACGCCGCGCCGCCCTGGAGGCCGGCGTCGTCTCCGCTGCGCCAACCGCCATCCGCGTGGTCCTCGACACCCGCGTCCTCCCTGAACGCACCCTCCAGTCCGGTTCCAGGCCATCCCGTTCCAACCTCGAAGCCACCCTCCGCGCCTTCCTGCGAGACACCCCACCCGGCGCCCATACTCCCAACCTCTACCTCGCATCACCCGCCCGCATCCTCGCAACCATCTTAAATAACCGCATAATACATCAAGAATGGAGATTGGATTCGAGCGGGGATGAATCTGAGGGAGTCACGAGGTTCGCGCGCGAGGTAGGGCTCGGGGTCTCTACCAGAACGATTCAGAGGGTGGTGAAAGGTGAGGTGTCGCCGGCGGCCCCTATTCTGGGTAGGGTAGAGGAGGGTGCGGAGAGAAAGAGGAGGTCGAGGAATAGTGAGGATCGGGACGAACCAACTCTGGCGCTTGGACCGGAGGAGGTGCGCGAGATCTCGGCTATACTGAGCCGGTCGGCGGGGGCGAGTTACCTCGGGATCGGGGACCTTGAGGTCAGTGCCCGGGCCGGAGAGATCGTCTTGAGAGCCAGGGTCTTCGAACCGGAGGAAGAGTACGAGTGATACAGAAGAGCGGAACTCCACAGCCGGAAGCTCGTCCGATACCGCTGTCACGCAAGGCCGGAAGCGAGGCCACGGGAACCGCCCGGGCGGAGGGCGTTTCCGGGACCGCCTGCATCCGTACCTTCGGGTGCCAGATGAACGTCCACGACTCCGACCGGATGCGGCGTATGATCCTCGACGCCGGCTACGCGGAGGTCCACGCCTACGAGGACGCCGACGTGGTCATCCTCAACACGTGCTACGTCCGCGAGAACGCCGTGGACCGCGTGCGCGGCCATCTAGGCGAGTTGGTCCGCCTCAAGCGCGAGGGCCGGGTCAAGAAGGTCGCCCTCACCGGCTGCATCGGCGCCGCGGAAGAGTCGCAAGAACTTAGGGAGCAATACGGCATAGACCTGGTTTTGGGTACCCATAATACATATGAATTGGCAGAGTTCGTGGGGCTGCCGACTATGAGGGAGACGTTCACCCCTGAGTTGCCGGGGACGGAGGGGAAGAGCAGCGCCTTCGTCACGATAATGACGGGCTGCAACTACCAGTGCAGCTACTGCATCGTGCCTTCCGTGAGGGGCAGGATGGTGTGTCGGCCGCTGGAGAATGTCGTGGGCGAGGTGGAGAGGCTGGTGGCAGCCGGCACGAGCTACGTGACATTGCTGGGGCAGACGGTGGATGCGTGGCGGGACCCGTCGGGTGACGGGATGAAGTTCTGCGACCTGCTGGAGCGGGTGTCCGAGGTGGCGCCCCGGGTGTGGTTCACGACGAGCCATCCGTCCAACATGGAAGACCGGACGCTGCGTTTGATCGGCAAGCAGCCCTCGATAGTGAAGAGGTTGCATCTCCCCGTGCAGTCGGGGTCCGACCGGATGTTGAGGGTCATGCACCGCGGCTACAAGGCGGAGAGGTATCGCCGGAAGATCGAGGTCTTCCGCGAGAACGTACCGGACGGCACCCTCAGCACCGATATCATAGTGGGGCACCCTGGCGAGACGGAGCAGGATCACGAAGAAACCCTGAAGTTGGTGGAGGACTGCGGCTTCGATTCCGCTTACGTGTTCAAGTTCTCTCCGAGAAGAGGGACTGAGGCCGCCGGTATGGGCGAGGCTGTGCCGCCAGAGGTGGCGCAGCGCCGGTTCATGCAGATACTCCGCGCCGTGGAGCGAGGCGCCTTCCAGAGGAACCAGCGCAAGATCGGGAGCCTGGAGGACATATATATTCGCCACGGCCGCTCGGAGAGCGGCAAGGCGGTGGGCGAAACCTGGAGCGGCCACGCCGCACACGTCTCCACCGACGCATCCCCCGGCGATTACGTGCGGGCCAGGATAGAGTCCGCCGGCCCGCACGTGCTGTACGCGGGGAGTCCGCGGTAGCAAGCCCACGCCAGAGCCCCCGCGGAAATGGGGTATCCGAGAAGATACCGCCGACACCAGGGAGAAAGGCCCTGGTGGTCTGTGGTCCCACCGCCAGCGGGAAGAGCCGTCTTTCAGATGCTCTGGCCTTTTGTATGGAGGAGGAGTTCGGCTCTGCTACGACGGTAGCCGTTGACTCCATGCAGGTGTACAGGGAGATACCCATCATTACCAACCAGGCCAGGGAGCGTCCGGCTGAGCTCGTCGGGGTGGTCTCGGTTTCGGAGGAATGGACGGTGGCGCGTCACCGCGCGGCGGCTCGGAGCATCATCGAGGGAGCTGAGGGTCCAGTAGTGCTGGATGCCGGGACCGGCATGTACCTGAACGCGGTGCTACTCGATGTCCCGCTCGCGCCTCGCGTGTCTCCTGAGACGCGGTCCCTGGCGGAGGAGACCGTTCGGGGTATGGAGGCCCCGCCGCCAAACACGCGGCGGGCGGTGCGCGAGGAGGAACTGCGGACTTCGGGCGCGCCGCCACGGGGTTCCATCTGGGAGGGCGAGCCCGTTCTCGACGTAGTCATGGTCTATTTGCGGCCTGCGCGGGACGTTTTGCGTGACGCCATCGAGAAGAGGTCGGCCGCGATAGCCGGCAGCGGACTCGAGGAGGCGAAGATGATCGGAGAGATGGAACGATCCGGCAAGCCTCCCAACCCTTCGGTCTCTACTTCGATCGGTGTCCGCGAGCTCCGGCAGCACCTCGAAGGAGAGATCACGCGCCAGGAAGCCGGGCAGTGCGTAGCCACCCGAACCCGCCAGCTCGCCCGACGCCAGATCCGCTGGTTCGACAAACTCGCCCGGACCCTGAAAGGACGCACCACCGTAGTCGTCGCCGAGAGCCCGGATGCCCCGGCGCTTTGGAATACTATGCATGATACAATAGGGGCATGGACGGTGGGGCAGAGTTGACCGGCGGTGTTTCGGGCGTAAACGCGAAGGCCATCATGGTGGGGGCCGGGGACTTCGCGCGCCTGGAGGAGTTGGGGCGTCTCGCGGACACTTTAGGGATGGAGGTGGTTGGGAGCCTGTACCAGGGTCGCCGAGATGGTTCGGGATATCTGGGCCGGGGAAAACGCTGGGAGCTTGGCGAGTTGGTCTCCGGCCTGGGTGCTGGCTTCGTCGTAACGGATGACGAGCTTACGGCGTCTCAGGCGCGGGTGCTGGAGCGCGACGCGGGCACGACGGTCGTGGACCGGACGGAGTTGATCATCCGCATCTTCGAGGCTCATGCCAGGGATCGCGCGAGCCGCCTTGAGGTAGAGTTGGCGGACCTCGCATACCGGCTACCCCGCATCAAGGGTCGCAACGAGGCCCTCAGCCGTCTCGGCGGCAGCGTGGGTGGTGGCAGGATAGCCAGGGGCCCCGGCGAGCAGCAACTGGAGTACGACCGCCGTGCCATCAGGGAGAGGATGGAGACCATCAACGCCCGTCTGAAGGACGAGAAGGCCGCCAGGAAGGTCCGGGGTTCCCGCCGTAAGAAGGGCGGCACCCCGAGCGTCGCGCTCCTCGGTTACACTAACGCCGGCAAGACCACCATACTCAACGCCCTCACGGGTGCCGGTCGCTCCACCGCCGACCGGCTCTTCGAGACGCTCGAAACTACTACCCGCCTCGTCGAGGGTGTCCCTTCTAACAACCACGACGATACAACCGATAATACTAACAACGGTGGGGAGGATGTGGCTGGCTCGGCGAGACCGGATTTTGTAGTCACGGACACCGTGGGTTTTATAAGCAAGCTCCCCACGCAGCTCGTTCGGTCTTTCGAGGGCACTCTTGAGGAGGCCGGGGATGCTGACGTGCTTGTGGTGTGCGCGGATGCGTCGAGTCTGGATCTTGGAACCGAGATCCGAACCGTCAATGAGACTTTAGAGAGGACTCTGGGCACACCGGGCAACGATGGCGCCACCCGGATACTGTGTCTGAACAAGATCGACCTTCTCGCCGGATCCCGGCTCAAGGGTCTGGCAATGGACTATCCGGGCGCCGTTTCGATCAGCGCTATCGAGGGCGACCTCTACCCTCTACTCGATGCGATATATGACTCCATATCTTCCGGCTGGGAGAGGATGGAGATCCTGATACCTCACTCCGAGTACGGGGCATCGAGCGGGCTCTACGGGAGCGCCCAGATCCATGCCTCCCGCGACACCACCAGCGGTCTGTGGCTCGACGTCACGCTTCCACGGTCGTCCGCAGCCCGGTACTCGCGTTACCGCGCATCCTAGGATGAACCACCCGGAGAATGAGATCCTGCGCCTGTACCCGACCCCGTCCGAGGTGATCCCGGAGAGCCTCATCTACGAGGATCTCTGGGAACCGCGATCTGGCCGCCCCGACCTCCCGAGGGTCATCATAAACATGGTTTCCTCACTGGACGGCAAAGCATCCGTAGAGGGCAGGGCCGGCCAGATCGGCGGCGAAACCGACCGCCGCGTCATGCGCGTCCTGCGATCCAGGGCTGACGGGGTTATGGTGGGCGCAGGCACCCTGCGAGCAGAGAAGATCGCCCTGGACATCCCGCTTCACCTCTCTGAAGAACGCCTCAAAAGAGGACGCACCACTCAGCCACTCATAATACTCATCAGCAAAAGCGGCGAGTTGCCTGCTGGAAACCCCATAAGGTCAGCCCCTCGAAATACTCTCATCCTGACTCGCTGTGATCTTGCGGAAGACAAAGCAAGCAGGTTATCCGAGAGGGGGCAACTACTTCATCTCTCCAGTGATATTCCCAGTGATACAGACGCCGAATATCTGACATCAGCCCTCTGGATGCTAAAAAGAGATCACGGAGTCAACCTTCTCTTGGTCGAAGGCGGTCCGTCCTTGAATCACGAGCTTCTCTCCCTCGGACTCGTCCACGAGTTTTTCGTTACGCTCTCCCCAAAACTCCTCGGAGGAACGCCAGAAGACACGCTCTCCCCGGTCAACGGTCCCATCCTCCGAGGACAGTCGTCACAGCCACGGCTGATATCTGCCTACCTCTCATCAGACCAGGGAAACCAGCAGCATTCAGAACTCTTCCTCAGATACGCACTACGAAAATAATGAACTTCCGAGAATTCCCATTATGCGAAGTTGGGGGCTGGGAAGACCGTCTACTCATGAAGTATTCGATGCTTTCTCAGATAATCAATGGCAGCGTAGAGATAAGCAGAATTTTCCCGAAAGTGCCCAATCCCTGAATTGCATCCACGGCAGAGTATTCCCCTAATCGCCCCGGAAACATGGTCATGGTCCACATGGATAAATTTGGTATCTTCGGGTAGCGCTTCTCGGCATATCTCGCAGCGCCCATCGCTACGAGATAGGAGCTTTCGGTACTCGTAGGGATTCAATCCGTAGCGGCGCAGTACAGCGCGCTCTCGAGCCTTCCTCTTCGCCTCGGGAGTGGCATCATATTTTCGACGGCGTTCCTTTCTGCAATCTTTGCAATATGAGTACAAACCGTCCTTGGAGCGAGAGTACCTGCTGAACTCACCAGCACGTTTGTAATTGCCGCAATCCACGCAAACCTTGTGCGTTGCGTACATTTCGCCCTTAGAGACTATGTTATCTTCTGGCATCTCTCACACACCTCGATCCTCACATTGCTTCATCCTACAAGGGCAAGGTATTATATTGATATGCTTTGGCGGCAAGTTCTTCGGCGCGTCGGATGTATCGCATGGTGGTTTTGGGATCTGAGTGGCCGAGGAACTGCTGGATTACCAGGAGGGGCGCTTCATTAACGGCCATGTTGGTGCCGACAGTATGGCGGATGGAGTGAGGAGAAATGGCTTTAGTTATGCCTGCAGCCCGGACATGTTTCTTGACGATGTTTTGCACAGAGCGTGTTGTAAGCTGTTTGTCTTTACCTACTCTGGATGGAAAGAGCGGCTTGCGGACATCGGAGTGAGAGATAAAGGTGCGACCAGAGAGGAGGACGTATCTCTGCACCAGGCGCCAGAGGTCGGGCGAGATGGGGACGTTACGGATCTTGGAGCCCTTCCCCATCACGCGCAGGAGGACCGAGTCCCCCCCCACCTCCCGGAAGTCCCCTATCTTGATACCCACGACCTCCGCCTCCCGAAGCCCGCATCCGGCCATCACGGCAAGCAGCGCATAGTCGCGGAAGCTGGACATCCGCGCTGAACTCAACATCCGGGAGAGTTCATCATCCGTGAGCACGTTGTACGAAGGATCCTGCCCAACACGCGGGCTCTTGGCGAAGAACCTCAACGCCTCAGGATTGACCGTCGTGACCCCGGTCATGTAAGTGAAGACGAGGAAACGCCGCAGCACGGCGAGCTTCTTGGCGGCCGTGGCCGGAGCGTAGTTGTTTATCAGATGCTCCCGGTACAGCGACACGTCCTCCGCCGTCACATTCGTTAACCCCTTCTCCAGTTTACCTTCTATGTACTCGACGAACATCCTCAGTTCTGTATTATACGTTTTTTTGGTCTGGGGGCTAGTGAGGGTGCGGAGGTAGGTGGAGATCAGGCGTTCGAGTTCGACGGAGGGTGCAGAAGCGAGAGACGGAGTTGCGTGGTCTACGGGTTCGGGGAGGTTGCTAGTCGTCTGGGTCATGGTATCTGATGAGCGAGACGACTTCGTATGGGGCGAGGCGCTTGCGGCCTTCGAGGTAGTCGAGTTCTATTAGGAAGGCGACACCGGCCACGGTGCCGCCGGCGTTCTCGACTAGCTGGCACATCGCGCGGGCGGTGCCGCCGGTGGCGAGAAGGTCGTCGGCGACGAGGATGCGGGATGCGGACTCGACGGAGTCCGCGTGGGCTTCGAGGATGTCGGTGCCATACTCCAGCTCGTAGGTCGCGGAGATGGTCTCGCGGGGCAGCTTGTTCCTCTTGCGGGCGAGCACGAGGCCCTTGCGGGCCCGGTAGGCCAAGGCCGTACCGAACACAAAGCCCCTGGCCTCGGCGGAGAGGATGCGTTCGTAGTCGAGGTGGTCCGTCGCGTCGGCGAGGGCGTCCACGGCGGCGTGCAGGGCGGGGCCGTCCTCTATCAGGGGGGTTATGTCCTTGAAGGAGATGCCGGGCTTCGGGAAGTCAGGGACGTCCCTGATGAGGTCCCGGATCTCCTCTATGGAAAGCTTCTGTTCGCTGAGACCGCCGCTCACGGGGCGAAGGTGTCTATGATGTTTGCCATCATGAGCTCCTTGAGGCGAGCGTCCACGGAGGCGAGGTGGCGGGCCTTGTTGACCGCGTCGGCAACCCTGGCATCGTCGCCGCTGCGAAGCTCGGGGTTCAGGACCTGCTTGAACATGGCGGCCTCGCGGTCAACGGCGGCCATCATGCCGCGCAGGTGGCGGGGTTGGATGGAGTACTTCGCCATCTCCAGGGCCATGCGCGCGATCTCCACGTCGCGCTGGCGAAGCTCGCCGTTGCGGCCGATCACACCTACCGTCGCAAGATCGTCCACGAAGCGCGACTCGACCTCTATGGCGTCGGCCAACTCTTCGCGGGTGTAGACGCGATCCTCGAGAACCCGAGAGAACTCGTTGCCGGGCTCCCCTGAGGTCGGAACCGGCGCCCCGCCCTCGATGCGCTTCTTGATCACCTTGAGCGGCAGATATTCCTTGTCTTGCAGCGTCAGGATGTAGCGCAGAAGCTCCACGTCCTGCGGGGAGAAGAGCCGGTATCCGCCCCGCGTGCGCGTCAGGTTGATCAAACGCCTGCGCTCCAGGTAGCGGATCTTGCTCACCGACAACGTCGGGAACTCCTGCCGCAAGCGGGCCACGACCTCGCCTATGGTGTAGCTGTCTTTGCCGGTGTTAGCGTTCTCCAACCTGACTCACTCCCGTCCTCTCCGCGCGTTTCCTTGCAGTTCCCTTCCAACGCTCTGGCGTCAAGTGACCACGAACTTGAACCGGTAGCGGCCTATCTGTATTTCGTCGCCGTTGCGCAGGTCCACGGAGTCCACCCGCACCCGGTTGACGTAGGTGCCGTTGAGGCTGCCGGCGTCGCGTATCCTGAACCCGCTGTCTCCGCGCATTACCTCCGCGTGCTCGCGGGAGACCGTCACGTCGTCGAGGTGGATGCTGCTCTCCGGCCCCCGGCCCACGGTCACCACCTCCTCCCCCACGTCGTGCATCCTGCGGCCAGCTGTTCCCTCCACCTGATCCAACTCGATAAGGGCCGCACCATTCGCTCCACCGCTACTCACCGCCGACACGTCCTCTTCTTCCTCGAAACTGGGCGCGTAGGAGACGGTGGACTGTCCGAAGTCCAGGGGCTGGCCACACTCGGGGCAGAATTTCATGTCGTTCTCCACAGCGGCGGAGCAGTTCGGGCAGGTCCTCAAGAGCTCCCCCGACACTCTGGATCCCCGGGGCCTCCGGCTTCCGTAGCCGAAGGTTCGCCCACGAGCACGAGCACCGGCTCCTCGGGGGGCAGCACAGCCCCGTCCCTCCGGACGAGATCCGTCCGGATAAGGCCTATCCTCCCCCGCAACAGGCGCCGCCGGTAGCTAACAGCCGGCTCCTCCTCGGCAAGCTCGCTCAGAAGCTCCCTCAAACGCCCCTCGGAGAGCGACGTGAGGTCGTCGTCCTCCTGCCAGTCGAACGCCTCCTCCGGCACCTCTCCCCTCGGCGGTTCGTGCTCACTCATAACCCGCAGTATAACTTCGCCTGAACCTGAAGTACAGTCTCAGGCGACGATTATCGTACGTCCTGGATGAGATCCCGGACCAGCCGCACGTAGTCCCGCATTAGGTCCGCCGGAGCCGCACCGTCTCCGTCCCCAGATACGCCATCGGATGCGCCTTCGGACTCGGCGTAGACGTAGAAGAGCGGGTTGTCGGGGTCGGGGAGCATCAAGACCCAGCCGCCATCCACGTTGAGCTTGACGCCGTCGGTGAGGATGGCGTCCGGGTCGCCGCCGAATTTCTCGGCGAGGCCGCGCATCACGCGCCCTTTCGCGGCCCACGGGCACTCCAGACGCTCCCGGACGACGTTGCCGAACCGCTCCCCGTACTTTCCGCGGACGCTGACGAGCGGTTCTTCGCCGAACGCCTCCAGGGCCTTGCCCAGCGTCGCGAAGCAGTCCGGCGCCGGCAGGAAGGAAGGGAACACGTAGCGGCCGTCGCCGGTGGCCGCGAGGTCGGCGTCCACGCGGGCGCCTTCGAGGGCGACGTTGCCGAGGCCCGTGCGGCTCTCCGCGAGGCGGCCGCCGCGCCGCTCGATGAGCCCGGCGTACCCCTTGCTGAGGTTGACAGGCAACACCGCTTCGGCGGGGCGCATCCGATCCAGGAAGCACGCGAGCATCACGTCGGGGGGGACGAATTCTCCGGCATCGTCCACGAACTGCACGTCCTCGCCCGTGGGCCCAACGACGCACCCGAACGCCGCCCCGACCGTGGGCACGATGCCTCCGACGCGCTCCAGGGCCTCCTGGAGAGTGGCTCGTGATTCGCCGCCAACCACGTTGGCGTTGGCGAAACCCGAGACGACGACGGCGTTGATCCCGAGTCGCGAGAAAGCCCGGCTGGCGACCAGGCCCGCAACCCCGCCCGAGAAGTCCGCGACAACCGTTTTGCCCGTGGTCTTCGCGCGGTCCACGGCGCGTTCGAGGCGCTCCACATATTGCTCGACGGCGCGGCCGGGGTAGATCAACTCCCCAATCCCCTCGCCGTGCGCCCGGCGATACTCCTCGCGCACAAAGACCTTCTCCACCCCACGCTGGTCGGACTCCGTCATCGGCGTGGCGTCGGAGGAGAAGAACAAAACCTCTACATCATCTGGGTCTCCCCCAGCCCGCGCATGAATCCCCGCAGAGGACTTGCCGGCCAGAACATCGTGGCGGACGACGCCCGCGTGGGCGGCACGGAGGTCGCGGACGTTCACCCCGGTGCCTAGCAGCGCGGCTGACATCGCACGTTTGGCAACCTGCGCGGAGCGCGAGGCGTCGCGGCCCAGGGTGACGACGGCGCCAGGGTCGAGGGTGGTGCCGAATGAGGAGGCGAGGCGTATCACGAACTCGGGGGTGAGGTCCACGTTGAACTTGCCCGTGACGATGCCGCCCTTGAAGACGGTGCGCAGGCCCATCGTCTCGTAGATCAGGGACTGCGTAACGTTCGCGCCGCTCTCGACGGTCTTGTGCGGGAAGACCTTGACGTCCGGGGAGACGGTGGCTCCCTCTCCAACTATGACGTCGTCACCGAGCGCGGAACGTTCGAGGATGCGGGCGCGGGCCTGCACATAGGATGAGCGGCCTACGAGGGTGTCGATGAGTTGCGCGCCTTCGCCAATATATGAGCCCTCGGCGACGACGCTGCGTTCGACGGTGGCGCCGGAGGAGATCACAACGTTGTCCCCGATGACGGAGTACGGGCTGATCCTGGCCCCTTCATCCACCCTGACGTCCTCCCCAATGACGACCGGCCCTTCGAGCAACTCGTCGTCCACGCTGGCATTGTGACCGACGTAGACGTTCTCGCGCAGGCGGGTGCCCGGAGGCCGGACACCACGCATCCGGCCGTCGAGCACGTCGCGCTGCGCCCCAGCGTACTGCTCAAGCGTCCCTATGTCTTCCCAGTAATCCTCCGTGACGAAACCGTACAACGAGTGTCCGGCGTCCAGGAGCTTCGGGAACAACTCTTTGGAGAAATCGTACTCATCCTGTTCGGGGTCGGGGATCTCATCCATTACCGACGCTTCGAGGAGGTAGATGCCGGTGTTGACGGTATCCGAGAAGACCTGCCCCCAGGCCGGTTTTTCTAGGAAACGCGAGATCCGCCCGTCCTCCCCGGTTATCACGATGCCGAAGTCCAGCGGGTTCTCGACGCTCTTGAGCACCATCGTGGCCTCGGATCTCTTCTCCTCGTGGAAACTCACGACGCGGGCGAGGTCGCAGTCGGTGAGGGCATCTCCGCTTATGACGAGGAACCGCTCCCCCCGGAGATCGAGCTGCTCCTCGGCCATCTTGACGGAGCCCGCGGTTCCGGCAGGCGAGTCTTCGATGGAGTAGGCGATGTTCACGCCCCACTCGGAGCCGTCCCCGAAGTAGTCTTGTATGGCTTCCGGCATGAACTGGAGGGTCACCACGATGTCGGTGAAGCCGTGGCGGGCGAGCAGGTTCACGATGTGCTCCATGCACGGAACGCCGGCTATGGGGATCATGGGCTTCGGCTGGTCGCTGGTCAGGGGCCGCAGGCGGGTCCCCTGCCCGCCGGCCATGATGACCGCTTTCACCCCGCGTCCCCCGGTCCCCGGTCCGAATTGCCGAACACCCGCGAGACCCTGACGGCGTAGCCTAAAGCGGCCGCGAGCGAGAGTGCGAATCCCGCGTAGAACATGATCCCTCCCGTGGTCTCCAGGTTCCCTCTCCCGAGTATAACCAAAGCGACGGCGATCATGAGCACGGCGGTCGCCGCCTTGCCGACCGGATTGACCCGGATCCTGCCCCCGAACGCGAGCCCTCCCACGAGCGCGAGCAGGTCGCGCCCGACGAGGATTGCGACCGCCCAGACGGGCAGGAGTCCCCGCATAGCGAGCACGACCGCGACCCCAGAGAGCATCAGCCGGTCGGCCACCGGGTCGAGGAGGGCGCCCAGGCGCGTGGGGATGGTGCGGCGCGCGATCACACCGTCCAGCAAGTCCGTGAGCGCGGCGAGAACGAAGAGCACCCCCGCTGCCACGTCCGTGACGTCCGTTTCAGAGAGGAGCAACAGGAGCACTACCGGCACGGCGAGGAACCTGAGCAGCGTGAGGACGTTGGGTATGGTAAGAACCCGATCTTCGGGGCGCCCGGACCAGCGCGACCGGCGAGCCCGCTCCTCGTTCCGTGGTTCCGGCATCAGGCCTTTCTTCTCCTAACGGCTGCTCTTGACTCGTATCCTGACGCTCACCCCGTAGAGATCGTACCTCGCCCGGATGGAGTTCTCCACATAGCGGAGGTAGCTATCAGGGAGGTCCTTCGGGCGGTTGGCGAAGAGCAGGAACCCTGGAGGAGTGCTGCCGGTCTGGGTGGCGTACCGGATCTTGACTCCTCCAGGCGGGGCGGTGCGGCCGACGATCTGGTTGACGAACTCGGCTACCTCGTGCGTGGGGAGACGCAAGTGGTACGCCCGCAGCAGCCGGGCGGCCAGAGGTAGCACGCCCTCCACGCCCGCGCCCGATAGCGCGGAAATACCCAAAACCGGGGGGCGGAGGTCCGTCATGCGGGCGGCGACTACATCTTCTATCTCCCGCAGCCGTTCGTCGGGGACGAGGTCGCGCTTGTTGAAGATCACACCGCAGGTGCGGCCGGCGTCCTCTATCTGACGCGCCAGCCGCAGGTCGGAGGCGACGAGCCCCTCGACGGCGTCCACCAGGAGCAACGACACGTCCGAGCGCCTGACAGCCTCCTCGGTGCGCAAGGCCGAGTAGTATGGCACGCCCCCCGCCTTCCGCGAGCCGCTCCCCACCCCGGCGGTGTCCAGAAGGAGGTATCGTTCCGCCCCGTCCTCCGAGGCGACCTCGCCCGCGACCGCGTCGGTGGTGGTGCCGGCGACCTCGGAGACGACCGCGCGCTCCGCGCCGAGCAGGCGGTTGAGCAGGGTGCTCTTGCCTACGTTGGGCCG
>Ga0183260_10000526_pt1 | contig 32530 bp, 29 predicted proteins | sample AntDrymUQ4972206_2_FD_129768 | JGI IMG/M metagenome (GOLD analysis project Ga0183260, IMG submission 129768) | Polar desert sand microbial communities from Dry Valleys, Antarctica - metaG UQ497 (22.06) (version 2) (version 2) | ecosystem: Environmental > Terrestrial > Soil > Desert | place...
ACGTTCCCGAACGCCACGTTCTCGGGGTCGGCCACCGGCACGGTGCTTCACACCGATGAGCTGAACTCGGGTACGACCCGCATCGAGAACTCCGATGTCGCGCTGTCGAGCGCGGCGGTGAACTCGAGGCGCCTCACGAACCAGCAGCTCAACGAGAACAGCCGCGTCATTAACCCGGCGCTGCCCACCAAGAGCGCGTATGCGAAGGGCCAGGGCCTCGAGGTCGGCCTCGCCCAGGCGCCGACCACCGACGGCCAGATCCTCACCGCGGGCAAGGCCGAGGCATCCGCGCCCCCCACCGGACCGACCGTCACGCGTGAAACGCCCGTCAACGCCGACCCCGTCGCGTTCGCCTCGCTGGTGCGTGGCCGCGCCGACGCGCGCTGGAACGACGAGACGTGCATCCTCGGCACCGACATGACGCGCGGTCTCGGCTACGCGGCCGACGTGCAGCTCGTCGACGCCGGTGGCAACACGAAACCCGGCGAGCTCGACATGCCGCTCGTCGCGCTCGACGGATCCGCCCCGGCTCGCGCAGCGAGCCAGTCGGTGAGCCGCAACAAGCTCGTCCCGAACGCCGACGGCAGCTTCGGCCTCCTGTCGGAGGTCCGCGAGACCATCGCCCCGGTCACCCTGTTCAAGGGCGCGCCCACCCAGCTCACGATCGAAGTGCTGGGCGAATGGGTGCTGCGCGCAGTTGCTACCGGCGCTCCCGGCCCGAGGGACGAGAAGCTCTTCTACGGGCCGGCCAACAAGAACCCGGAGACGCCGATCTTGCGCGTCACGAACGGGCTCACGGCGCCGACCACGACCCTCCTGACCTTCCAGGAGGTCTTCGGCGGGACCGGGTTCACCATCCCGGGGCTCGACGCGGTCGCGGAGATCGCCATCGGCGAAGACCCCCGCATGATCGGCGGGAATGCCGCCACTCAGCCGGTCGTCGCCGCCGACGGTACCCAGGTTGCCGCCGCAGTCGACATCGTGCGGATCAAGTTGCTCGGCGGCGTCGGCGGCGACATCCGCATCGGTCACATGGAAGTGCGCGCGATCGTGCCCGCTGGCGGCGTCATCTGCCCGATCCCGGTCACGAAGGTCGCGACACCCTCCACTGTCAACGAGACCACCGCCCCTGACGGCAAGTTCCAGGTTGCGATCACTGTCCGCAACCCCTACGACTGCCCGCTGACCAACGTTCGCGTCGTCGACGTCATCACCCGCAAGAGCGGCAACGTCACGTTCGAGATCGTGAAGGACGACCCTCGCAACAATCCGAAGGCCGGAGAAGCAGGCGGCACGACGTTCACGAACTCGTCGCCCACCTCGGCGACCGCGACCTACCCGAACCTCGGAACGATCGCGCCAGGCGGGACGTTGGTCGTGAACCTCGTCATCCGCGTGCTGTCCGGCGGCGGGGAGATCCAGGACATAGTGACAGTCAACGGTGTCCTCAACTGCCCGGATGCTCGGGCTCAAGGTGAGGCCAGGGCCAGCGCCGCGCTCAGCGGAAGCTTCACGCTCATAACGCGCGCCAATGCGCTCCTGCCACGCACCGGTGGCGGCGAGTCGTTGATCTGGCTCGGGCTTCCGCTCGCCGCGTTGCTCGTCGGTCGCCGCATTACGAAGTCGGAGCGGCGTCCTCAGGGTTGAGCTCCTCGAGCTCGCGGTGTGCAGTCTCCGGATAGAACAGCAGGACCAACACGGTCATCACCGCGGGCCCCGCCGCCATGTAGGCGAGGGCCCGCGCTAGGCCGATTCGGTCGGCGAGATAGCCGGTCGCCACCAGCCCGATCACGCTGCCCACCCGAGCGGTGAGGCCGAGCATTCCGTTGGCGGCGCCGCGTGCGCCGGTCGGGAACAGCTCGGCTCCATAGACCCCGAGCGCGGGGACAGCGGCGGCGCCGAAGAGCGATCCCACGCTCGATACGACCCAGAGCGGCCACCCCGCGGAGTGGTACATGACGACGGTCAGGCCCACGCCGACGCCGACCGCGAGCGCGCCGACGACGCGGCGGCCGACCTCGGCCAGCCGGCCGCCGACGACGATGCCGATGCTCCCCGGGAGCGACGTCGCCAGGATGAACAGCGTGATGCGTGCGCCCGAGAACCCGCGATCGTTGCGCAGGAACTCGTTCTGGAACTGGCTGGCGGGCGAGGTGAACAGCGCGAGCAGGAATCCCGAAGCGCCGAGGAGCCAGAACCGCCGCCCGTGCCCGCGTACGCTCGCCGCTTGCGCGACGACGAACCGCCGCGACTCTTCGAGGCCGCGGCCGGCCGCCCGGGCAAAGGGGATCCCGGCCACCGGCACGAGGTAGAGCAGGCGCCATGCGCCGATGTGCCAGTCGGTGAACGGAACGGTGACCGTATCGATGTCCGCGATCGGCAGCAAGATCACGCAGAGCCCCGCACCGAACGCGGCGGCCATCACCATGAGGCTCGTGGCCCACGCCCGCGCGCCTGCCGGCATCTCCTCGGCCACCATCACTCCGAGCGTCAGGAGCGCCGCGCTCGCCGCGCCCCGTGCGAGCACCTGCGCGACCGTGAGGGTCGCCAGGCTCACCGACAGCACGCCGAGGGTCGCGAACGTGCATGCGGCGATCGTCCCGAACACCACGAGCAACCGGCGCCCGCGCCGGTCGGCCAGTAGTGCGAGGGGGACTGCCAGGAGGACATCCGCCCGCACCGCCGCCAGCGACACGCCTTGCGCGGCGCGGTCCTGCCCGAACTCCGCGGCCGCGTACGTGATCGTCTGCGTCAGCAACGTGCCGCAGTATCCGAGGACGTAGGCGAACACGCCGAGACGCGCCAGTACGCCCGTTGCCCGGGCGTCGAGCCGGTCGGGCGGGAGCCACCAGGGCGTGCGGGCCGCCGGACGGATGCGGGCTAGGTGGCGGGCCAGTGGCCGGCCGAAGATCCAGCCCCAGTACGGCACCGCCAGCGACAGTTCGACGGTCTGACGCACCCGGGTCGCCACTTCCGGAGTCGCGTCCAGCAACTCCACTCGCCGCCGGTAGTGGCGGACCGGCCCTTCGTCGGCGACGAACTCGTCGGGCGCGACCGCTCGCTCGCGCACGACTGCATCGCGTGGGGTCCGAACGGCGTCAAGCTCGGCGGCGGTGAGCGTCGCCTCCCGCACGAGCACCTTTACCGGAGTCTTGTTTCTGCGGTGCCCGTCGATCGACATCAGTCGTGGGAACCATACTTTCGGCGTGCGTCGCATTGTCGTTCGGTCGGGACCGCCGCTCAGCGGGTCGGTGCGCGTGTCGGGCGCCAAGAACTCGGTGTTGAAGTGCATGGCCGCCGCGCTGCTCGCTCCGGGGCGCCATGTGATCAGCAACGTCGCTCCGATCGACGACGTCACCGTCATGGGTGACGTGCTCGCGGCGATGGGCGTCGACGTCGACCGAAGCGGCCTGGGCGCAGATCACACCCTCGTGCTCGATGTGCCGGTCACGTGCGTCCCGGAAGCGCCCTACGAGCTCGCCGAGCGCATCCGCGCGTCGATCGTGCTGTTGGGGCCGCTGCTCGCCCGCTTCGGCAGGGCGAAGGTGCCGATGCCGGGCGGCGACGATTTCGGGTCGCGCCCGATCGACATGCACTTGCGCGGGTTCGAGGCGTTGGGGGCGACGATCGACGTGCGCCACGGCGACATCGAGGCGCGCTCGGACCGGTTACGCGGCGCGCGCATTGCGCTCGAGTACCCGAGCGTCGGCGCGACCGAAAATCTCCTGATGGCGGCGGTGCTCGCCAAGGGCACCACGATCATCGAGAACGCGGCGCGCGAACCGGAGATCGCCGACGTCGCCGCGATGCTCGTCGCCATGGGCGCGCAAATCGACGGCGCCGGGACCCCGGTCATCGAGATCGAAGGGGTGGACGCGCTCCGCCCCACCGAGCACGTCGTCGTTCCCGACCGGGTCGAGGCGGCGACGTATGCGGTAGCGGTCGGCCTCGCAGGCGGCGGGATCACGGTCGAAGGGGCGCGTGTTGACCACATGGAGATGCTCATCGAGAAGCTGGCCGAGACAGGTGTCCACGCATCGGGCGTCGAGGGTGGGGTGTGGGTGACCGCCGAGGGTCGCCCCCGGCCGGCGGACGTGTCGACCTTGCCATACCCGGGCATCGCCACCGACTACAAGCCGTTCCTGCTAACGCTGCTCACCGTCGCCGACGGGGTCTCGATCGTCACCGAGAACGTGTATGGCGCGAACCGTTATGCGTACGTCGCCGAGCTCGTCCGTATGGGAGCCGATATCCGCACTGAAGGGCACCACGCGGTCGTGCGGGGCGTCCCCCAGCTCTCGGGCGCGCCGGTGAAAGCCCCGGACATCCGCGCCGGAGCGGCGCTCGTGCTCGCCGGGCTGGCGGCCGAGGGGACCACCGTCATCGGTGACGCGCACCACGTCGAACGGGGGTATGCCGACCTCGTCGGCTCGCTGGCTGATCTTGGTGCCGACATCACCTGGGAAGATTCGGGTTCGCCCGCTGGTTGAAGCGGGTGCGACACTGGTAGCTGCCGTTCGGCAGCAGTTCTACTGAGGAGCACCCGTGGAAGCAGCAGTTCTTGAGGCACTCGAAGCGATTCGTCCGGCGCTGCAGTCCGACGGCGGGGATATTCGCGTTCTCAACCTCGACGAGGCGACCGGCGTGCTCGACGTCGAACTGCTCGGTGCCTGCGGCGGATGCCCGATGTCCACCGTCACCCTGAAGGCGGGCGTCGAGCGCATTCTGAAGGATCGCGTCGACGGTCTCACCGAAGTGCGGGCCAAGGGCATCGACTTCGACGTCGACCCTTCCGGCTTCTGACCGCCGCCCCCATCGCAGCTCATTAGCTTCGCGGGCGTGCGCTCCACCGATCCTGCGACGCTGCTCGCCGCCGCCCGTGCAGGGGAGCGCGGCGCGATTGGACGGTTGATCTCGCTCGTCGAACGCGGTGGTGACTCCGCCAAGGCGGTCAGTCACCTCACGTGGGCCGACGCCGCGGAGTCCTACACGGTCGGCCTCACTGGCGCGCCGGGCGCAGGTAAGTCGACCCTGACGAGTGGCCTCGTCGGCCATGTTCGCAAGCTCGGCGAACGCGTCGCGGTGCTCGCGGTCGATCCTTCGTCGCCGTTCACCGGTGGGGCGATCCTCGGTGACCGCGTGCGTATGCAGGAACATGCGATCGACGCCGACGTCTTCATCCGCTCTATGGCCACCCGCGGCCACGTGGGCGGGCTCGCGCTGGCGACTCCTCAGGCGGCCCGTGTCCTCGCGGCGTCGGGGTACCCGCTCGTGCTCATCGAGACCGTCGGTGTCGGCCAGGTCGAGGTCGAGGTAGCCGGTGCGGCAGACACGACGGTCGTCGTGATGAACCCGGGTTGGGGTGACGCCGTGCAGGCCAACAAGGCCGGGCTGCTCGAAGCGGCCGACGTGTTCGTCATCAACAAGGCCGACCGCCCCGGCGCCGCGGAGGTGCACCGCGACCTCGAAGCGATGCTCGACATGCACCTCGACCTCGGCCCGTGGCGCCCGCCCGTCGTCGAAGCCGTGGCCGCACGCGGCGAGGGGATCGAGGGCGTCTGGGATGCCGTGCTGAGCCACCGCGCCCATCTCGAGTCAACGGGCGAGCTCGCTCGCCGCCGCCAGCGCCGCGCGCAGGAGGAAGCACGCGAAATCCTCGTGCGCACGCTCGAGGCGCAGGCGGACGCGCTCCTAGCGTCCGATTCCAGCGCGGAGCTGCGGACCGGTCTCGCCAACCGCACACTCGATCCCCACGAAGCCGCCGGACAACTTCTCCAGCGTCTGTGATGGTGGTCCGGCTGTCCGTGTGAATCGGAGGCAACAGGCCGGCGCGTAGGGTTCGCGTCCGATGGCCGAATTCGTGCATGTCGAGCGGGGCGACGACGGTGTGGCCGTGGTCCGCCTGGACCGGCCCAAGATGAACGCGCTGTCGGCCGCGCTGCTCGGCGAGTTGCACGAGGCCGCGCTGGACCTGACAGAGGATCCGCCAGGCGCGGTCGTGGTATGGGGCGGCGAGCGGATCTTCGCTGCGGGCGCGGAGATCTCCGAATTCGGTGGCCCGGCGGAGGCCGCCCGCGTCGGCGGCGCATTCCGCGCCGCGCTCGACGCGCTGGCGGCGATTCCGCGCGCAACGATCGCCGCGGTCACCGGTTACGCGCTGGGCGGGGGCTGCGAGCTATCGCTCGCGTGCGACTTCAGGGTCGCCGCGGACAATGCGAAGTTCGGCCAGCCGGAGATCTTGCTCGGGATCATCCCGGGCGGCGGGGGGACGATCCGGCTCCCACGCCTCATCGGGCCCGCGCGGGCCAAGGAAATGATCCTGTCAGGGCGCCAGGTCCCGGCGGCGGAGGCGCTGGAGATCGGCCTCGTCGACCGAGTGGTGCCGTCGGCTGACGTGTTCGACCACGCTCGGGCTTGGGCGGCCGAGTTCGCGCAAGGGCCGTTGGTCGCGCACGGACTGGCGAAGCGATGCGTCGACGGCGGGCTCGACGGGCCGGTCACCGCAGGGCTCACACTCGAACAGCAAATGTTCGCTGACGTGTTCACGACCAAGGACGCCGCCGCGGGCGTGGCGTCATTCCTCGAGCACGGACCGGGAAAGGCCACATTCACCGGCCGATGAGACGGCTGGCCGCCGTGCCCGCAGGCAGCCGCTACGAAGCGATGCGGCGGCTGCTGCGGCGGGCGACACGACGTTCGTCGTCGTTCTCGCCGCCCCAGAACCCGAGCTCACCCTGGACCCGAGCGTGGTCGCGGCAGGGGAGCAACACAGGACAGGTCATGCAAACGGTGCGTGCCATCGCCTCGCGGCGCAGCCGGGGCTCCTCACGCTCTCCGGGGGGAGCGAAGAACAGCTCGGTCCGCCCCTTGCAGCTCGCAGTGTCCTTCCAGGTTTCGTACATCACGAGTCAGTGTGCTCGTCACGTCCCCATCAATCAAACAGTTTGCCGCGATACGCAATATCGCGCGAAGCGATACCGATCCGGTAGGGGGCTGCATTACCTCGCTCCGGCGCGCGCTAAAGCCGCGTTAGCGCGGCGGCGTGGCCGAGACGGCGGAGGTTGCCGCGCCAGATCGACGTGAGGATCGGGCGCGCAACGACGGCCGCTGCGGGGCCACCGAGTCGGAGCCTGAACGAGAGCGTCTCGGTCCACGTGATCTCCGTGCCCACGCCATACGGGCGCAGCTCGAACACGCCCTCGCCTACGACGGCCCCCTCGTGGCGCACGGCGATGGCGCGGCCTTCGTCCCACTGGGTGACGACCATGCGGTCGCGCAACGACAACGGACCGATGCGGGTGAGGCAGTCAAAGGTCGTGCCGGCGCCCCGCCGCCGCTCGCCGACGAACGTGATCGACTCCGCGTCAAGCATCCAGTCGACGTGGGATGCGATATCGGCCAGCGCAGCCCAGACCCGTTCGGGCGGAGCGTCGGTCGTGGCGCTGACCGTGATGCGCACGCGGGCTACGACGCCGCGGCAGCTACCCGCGCGTCGCGGAGAATGCCGGCGGCGATCTCCGGGGCGATGAGATTGATCGGTACGCCGGTGCCTAGCTCGAACCCCGCCGGGGTCGTGAGCTTCGGCAGGAGGTGCACGTGCCAGTGGAACCCACCGGCAGCGCGGTATGGCGCGGCGTGGAACACCACGTTGTACGACACATCGCCGACGGTCGACTCGAGGCGGCTGAGCGCGTCCCTGACCGCGCGCCCGACGGCCGTGACGTCCTGGGGTTGCGAGCGGTGCAGGTGCGACCCGTGGACCTTGGGGATCACGAGCATCTCGTACGGCGCGCCGCTCCAGTAGGGGCAGATCACGACGGCCCGTTCGTCCTCCTGCACGAGGCGGTGCCGGACGTCGATCTCGGCGTCTGCGACCGCGCACAGCAAACAGTTGCCCTCGAACCGGGCGAACCCGGCCTGCTCGTCGGCAACCTCCCGCGGCACGAATGGCATCCCGAGCAGCTGCGCGTGCGGATGCTCGAGCGACGCGCCCGCTTCGCGGCCGGCGTTCACGATCACCTGGCTGTAGCGCAGGCCCGGCGTCGACGCGTGCTCCTCGACCCGGTCGCGCACCGCTGCCATCACCAGCCCCGCCTGCGCGTCGGTGAGCCGTGACCACGGCGTGTCGTGCGCCGGGGACAGCACGAGCACCTCGTGGATGCCGCTTGCCGGTGCCTGCGTGAAGACCGGGCCGAGGTTGCTCACCGCCATCGGCTCGTCGCCCGAGAAAGCCGGGTACAGGTTCGGCACCACCCGCACGAGCCAGCTGCCGTTCGGGCCGTAGGTCTCGAGCGCGGGGTTGTCCTCCTCATTGCCCGGGCAGAAGGGGCAGCGGCTGGCGTCCTCCTGCACCGCGAGGGCGGGCCGGAGGAACGCGTCAGGCCGGGCGGCGCGCTCAGAAGCGATGACCACCCAGCGACCCGTGAGGGGGTCGAGGCGAAGTTGGCTCACCGAGCCGCCCGCGGAGACATGACGCACGCCACGGTACCCGCGCCTATCGACGGGATCGCGCCATGCCATGGGGCGGGGCACCGGGGCAGCCGCCGGCCGGTAGCGTCGTGATCGTGAGCGCGGCCCGCATATCGCGCGGCAGCGTCGACCGGTCGCTGTCGCTCTACCTTCGCCGCGAGGTCTATCCGCACGCGGAAGGGCCGCGCCGGCTCCTCGACGAAGCGCGCATCGGCGGCGCCGGATTGCGTTCGCTCGCCGATCTCCGCGCCGTCGAGAAGATGACATTGGCCGACGTGGCAGACGGTCAGGCGTTCCTGCTGCGACCGCGGCGGGAGGACCTCCTGAGGAGCGGATCGCCCGGCACGGTCGCTCGCGTCGCGTGGGCAGGGACGTGGGGACGCTGGTCGAGCTACCTCCGCAAGTCGTACGAGCCCAGGTACCGTCCCGTCCACTTCTTCGACGCCCAGGGCGTCCCGGTCGGCGCATCGGTCCGCGATCTCGTGCGGCTGTCGGGTCTCGGTTACCGCTGGCTCGATGCGCTTCGAGTTACCCGCGAGGATTCGATTGCATTGCTCGGAGGCGCCGCCGGCGGAGTCGAGGCGTGGGAGCTGAGCGCCGCGACCAGACGGCGCGGCGTCGCGCTCGTCGCAGTCGACGACGTGTCTCGGGTCGCAAACTTGCGCCCGACGATGCTCTGCGGTTCCGCCGACATGATCGACGCCGCACTCGCGGCAGGCGCGTGGTCGGAGCTACGGCTCGTCGTGCCGATCGGGCGGGCGACGCCGGAGACCGTGCCGCGTCGCGTCGGTGTTCGCCGGGCCTGGGCGCCGCCGGGGGCGCGTGCCGCCTGGTACGAGTGCGCGTCCGGCGGGCCGGAGGCGGGTTGGCACACCAATCCGCAGGCGGAAGTGCTGGAGGTCGACGACGAGGACGGCGAAGTCCTGTGGACCGCGCTCGGCTGGTCCGGCACGGTGTTCCTGCGGTTGCGCACAGACATGCGCGCCGAGCTCGACGCGACGCCATGTCCGGCGTGCGGTGCCGCTGGTCCGCGCCTGCACGAGCTTCCCGGCAGCCCTGCGCTCGGACGCTTCCTTGCGGCCGACGCCCGTGTCGCGGAGTACCGGCTCACGCTCATGGGCGCCGACGTCCGTCCCGTACGTGCGGGAGCGAACGTCCGCCTGAAGGCGGAGGCCGCCCGCGCTGTCCCCGGTTCCGAGTTACGCGTCCTCGCGAAGCGAGCGTGGGGCGCGGAATGATCCGCGCGTATCTCGATCACGCGGCTACGACACCAATGCGAGCCGAAGCGGTTGCGGCGATGCTGCCGCTGCTCACCAACACCTTCGGGAATCCTTCGGGCGCTCATGCCGCGGCCCGCGCGGCGCGCCAGGTGGTCGAGGAGGCGCGCGACGTCATGGCCGGCGTCCTCGGCTGTGCGCCCGCGGAGATCATCTTCACCAGTGGCGGCACGGAGGCTGACAACCTCGCGATTGCGGGGGTGCGCGCGAGTCGTCCAGGAGCAGTCCTGTGCAGCGCAGCCGAGCACCACGCTGTGCTCCACGCAGTACGCGCCATTGGAGGCACGACGGTTGCCACCGACACCCTCGGGCGGGTGGACCTCGACGCGCTCGCCGCTGCCGTCAGCCCGGACACCGCGCTGGTCTCGGTGATGCTCGCGAACAACGAGACCGGCGTCGTGCAACGCCTCGACGAAGCAGCCTCTGTGGTGAAAGCCAACGCGCCTGACGCAATCGTGCATACCGACGCGGTCGCTGCCTTCTCCTGGCTGGACGTGGATGTGCTGGCGGCACCCGCCGACCTGGTGTCGGTGAGCGCGCACAAGTTCGGGGGGCCGAAGGGAGTCGGCGCTCTCGTGGCCCGCGAAGGCGTGCCCCTTCACCCGCAGATCCTCGGTGGCGGTCAGGAGCGCGAGCGGCGCAGCGGCACCCACAACGTCGCCGGTATCGCAGCGATGGCCGCGGCGGCGGAGGCCACCGTGCGCGACCGCGCCGCGACGGTCGCTCGGGTCGGCGGGCTGCGCGACACGCTCGCGGCGCGCATCGTTGATGCGGTTCCGGGCGTCGTGCGCACCGCGCCTTCCTCCGTTACGACCGCGGGCGCGTGCCACCTGCGCTTCGACGGTGTGGAGAGCGAGGCACTGCTTGTGCTGCTCGACGACATGGGCGTGTGCGCCTCGGCGGGGTCGTCGTGTGCGAGCGGCGCGCTCGAGCCCAGCCACGTGCTCACGGCCATGGGCGTGTCGCCGGGGAGCTCGGCTGGCGCGCTCCGCCTCTCGCTCGGGTGGACATCGACTGTCGCCGACGTCGACGCTGCGGTCGCGGCGGTCACCAAGGCCGTCGAGCAGTTGCGGACGACATGAGAGTGCTGGCCGCCATGTCCGGTGGCGTCGACAGTTCGGTCACCGCCGCACTGCTGCTCGATGCCGGCCACGACGTCGTCGGTGCGACAATGAAGCTCTGGGGCGGCCCCTCGGACCAGGGGTGCTGCTCGGTCGCCGACGTCGACGACGCCCGCCGCGTGTGCCAGCAGCTCGGCGTCGCTCACCACGTGTTCAACTTCTCAGACGATTTCGACGCCGCCGTGGTCACGCCGTACGTCGAGGCGCACCGTGCCGGCGCGACACCGAACCCGTGCATCGAGTGCAACCGTCACCTGAAGTTCGATCGGTTCCTGGCCCGGGCAGGCCAGCTCGGCTTCGACGCGGTGGCCACCGGGCATCACGCACGCGTGGCCGAGGAGAGCGGCGTTTGGCGGTTGCGGCGCGGCGCTGACGGCGCGAAGGATCAGTCGTACGTGCTGCATATGCTCGACCAGACCACGCTGCCGCGCGTCCTCTTGCCGGTCGGGGACATGACGAAAGGCGAAGTCCGTGCGCTCGCGCACGCCCGGCGGCTGCGCACAGCGGCGAAGGCCGACAGCCAGGACACCTGCTTCCTACCGGCCACGGGTGGCCGCGCCAAGTTCCTCGGCGATCGGACGACGTTCACGCCCGGGCGGATCGTCGACACGTCGGGCCGCCCGGCGGGCGAGGTCGCCGCCGTAGAGCTCGTGACCGTGGGGCAGCGGCGCGGCCTTGGCAGCGGTCACGGCACCCCCGTCTACGCCGTCGATGTCGACGTCGCCGCCGCCACCGTCACCGTCGGCACGATTTCCGACTTGCGCCGCGCCACGCAGGACGTAGCCGCGTGGGTGTGGGTGCACGAGGCGCCTGAGGTGGGGACGGTCGTCGACGCGCAGACGAGCGCGCACGGCGCGCCGGTCACGGCCACGTTCGCGGGCTCGGGAGTCGTGTGGGAATCGCCGCAGCGTCGGGTCGCGCCCGGCCAGAGCGTCGTCCTCTACAACGGTGACGCCGTGCTCGGAGGCGGCATCGCCACCTGATCTCGTTGCCCGCCTTCGCGGCGGGGTAGACCATCCGAATGCCGTGGTGTGAGCAGTGTGGCGCAGAGCATTCCGCCGGCGCGCAGTTCTGTCCCGGGTGCGGCCGGCGCATTGCGAGCCCGGCGCAGGCAGAGCCCGACCCGAGTCCCGGCGCGACGGTCGACGCCGAGCAGCCCCACCCGAGCCCGGCGTCCGGCGCCGAGCAGGCCGCGCCCCTTCTTCTTGCCCGAGATCTGCCCCGCTGGGTGCGCACGGACTGGCCGGTAGCTGTCCTCGCGTCGCTCGTAGTGCTCGGCGTATGCCTGGCCACCGGCGTCGTGTTCGGGGCGATCCAGGGCGCGGCCACGACAGGCGAGGCGGGCGGCGTAGTATCCGGCTTTCTGACCGGGATCTACCGCGTCTTTTCGATGTTTGGTATCGAGACCGCGGCCGTGCGCTACGCCGGCGACTCCACGTTCGGGTTCGGGATCAAAGCGCTGCCGCTGCCGCTCGCCGCCGTTGTCGTCGGTGCCGTCGTTGTCGCGCTGCGGTATGCGTGGCCGCGGATCTCACACGATCCCGCGGATGCGCTCGCGTTCGTGGTCAAGGTCGCGGCCATCGTTACCGCCATAACGATTGTGCTGGCGGCGCTGCTCAGCTTTGGGGACACCCGCTCGGCCGTCGCGGGCGACGAGACGTTCGGCGCCGAGGTGTCCGTGGCGACGGCCGCGCTGTACCCCCTGCTGCTCGTCAGCCTCGTCGGTCTGGCGTTCCTCGTCCGCCGTGAAGTGCCGATCGCTGGACGCCGCCTGCACGCCCTCGCGGACTCCGACACCGTGCGCGCTCTCGTCGCGGGCGTGGTGGCCTTCTTGGCCATGGCGCTGCTGCTCGCGATCGTCGTCCTGCTCGTCGACATCGCCGTGGCCGACAGCGGCCGCGATCGCGTGGCGACCTTTGTCGAGTTCTTCGCGACGGGGCTCAACCGCGGCATAGCCGCGACTGTCTTCGCGATGGGAGGTGCAGTGGACCGGTTGTCGGGTCACACGAGCCTGTTCGACTGGGGCAGCTACGAACGTCCCGGGCCCGGCACCGCGCCGGCACCGCTCTTCGCCTGGCTTGGCCTCGCGCCCGCGGCCGTGGCGTACGCCGCTTTGCGAAGCCTCGACCGCGAGCGTCCCAGCGCCGAGCAAGGCGTAGTCCGCGTCGTCGCCTCGCTGGTCGCGGGCTTCGTGCTCGCGAGCACGGTGCTCGTGATCGTGACGGGCCACCGCGGCGTCGCTGCCGGTTCACCGCGCGGGGCGATCGGTCTCGCGCTCCTCTGGAGCGTGCTAGCGGCCGCCGCTGCGGGGGCGCTCTGGGCCCGGAGCCACGGCGTGCGCTGGAGCTCACTCACGACGCCGGAGCCCCCTCCGACCGTGATCGACCCACCACCACAAACTGAAGCGCCCACCGTGATCGACCCCGAGGTTTAGCGCACGAACAGTCAGGCGCCGATCGGCACTCGGCGCCGCGCCGCCTCGCCGAGCACACGCCCGGGCCGCGTGGGCGTGAACAGAAGCCGCGCCGACGCGCCCGCTTCTTCGCCTCCACGCACTCGGCGCACCATCGGCACCTTTTCCGTGAGCACGAGCTCAAGCGCCAGTCCCCGCGCGCCGAGCGAGAGATCGAGTGAGTCGGCGCCAGGCGCCGCGGGGTGGAGCGACTCGACCACGCTGCGCGGGAACAGAACCGGATCGACGATGCTCAACGGGTCGTGCAGCACGACGCCCGCGGGGACGAACACCAGCCAGCGCCGCGATAGCCCGTGAAGGGCTCGCCCGCCGACCACCGAGGCCGGGACGCCGAGCGCGGCGAGCACGCCACCCAAGACCCAGGACCGGCCGGCGAACGCGAGGACGCTCAACGCGGGAAGCGCTACCGCCGCCGCCCCGGCGAACCACAGCGGCCCTAGGACCACGGCGGCCGGGACGGCGAGCGGGAACCGACGCTCGTTCGGGTACGCGGGCCCGTTCACGTACCACTCTGCGACCTCCGGCCGGAAAGCGATCGCCAGCGCGATCACAGCAACGGTGGCGGTAGGCGAGCCGGTCGCAGCACACGCCGCGCCCGCCGCCGCGGCGCCGAGGCGCAACACCGTCAGGCCGACCGGAAGGGGCGTCACGGTAGCGACAGCGACAACCGCCCACCCGGCCCACAGCAGCCCCGACGCCGCAGTCACTCGCGCGCCGTCTCCGAGTCCTGAGGTCCATTCCGCGAGCGCGTCGCCACACGCCAGAGGCAACACTGCCCAGGCGGCGCGCACCGCCCACGGCAACCATCGCTCGACGGGCACGGCGAGAGGTTGCCACGCGTGACGCCGAATAGCGTCAGCGGCATGGAGAAGGACCCCGCGGCGCGCGCTGCGGAGCTGCATGCGGTGATCGAGCGGGCGAACGTCGCCTACCACGAGCTCGACCAGCCCGAGATACCCGACGCCGACTACGACGCCTTCGTCCGCGAGCTCGCCGCGCTCGAGGACGCGCACCCCGAACTGCTCACCGAAGACTCACCGACCCAGCGAGTCGGCTCCGCGCCGTCGGTGCTGTTCGCGCCCGTCGTTCACAAGGTGCGGATGATGTCGCTCGACAACGCGATGTCAGAAGCCGAGCTCCTGGCCTGGAGCCGGCGGCTCGAGCGCTTCATCGACGCCGATGCCGCGTTCGTCTGCGAGCCGAAGATCGACGGCGTGGCGATGTCGCTGCGATACGAGGGCGGTCATTACGTCCGGGCCGCAACCCGCGGGAACGGCTACGTCGGCGAGGACGTCACCGGGAACGTTGCGACATTGACCTCTGTTCCGGAGAATCTGGTCGGTAATGCGCCGCCCGTCCTGGAAGTGCGCGGCGAGGTCTACATGCCCGTGGCGTCGTTCACCGATCTGAACCGCAGGCAAGAAGACGCCGGCCTACGCCTGTTCGCGAACCCGCGCAACGCCGCGGCCGGGTCGCTGCGGCAGAAAGACGCCCGGATGACGGCCGGTCGTGAGCTCGCGTTCTTCTGCTACCAGGTCGGTGAGCTCGAGGGCGGTCCGGCGCTCAAGACGCACCACGAGACGCTCGAGTATCTCGCCAGCCTCGGGCTGCCCGTCAACCCGGAGATCCGTGTGGTGGCGAGCCTTGCCGAGGTGCACGCATACTGCCGGGTCCGCGAGGCAGAGCGCCACGCCCTGGCGTACGAAATCGACGGGGTCGTCGTGAAGATCGACGATCTCGCGCTGCGCGGCGAGCTCGGCTCGACGAGCAAGTCACCGCGGTGGGCGATTGCCTACAAGTTCCCGCCCGAGGAGCGCCCGACGACGATCAAGGAGATCATGGTGTCGATCGGCCGCACCGGCCAGGCGACGCCGTTCGCGGTACTCGAACCGGTCTTCGTCGGCGGTTCGACGGTGAGCCTGGCCACCCTCCACAACCAGGACCAGGTCGCCCTGAAGGACGTGCGGCCCGGTGACACGGTGATCGTCCGCAAGGCCGGTGACGTCATCCCGGAGGTCGTCGGGCCGGTCGTGGCGATGCGGCCGAAGAAGAGCCGCCCGTGGGTGTTCCCCAGCGACTGCCCGGTGTGCGGCGGTGCGCTCGTACGCGAGATCGGCGTGAGCGCGACGTACTGCGTGAACTCGGCGTGTCCGGCCAAGCAGTGGGCGGGGATCTGCCACTTCGTGTCGCGCGGCGGACTCGATATCGAAGGGCTCGGAGAGCGCGCGGTGTCGACGTTCCTCGCCGAGGGTCTGCTCGCAGACGCCGGCGACGTGTTCTTCCTCGACTACGAACGCATCCGCGGGTTCGAGGGCTATGGGGAGGTGTCGGCAGACAAGCTCCGCGCGTCGGTCGATGGCGCGCGCGACCGTCCTCTGGCGAGCTTGCTTGTCGCGCTCGGAATCAAACATCTCGGCGGTGCCGGAGCGATAGCGCTGTCAAAGGCGGTCGGGAACCTCGACCGCATCGCGGCCGCGCCAGCCGAGGAGCTCGCGGTTATCGACGGCGTCGGGCCGGTGATCGCGAACAGCGTCGCCGCCTGGTTTGCGGAGCCCGCCAATCGGGCGCTCGTGGAGAAGCTGCGGCGCGCCGGTGTGAACTTCGAGGGCCCCGCAGCACCCGACGCGCCACAGACGCTCGCAGGAAAGACGGTCGTCGTCACCGGCACGCTCGAACGTATGAGCCGGGAGGCGGCCGAGGAGGCGATCATCACCCGGGGCGGCAAGTCACCGGGGAGCGTCTCGAAACGAACCACGGCCGTAGTCGTGGGCGACGCCCCTGGAGCCGCCAAGCTCACCAAGGCTCAGGACCTCGGGGTGCCCATCCTCGACGAAGCCGCGTTCGAGCGCCTCTTGGAAACTGGCGAGGTCTAGATACTCAGTTCACTTCCCAGCACCAGCGGTGGGTGTCCGCATCGGCGCGGGTCGACGCGATGGGCCAGAAGATCACGGTCGCGCACCGGCGGCCGGGGTCGAGTGCTCCGGTCTCGGTGCCGGGCCCGGGCGTGTACCCGATCGAGCTGAGGCCTTCGCGCCGGTCGAGCTGGTCCTCGGGGATCTCGACGCCGTCGACCTCGAGCACGCCGGTGTAGGTCTCCGCGACGCGGGCGAAGATGCGTTCCTGGCGCAGCGCATTCGAGTCCGGCTCGGGCCTCACGAGGACGACGCGGTTGTCGGTGATCGCGACGGTGTCCTCGTCGACCGACATCGTCACCGCGGTGACTATCCCGGCCGCGGCGGCGGCGAGAAGCACCGACACGACGGCGCGGTAGGGGGTGACGATGGGACCGCGCGAACGGTTCTCTCGGTCGGTCATGGCGGGCACAACTCTACGGGCGGGCGGGGCCTCGGTACGAAGCGGGCGGGGCGCACGCACCCGACTCCGTCACGGCATGACACGGCGGTGGCCCCGTGGCGGAATACCCTCGATGCATGGCCGGTGGACGCGTCGCCGACCAGATTGGTCGCGTCTTGGGCGGTCGCTACCGCCTGCTCGCCCCGGTGGGCACCGGGGCCTCCGCGCACGTCTATCTCGCCGAGGACGTCACGCTGCGGCGGCGGGTGGCGGTCAAGATCCTCCAGCCGGCGCTGGCCGCCGACGAGGCGTTCCTGCGCCGTTTCCGCGCCGAGGCGCAGGCGGCCGCGGCGCTCAACCACCCGCACGTCATGCGGGTGTTCGACTGGGGTGAGGACGTCGAGGGCCCGTTCCTGGTCCTCGAGTTCCTTGGCGGGGGAAGTCTCCGCGACCTCCTCGACGCCGGTCACCGCCTGACGCCCAGCCAGGCGCTGCTCGTCGGGCTCGAGGCTGCGCGGGCGCTCGACCATGCGCACCGCCGCGGGCTCGTCCACCGTGACATCAAGCCCGCGAACATCCTCTTCGACGAGGAAGGGCGGACGGCCATCGCCGACTTCGGCCTCGCCCGCGCGCTCGCGGAGGCGATGTGGACCGAGCCCGACGGCGTCCTGCTCGGCACCGCCCGCTACGCCGCCCCGGAGCAGGCCCGTGGCCGCACCGTCGACGGCAAGGCCGACGTGTACGCGCTCGGACTCGTACTGCTCGAGGCGGTGACCGGCGAGCCCCCGCCGTCCGCGGACACCACCGTTGCCACGCTCATGGCACGTGCGAACCAGCCGATCGTCGCGCCGTTCGAGCTGGGTCCACTCGCGGCGCCCGTCGACGCCGCCGGATGCGTCGACCCCGACGACCGTCCTGACGCGGCCGGCCTGGCGATGATGCTCGACGCCGCGGCACGCAAGCTGGCGACGCCGGCGCCGCTGCCGCTCGTAGGCCCGATCGGGCTCGACGCGCTTGCCCCGTCGATCTCCGATCCGACCGAAACCGGCGCCGCGGCCACACAGATCATCGACACGGTCGCGATCGCCGAACCGGCCGACCCGCGGCCGCCCGCCCGGCGCCGCCGGCGCTGGCCGTTGCTGATCGGCGTTCTGGTCCTCGCGGGCCTGGCCGCGGCCGCGGTCGCGACCGTACCGAACCTGATCAAGCCCGAGCACGTCGTGCCGGCTGTCGCCGGGAAGTCTCTCGACGAGGCCCGCACGATCGCCACGCAAGCGAAGCTCGACCTCGAGGTCGCCGACGAGATCTACCGCGACGGGACTGTGGCCGGGCAGGTGCTGAGCCAGGATCCGCCGGACGGCGAGAAGCTGCGAGAAGGTGACGCCATTGCGGTCGTCGTGTCGCGCGGGCCCCCGCTCGTGGACTTTCCCGACCTGAAAGACACCACGGAGTCCGCGGCGCGCGATCGCTTGATCGGCGCGGGCCTGGTCGTCGGCAAGGTCGAGCGCCGTCACGACGAGGGCGCCGCGAAGGACCGCCTGCTCTCGTGGGCTCCGAACGACAAGCCCGAGCTGCCCAAGGGTTCGACGGTCGACCTGGTCGTCTCCGACGGGCCTGCGCCCCGCGCGATCAGCGACTGGAAGGGCAAGACGTTCGAGGAGGCCAAGCGAGGCATCGAGAGGTCGGACTTCAAGGTCGAGCGCGTCGACGTGTTCTCCGACACGGTCGAGCCCGGCCGCGTGGTCAGCACGAACCCGGGCGCCGGCCAGAAGGCTCCTTTCGGCTCGACCGTGAAGGTCAGCGTCTCCAAGGGTCCCGAGGAGATCACTGTCCCCGACGTGACGAAGAAGACCGTCGAGCAGGCGACGTCGATACTCACTGCCGCCGGGTTGAAGGTCGGCGAGGTGCTGCAACCCCGCAACGGGCGGGGCACGGTGTTCTTCACGAACCCCGCGGCCGGGGCCAAGGTGAAGCGAGGCAGTTCCGTCACCCTCTACGCCAACTGAGGCCCCCGGCGGGCGAAGCAAGTACTAAGTTCGCCGGGTTCGCAACGAGGTCGCGGAGGCTTCTCATGGGTGCATTAGACGGTCGTGTAGCAATCATCACCGGGGGCGGTCGCGGCATCGGCCGGGAGCACGCTCTGCTCTTCGCCGGCGAGGGTGCGAAGGTCGTGATCAACGACCTCGGGGGAGCTGTCGACGGCTCGGGTGACGACCGCTCGCCGGCCGAGCAGGTCGTCGACGAGATCAAGGCGATGGGTGGCGAAGCGGTTGCCAACGCCGACAACGTCGCCGACTGGGAGGGCGGGCAACGCCTCATCAACACCGCGATCGAGACGTTCGGCGACCTGCACGTCCTCGTGAACAACGCCGGGATCCTCCGCGACCGCGTGCTGGTGAACATGACCGAGGAAGAATGGGACGCAGTCATCCACGTCCACCTGAAGGGCCACTTCGTCCCCACACGGTGGGCGGCTGCGTACTGGCGAGAACAGACGAAAGCGGGCAAGGAGATCAAGGCGTCGGTTATCAACACGTCGTCGACCTCGGGTCTGCTCGGCAACCCCGGGCAGACGAACTACGGCGCGGCCAAGGCCGGTATCGCCGCGTTCTCGAACATTTGTGCGCAGGAGCTGTCGCGCTACGGCGTGCGCTCGAACGCCATCGCCCCGGCCGCCCGCACCCGTATGACCGAAGCGACCCCGGGCCTCGGCGACATCGTGAAGGCGCCCGAGGACGCGGCGAAGTTCGACATCTGGGACCCCGCGAACATCAGCCCCCTCGTCGGGTATCTCGCGACGGAGTCGTGCCCGCTGACGGGGAAGGTGTTCTTCGTCCAGGGCGGAAAGGTCAGCCTGATGACGGGTTGGAACATGGCCGACACGTTCGATCGCGCCGAGCGCTGGACCGTCGACGGCCTCGCCTCGGAGCTGTCCAAGCTCGCCTGAGCGGCTATCGACCCTCGAAGAGGGTGTTTAGCGTGGGGGTGCGCGGGTAACTAGTTCGGGTAAGTCATTTCAGGAATAGTGCTGGGAAGCGCGAGAGTTTCACCCTACGATCGTTGAAGAGCGGACAGAGCCCGGGTGGGCGACGTGCCGAGGCAATGTTCCCCAGCCATTGCCGGTGCCGTCGCCCACCTGGGCTCTGACGCGTCAGGCCCCCGAGGACGCAATGTGGTCAAGGGAGGGGGGCGTCGTTGCCGGAGGAGGCAATGACGCCCCCTTCTACACCGTAGATTCGCCAGATGGCCCGGCGGACACCCGATGCCCGCTCGGCTGAGCCCGACGACGAGCACGACCGCATCGTCGACTTCGGCAGCGGTGCGGGCTCGAACGAGGTCACGGTCGTCCCGTGGGCGCTGATGTTCCGCCGGCGGCTCGTGGGCCACGACCGGTACCGGTGGGTCGTGCTGTGGACGGTGCTGGCCGGCCTGTTCTCCGTCAACGTCACCTTCACCATCCTCGCGGTTGCCCTCGACGACATCGCCAGCGATCTCGGCACGACGGAGAACACGCTCACGTGGGTCATCACCGCGCCGCTGCTCGCCTTCGGCGTTGCCGCGCCGGCGCTGGGCAAGGCCGGCGACATGTTCGGCCACAAGCGGGTGTACCTCCTCGGCATGGCCGGCGCGCTCGTGTGCGCGTTGGGCTCGGCGCTCGCGTGGGGGCCGCTGCCGCTCATCGCCATCAGGGCGCTCGGCGGTCTCGAAGGCGCAGCCATCGGAGCGGCGTCGATGGCCCTCGTCATGCGGGTGTTCGACCGCGGCGAGCGCGTAAAGGCGATGGGCTGGTGGTCGCTCGTCGGTGCCGGAGGCCCTGTCCTCGGCGTGGTGATCGGCGGCTTCCTGCTCGAGATCGTGAGTTGGCGCATCCTGTTCCTGTGCCAGATGCCGCTCGTGGCCGTCGCTCTCGTCCTCGGCGTGCTCGTCTTGCCGGAGACGGCGCGCAGCGGCGCACAACGATTCGACATTGCCGGCGCTGCGACCCTCGCCCTCGGCATCACCGCGCTGTTGTTCGCGATCAACCGTGGGCCCGAGCTGGGTTGGTCACACTGGACCGTGACGCTGGCGTTCGCGCTGAGCCCCGTTTTCCTAGGCCTCTTCGTGCGGATCGAGCTCCGCACTGACGCGCCGCTGATCTCGCTCGACTACCTGCGCCGCCGTGCATTCGTCGCGCCGGTGGCGAGCCAGGCGCTGGCGAACTTCGCCTACATGGGCGGGTTCATCCTGGCGCCCTCGCTGCTCCAGAGCGTGTACGGCTACGGCGACAGTCGGGTCGGGCTGACGGTGATCGCGCGGCCGCTTTCGTTCTCCCTGCTGTCGCCGATAGCGGGCTACCTCGCTGTTCGCATCGGGGACCGCACGTCGGCGGTGGCGGGTACCGCGTTCGTAGCCGCGTCGATGCTCGTGTTTGCGTCGCTCGGGGCCGAGACGGCCGACTGGGTGATCATCGCCGCGCTCGCGCTCTCCGGCGTCGGGCTCGGCGTGTCGTCACCCTCGATCGCCGCGAGCGTCGCCAACTCGGTCGACGATGCCGACCTCGGTATCGCCAGCGCCGCGCAGCAACTAATGACCCAGGTGGGGCTCGTCGCGGGGATCCAGCTCATGAAGACGGTGCAGAGCTCGATCACCGGGACGGCCCGTGGAGCGGCCGCGCTTGGTGGCTACCGAGCCGCGTACCTGCTCGGCGCCGCGGTGTGCGCGGCCGGCATCGTGCTCGCCGCGGGCACCGTCAACACGAAGCACACGGCCGACTCCTAGCGCCCAGAGACTGCGCCGTAGGCGCAGGCGTGGCCCGAGCGGCCCGGCGGCGAAGCCGCCAAGAGCGGGAAAAATCCTCGGGTGTCGGGCGGAGGCGGACGCCGGAGCCCGGTGACGAGCTAAACCTTTCCGCGCCAGTCTTAGCTGCTTACTCGGTGATCTCGGCGATCTTGGAGGCGACCTCGGCGGCGACCGGATCGGGCGTGCCCGACTGCATGGCCATGAGCTTGGTCATGTCGCCGGCGACCTTGATCTTGCCGGCCATGAAGGCCTGCATCCCGGCCTGGGGGTTCTGCTCGACGAAGATCGCCTTGGCGGTGTCGTAGTCGAGCGTCACGGTGACGTCGGGCGCGTCGATGTGGCCGGTGTCCATCTGCATCTCGCCGGAGCTGGTGTCCATGTGGGCGTTGATGGTGCCTTCTCCGAAGGGGACCTCGGTGATGACCTGGTTCATGCGCACGCTGTGCGCCATCGGGGCGGCCTTGCCCGCGTACTCCTCGCGAATGGCCTTGGCCGCAGCCATCCACTCGTCGGACAGAAACATCAGCTTTGCCACGTTGGTCGGTGCTCCTTGGTCGGGTGCCTGATGGTCGGGCACGCTAGCAATGGACGCCCGCGTTCAGGCCGCCGCGGCGTGCCGTGCCTACACTCGCCGCCAGCCGCGACAGGGGGATGTGTGGCCGATCTCGCAGTGGACGCGACAACAGACAGTGGGCCTCAGGGTCCGGTCGACGAGAGCTACCTCAAGCTGTTGCTGGTACTGCTCGTGTCGGCCGCGTTCTTCGAGGGTTACGACGGCTCGATCCTCGCCCTGCTCCTGCCCGACATCCAGAGCACGTTCCGGGTCAGCGAGGCCGTGCTCGGCATCACCCGCATCCCAATCGAACTGGGGCTGTTTGTCGCGTTTTTCGTCACGCGGCTCTCGGACCGGCTGGGCCGCCGCCCCGTGCTGCTGTGGTCGGTGGTCGGGTACACCCTCTTCACTGCCGCGACGGCCTTCTCGTGGGACATCTGGAGCTTCGCCTTCTTCCAGTTCGGGTCGCGTGTGTTCCTCGGCGCCGAGTACGCGATCGGCGTGACCATGATCGTCGAGGAATTCCCCGCCGGCCGGCGCGGGCGCGCCCTCGGCACCTTGCTGACCTTCGCGGCGCTCGGCACGATCGCCGTCGGCCTGCTCATCGCCGCCGGGCTCGACGAGACCGACCTCGGGTGGCGGGCGTTCTACCTGGTGGGACTGCTTCCGCTGGTCCTGCTGTCGTTCTACCGTCGCCGGCTCCGCGAGACGCAACGGTTCCTGCAGGTCAAGGCGGCGCGCGATGCGGGCCAGACCATCCGCCAGGTCCCGTTCCTCGAGCCGTGGAAGGCGCAGTACCGCCGCAACCTCGTACTCGTCGGGTTGATCCACATGCTGCGGTCGATTCCGCTGTTCGGGTCGACCGCGTGGTGGGCGTTCTACGCAGAGCGCGAACGCGGGTTCACGTCGCTCCAGGTGTCGATCTACATCATCTCCGCGTACGGCCTCGGCTGCATCGGGTACTACGTCTGCGGCCGGGCCATGGAGCGCTTCGGGCGGCGGCCCACGGCGATGGTGTACTTCGTGGGCGGGATCGTCTTCTCGATCGTGCTGTTCCAGGTGAGTGGAGCGGTGATCAGCTTCTTCGCGTTGCTGCTCGCGGTGTTCTTCGGTCTCGGCATGGGACCGGTGATGGGCAGCTTCGCCACCGAGCTGTTCCCGACCGAGATCCGCGGGCAGGCAGCGGCGTGGATCCGGAACTGGTTCGAGATCGCCGGCTACGTGTTCGGGCCTGCGTTGGTCGGCGTGCTCGGCGACCACTCAACGGGCGCGATCGGCAACATCGGCGACACCGTGACGCTGCTGATGGTGCTGCAACTGCCCACTCTCTGGCTCGTGTGGCGCTACATGCCCGAGACCAAAGGACTCGAGCTCGAGGACGTCATCGCCAGCGAGCCGCGGTTGGCGCTCCCGTGACGTACAAGACATTCGGTATCGGTGTCGCAGTATGCCTCGCGCTCATGATCGCGATCGGGTTCGGCATCAACGCCATCAACCGCGGTCACAGCCGGCCCGAGGGCGTCGCCGAGGACTGGTTGGCTGCGGTGGGCGACGCCACCCGGGAGGGGGTCGAGGCCGACGCCACGCGGCGCGCCGAGGAGATCGCGCCCATCCTCACCGAGGAGGTGCTCGCGGGGGGGTACGGGCTCATCGGTCGTGACACCGACGGAAAGTCGGCGTTCGCCGATCTCGAGGTGGGCAAGGCCGTGCGGGCACAGTCCGAGGACGGGACCGACGGTCGCGCCACCGTGCGCTTCCGGGTCCACGCGCGACGCGCAGACGACCTCGTCGAGCTCGACGGCGAGATGTTGCTCCGGGACGCGAAGCAGGGCTGGGTCGTCGAAGCGCTCGAGGTGACCCGCCGGGGCGGCACCGCGACACCGTCAGACGGCTTTGCGCCGCCGCCGCCGCCGCTCGCCTCCGACGGTGGTCCGCCTCCGTCGTCAGCGTCGGCCGGCGTGTGGGTCGGCGGCGTGCTCGTCGGCGTGCTCGTGACGGTCGTCGCGTCCGCGCTCGTGAACTGGGCGGGCCGTGAACCGGCGCTCGCAGTCGCCCGGTAGCTTCGATTCGATGGTGGCGACCAACCGGGCCGAGCGCATCGCCAACCGCGAGCGGAACCCGAAGTGGAAAAACGCGCCCTTTTTCATCGACATGTCGATCTGCATCAACTGCGACGCGTGCCTCCGCCACTGCCCACCGCAGTTCGGCGCCATCTTCAACCACGGCATCGACGTGGTGATCATCCCGGAACTGTGCTCGGGCTGCGACAAGTGCCTCGACCCGTGCCCGGTGAACTGCATCCACCCCGACCCCGACTGGGAGCCTGCGCCCGCCGACTGGTGGGAAGAGCCGGCGAACGACGACCCCTACAAGCGTTGATCAAGCGGTAGGCCGGCACGGCGGCGTTGACGCAAGGTACCCTGGCGCCACTGGCCCGGGCTGGGGCAGGAGGTAGCGAGATGAACCGGTTGCCACGCGGCGCAGTCGTCGTGATGATCGCCGGCGGCAGCGCCGAGATCGTCGTCGACCCCGACGCTGCGCTGTAGCCGTGGCGACCCCCTCTTCGCCGGCGACGCGCGGAGAGGTCGCGCGGCTTCTCGGCCGTGTCGCGTTCGGTGCCACCGCAGCAGATCTGGATCACTGGACGGGGCGTCCCTATGTGGAGCTCGTAGAGCAGCTCCTCGCCGTTCCCGACCCGGCGACGCGCGCCCCGTTGCCCGACGACGAGCGCCGCGTCGCGCTGCAGCAGGCGACGCGCAACGCTCCGGGCGCCGAGACCCCGCCGGCGGAGTATCTCCGCCAGGCCCAGGGATGGTGGCTCGAGCGGATGCGCACGACGCCCTGGCCGCTCGAGGAGCGGATGACGTTGATGTGGCACGGCCTGTTCGCGACCGCGGCCGACAGACCCCGCCCGGACGTGTCGATGCTCCTCGCCCAGAACCAGACGCTGCGCCTCAACGCGCTCGGCAACTTCCGGTCGATGCTCGCCGCGGTGACGCTCGACCCGGCGATGCTCCACTGGCTCGACGGCGCGCAGAACGCGACGCCCGCGCCGAACGAGAACTACGCCCGCGAGTTCTTCGAGCTGTTCACGCTCGGCAAGTACCCGGCTCCGTACACAGAAACCGACATCCGCCAAGCGGCCCGCGTGCTCACCGGATGGTCCGCCGACCCGAACACCCGCACCGTGAGCTTCAGCAAGGCGCGTCACGATCAAGGCACGAAGACCGTGCTCGGGCGCACGATCGGCAATCTCGACGACCGCGAGTATCACGAGCTCATCGGTGTCGCCCTCGATCATCCGATGGCGGCGCGCTTCGTGGCCCTCAAGCTCGTCGCCGACCTCGCCTACGTCCCTGCCGCCGCCAACCTGCTCGCCTCGCCCGATCCTCTGGTGGCGAAGGTCGCCAGCGCGCTGCGTGCGTCGAACTGGGACCTTCGCGAAGCGGTGCGTGCGCTCGTGCTGGCCGACGAGTTCCGCCACGGATCGGGTGCCGACGCGCGACAGCTCGTGCGCCAGCCCGCGGAGTTGGTCGCCGCCAGCGGACGGCTCTTCAACGTCCGTCTCGATGACAACAAGGTGCTCGACGTCCTCAGTCGCATGGGCCAGCGCCTGTTCGACCCGCCGAACGTCGGGGGGTGGCCGCGCGGCCCGGCGTGGCTCTCGCCAGTCACCGAGTTGGCCCGCTACGACTGGGGGATCGTTTGCCACGCCAAGTGGAACGGGCTGCCCCTCACCCAGCGGCCCGCCGTCCCGGCCACCGACGACCTCGACGGATGGGCCGCGCGGGTAGGGCTCGACGCGCTGTCACCCACGACTCGCTCGGCGCTCTCGCGTTATCTCGCCGAGCAACGCACGGCAGCTGACGTCGATCGCCGGGCCGGTCTGGTGGCGCTGCTGTTCACCAGCCCCGAATGGACGGTGATCTGATGACGTTGACCCGCAGGCGGTTCCTGGCCGGCGTGGGCGGCACCGCCGGCGCCGCGCTGCTCGCGCCGATCGTCGGTCCCGCTCACCGCGCATTCGGCGCCGCACTGGTCGACCCTGCTACCGCGATTCGCAACCGCTTGGTCGTGATTTTCCTCCAAGGAGGCAACGACGGCCTCAATACCGTGATCCCGCGCGGCGATGTCGCCGGCGCGGCGCGGCACTCGATCTACCGGAAGGTCCGCCCGTCGATTTCCTATGCGGCGGGTGACACGCTCGCGCTCGACGCGTACAGCGACAGCGCGCACGCGCTCGGCCTCAACCGCGCGTTGCCCACCGTCCACGCGCTGTACAGGAGCGGGCGGGTGGCGATCGTTCAGGGCGTCGACTACCCGTCGCACTCTTACAGCCACTTCACGTCGACCGACATCTGGCAGTCCGGAGAGCTGCCGACGCCGGCATCGGGGTGGATAGGGCGACATCTCGATCGCGCCGGGATCGGCGAGGGCGAGCTGCGCGCGGTTGCCGTCGGCACGGACCTTCCGCTCATCCTGCGCGGTCGCCACACGCCGGGGACCGCCATTCGGTCAATCGCCGCGACAGAGTTCTCCGACGCCGCCGTGAAAGGGGCCGGCTCCCGCCACGCCACGCTCGCCCGGTTTTCCGACTACCCGCGCGCCGAGCCCGTTCGCCACGCGGCCGGACGCATCGCGGCCCAGACCGTGGACGTCGTGAGCGTGTTGCGCGGCGCGCGCTCGCCCGCGGAGCAACCCGTCGCAGTGGTCGACGGTTTGCTCACCGCCAGGACGCTTCTCGAGCAGCCGCTCGGCGTCGAGACCATCTTCGTGAGGCAACCGGGCTACGACACCCATGTCGCCGAGACCCGCACCCACGAGCCGTTGCTGGGCGACCTCGACGGAGCGCTCGAGGCGTTCTTCCTCGGCTCGTTCCGCGGTAGGGCGCTCGGGCCCGGTCCGCTGGCGCCGTCGGTGGCGGCGCGCACGCTGGTGCTCGTCGTCAGTGAGTTCGGCAGGCGCATCGGAGAGAACGGCGCCGCGGCCGCGGGCGGCACCGATCACGGCGCGGCCGCGCCGGTGTTCCTGATCGGACCACCGCCCGACGCCGCTGCGCGCGTCGCGCTCGTGCCCGGGCTCCACGGCGACCACCCCGCGATGGGCACGGTCGCACTGCCCGCCGACAACTTGACGATGACCACCGATGTGCGCCGCGTTTTCCAGAGCATCCTTCAGGGGTGGCTGGCCAGCCCCGACCCCATGTTCGAGTCGCTCGGCGCGCTCCCGAACTTGATCCTCACGGGGGCCAACGCGGGAGCGAAGGCCGCAACGCTCGCCGGTGGCCGCGCGCCAAAGCGTGTTACCGCGCCCGGGCCGACGTCCGGTGCGCCCGACCCGGCGGCCGGTGCCGACCTTGCCGGAGCGGCGGCGGTCGCCGGCGAGAGTCCCGAGTTCGGCGTGGCGCTGCCCGAACGTCGCGCCGCAGCAGGCGGAGACGGCCCGAGCGTCCCCCTCACCGCGGCCGCACTGGGGCTGACGATCGGTGCCGGCGCTCTCGCTGCTCACCGCGTCCGCGAAGAGGCGCGCGAAGAGGCTTGACTCTCAAGTAGGTCGAAGCACCACGATGGCGTCGTGACGGACGACTTGGGCATCGGCGAGTTCGCGCGGCGGTGCGGGCTGTCACCGAGCGCGCTGCGCTTCTACGACGAGTGTGGACTGTTGAAGCCTGCGGGCACCGATCCGGCGAATGGCTACCGCCAGTACGGCACCGAGCAAGTGGCGATAGCGGTATTGATCCGCGACCTCCGCGGGCTTGGCATGGCGATCGGCGCCATTCGGGTCGTGCTCGATCAGCCCGCGGCGATCCGTCACAAGGTCGTCGACGAGCGCATCGGCGAACTCGAGATGTCGCTCGTCGGCGCGCGCCGGCTCGCACGAACCATCCATCACAACATCGACGATCTGGAGGCCGACATGACCGCAGTAACCGTGGAAGGCAACGAACTGGCGACGGCGATGCGACAGGTCCTGCCCGCGGTAGGTACCGATCCGCGCCGCGCCCTGCTGCAGGGCGTTCTCTTCGAATGGAAGGCCGGCTCGCTGCGGCTCGTGGCCACCGACTCGTACCGCATGACAGTCCGCGACCTCGTCCCGCGGTCGGGCGAGCCCGACGGCTTCCGCGTCGTCGTGCCTGGCATGGCGCTCAGCGGCGTCGCAGAGTGGGTGGCGGAGCAACCATCGGTTGCGATCAGCGAATCCGGCGGCGGCATGGCGATGCGAGCCGGCGACGACGAGCGGGTACTCGAGACCATCGACGGCGAGTACCCCGATTACGAGGTGATCATGGCTGTTGTCCCGGAGACCGACCCGCTGATCGTCGGGCGCGAGGCGCTCGCCGACATTCTCGAGGTGCCGTCGAGCGAGGGCGTGGTCGAGTTCGCGTTCCACCCGGGCGAGCTCGTTGTGACCGCGGACGGGCGGATTGATCGCCTCGGGGCTACCTATGAGGGCGAAGCTCGGATGGTGACGCTCAACGGCGGTTACGCGCTGGATGCGGTCACGGCCGCCGTCGGTCCCGAGGTCGCGATCGAGGCGACCGGTCCAACTGACCCGGTGGTCTTCCGGTCGGCCGACGACGGGGCGCTCATGACGTGGCTCATGCCGATACGCAAGCGCTGAATCACGCGTGCCCTGACCCGCTGCTGGCGAGCGCCGCGGGTACGTTCGGCATCCCAGTCATATGGAGGTGTCGAACATGAAGTGTCCCGTCGATGAAGCGACGCTGTTGATGTCGGAGCGGCAAGGCGTGGAGATCGACTACTGCCCCGAGTGCCGCGGCGTGTGGCTCGACCGGGGCGAGCTCGACAAGCTCGTCGCGCGTGACGCTGCCCCTTCCACTTTCGTGCGCTCAAACCCGCGTGATCCGGCGCTTCGGCCCGCGATTCACACCGCTTTGAGCGCGTCAAAGCGCGTGAGTTGAGCAGCTCGCGACCCGCCGCGCGCGACCGCGCGTCGGCGCGGACCGCCCGGCCCGCCCAGCCCGCGGACTGGCCGGTCGGGGCACGCCTACGATGTTCGGCTCATGTCGAAGCTCACCCGCGCCGACGTCGCGCATGTGGCGCGGCTGGCGCGCCTCGAGCTGAGTGACGACGAGCTCGACATGTTCACCGGCCAGCTAGCCGACGTGCTCGACCACGCGGCCGACGTCGAGGCGCTCGAGATCGACGACGTTCCTCCCACCGCTCATCCGCTGCCGTTGGTGAACGTGCTGCGCGACGACATCGTTCAGCCGTCGCTCGACCGCGACGAAGTGCTGCGCGCGGCGCCGAAGGCTGAGAACGGCCGGTTCGTCGTGCCGCGGATCCTGGGCGAAGCTCCGTGAGTCTGGCGGCGAACACGGCCCTCGCCATCGCCGCCGCGGTCCGCTCCGGTGCGACGACCGCCCGACAGGTGATCGAGGACCACTTGGCTGTGGTCGCTACGCGTGAATCCGAGCTGCACGCCTGCAACCTCGTGATGACCGACCAGGCCCTGGCCGCAGCGGACGCAGTCGACGCCGCCGTGGCCAGGGGCGAAGACCCCGGCCCGCTGGCCGGTGTGCCGGTGGCGCTCAAGGACAACATGTGCACGCGCGGCGTGCCCACCACGTGCAGCTCGAAAATCCTCGAGGGGTGGACGCCGCCGTACGACGCGACGGTGGTCGAACGCCTGCGCGCCGCCGGCGCCGTCGCGATCGCCAAGACGAATCTCGACGAGTTCGCGATGGGCTCGTCGACGGAGAACTCGGCCTTCGGCCCAACGCGCAACCCGCACGATCCTTCACGCGTCCCCGGTGGCTCGAGCGGCGGGAGCGCGGCCGCGGTGGCCGCGGGCTACGCGCCGCTCGCGCTCGGGTCGGACACCGGCGGCTCGATCAGGCAACCCGCGGCGCTCTGCGGCGTCGTCGGCATGAAGCCGACCTACGGCGCGGTGTCGCGTTACGGCCTCATCGCGTTCGCGTCGAGCCTCGACCAGATCGGCCCGTTCTCGAACACGGTCGCCGACGCCGCCGCGTTGTACGAAGTCATCGGCGGCCACGACCCGCGGGACACGACCTCGATCGACCAACCCGTCGCCGCGGTCAGCGCCGAACTCGGGCGCGGCGTCGAGGGTCTGCGTGTCGGCGTAGTCCAGGAGTTGTCGGGCGAAGGCATTGCCGACGACGTGGCGGCGCGCGTGCGCGAGGCCACCGACGCGCTCACCGCCGCAGGGGCGAAGGTGGGGGAGGTGTCCGTTCCAGCGTGCACGTTCGGCCTTTCGGCGTACTACCTGATCGCGCCCGCGGAGGCGAGCTCGAACCTCGCCCGCTACGACGGTGTGCGCTACGGGCTGCGCGTCGACGGCGAGGACATCACCCAGATGTACACCCGCACACGCACCGCGGGTTTCGGTGCCGAAGTGAAGCGCCGCATCATGCTGGGCACGTACGCCTTGTCGGCCGGCTACTACGACGCCTATTACGGCAAGGCGCTCAAGGTGCGCACGCTCATCACGCGCGACTTCGACGCCGCCTACGAGCAGTTCGACGTGCTCGTGTCGCCCACTGCCCCTACTACAGCGTTCGCGTTCGGCGCGAAGACCGAGAACCCTCTGGCGATGTATCTCAGCGACGTGTGCACCATCCCTTCGAACCTCGCGGGGCACCCGGCGATCAGCGTGCCCTTCGGCACGGGTGACGACGGCCTGCCGGTCGGGGTGCAGGTGCTCGCGCCGGCGTTGGGAGAGGCAGTGATGTTCAGGGTCGCCGCCGCGCTGGAGGCCGCCGCGCCGGGCAAAGCGTCGTGAGCAAGCTCGACGGGTGGGAGCTCGTGATCGGGCTCGAGGTCCACTGCGAGCTGCGGACGGCCACGAAGCTCTTCTGCGGGTGCCCGAACATGTTCGGTGACGAGCCCAACACCAACGTGTGCCCCGTGTGTCTGGGGCTCCCCGGATCGCTGCCCGTCATCAATCGGCAGGCTGTGGAGTTCGCGATGCGGATCGGCGCCGCGCTCAACTGCTCGATCGAACCGTCGACGTTTCACCGGAAGAACTACTTCTATCCGGATATGCCGAAGGACTATCAGGTCAGCCAGTACGACGAGCCAATCAACGTCGGGGGCTACCTCGAGCTGCCCGACGGCTTCCGCGTGGGCATCGAGCGCGCACATATGGAAGAGGACACCGGCAAGACGATGCACGCTGGTGGAGACGGTCGCATCCACGGGTCGAGCCATTCGCTTGTGGACTACAACCGATCCGGCGTTCCGCTCGTCGAAATCGTGTCGGCGCCCGACATGCGTTCGTCCGCCCAGGCGCGCGCCTACGTCGCTGAGCTACGCGCCATCCTCGTGGCGATCGGCGCGTCCGACGGACGCATGGAGGAGGGATCGCTGCGCGCCGACGCCAACGTCTCCGTGCGCCGCCCGGGCGAACCGCTCGGGACGCGTTGTGAGATCAAGAACGTGAACAGCCTGCGCAGCCTCGGCCGCTCCATCGAATACGAGGCCGCACGGCAGGTCGATCTGATCACCGCAGGCGAGAAGGTGCAGCAGCAGACGCGGCACTGGGACGACGCCAACGGCCGCACGATCACGGGCCGCACGAAGGAGGAGGCCGAGGACTACCGGTACTTCCTGGAGCCCGACCTCGTACCGCTTGCTCCGGACGCGGCATGGATCACCACCGTGCGCGGGTCGTTACCGGCGCTGCCGGCCGAGCGCCGCGGTCGCGTCGCCGCCGCCGCGGGTGCCGAGCCTGCGAGCCAAGCCGTGGTCACCGTGGTCGACCTCGAGCTCGACGACCTCGTGTGCGCGGCCGTCGCCGCCGGTGCTGACGGCCGGATCGCCCTGGCGCGGGCGTCGAATGAGGTCGCCGCCAACGTCGACGCCGGTCGGCGACTCGACGCCGGGGCGTTTGCGAGCCTCGTCAAGCTTGAAGCGGGCGGCGGACTCACTGCGACGCAGGCAAAGACGGTGTTGGGCGAACTGTTGGAGACGGGCGGAGGGGACCCAGCGGCCATTGCCGCCGCTCGGGGCTTCGAGGCCATGGACTCGAATGCGCTCGACGCCACGATCGACGAAATCATCGCCGCCCATTCAGACGAGTGGGCGCGCTATCGCGAAGGTGATCCAAAGATGGCGGGGTTCTTTGTCGGCCTCGTCATGAAGGCCACGCAGGGAAAGGCCGACGGCAAAGCGGTCAACGCCGCGCTGCAGGACAGGCTCAAGCCCGCGTAGCCAACCGCTCAGAGCGATGACGCCAGTCGGCAGAACTCGTCGATGCGCGACCGCACCACGTCAAGGCTGGCGGTCCAGAAGCCCTCGTCGGCGACGTCGATACCGAATCGGTCGGCCAGCGCCGCAGCAGTGCCGAGGCCGGTCGAACCGAGCAGGTCGTCGTACCCGGCGCGGAACCGCTCGGGATCCTCGCGGTAGCGCGCATAGAGCCCGATCCCGAACAGCAGACCAAACGTGTAGGGCCAGTTGTAGAACGCGCTCCCGTAGTAGTGGGGCTTCGCCGCCCACATGTACGGGTGCCGCGCCGAGAGCGCGTCGCCGTAGGTCTGCTGCTGCGCGTCGTCCATGAGCTCACAGAGTTCCGACAC
>Ga0183260_10000527_pt1 | contig 32492 bp, 37 predicted proteins | sample AntDrymUQ4972206_2_FD_129768 | JGI IMG/M metagenome (GOLD analysis project Ga0183260, IMG submission 129768) | Polar desert sand microbial communities from Dry Valleys, Antarctica - metaG UQ497 (22.06) (version 2) (version 2) | ecosystem: Environmental > Terrestrial > Soil > Desert | place...
CAACCCAAAGCGCGACCTCCGCATCGTCGGTGCCGACGGAATTTCCGGAGTCAGTCATGGGAATGCCCGTGGTAAGCATTCGGGAGGTCCGGAGCTTGATTGACGAGGAACAGCTCGACGGGCTTGCCGTTGCCGTCCGGGGCTACTGGATCCAGCCCCTCGTGCACTCATGTCCGGCGCCGGGTCGATTCATAGCACCGCTCGAACGCTGGTGCTCCTTCGACGTCTTCTCCGACATTGGATACGCCGGCTGGAACTGCATCATCCTGGGCCAAGGCCAAAGCGAATGTCACGGAAACGCTCCACCCGTTGGCACGATGACGCTTTCGCCCATTGCCTTGGGCGATGCCGGGGGGATGGATGTTCTGTCGCGTTCGTTCCGTGACGCTACGAACGGCATCCCGGCTGTGCTGATAGGCCATGCCCTGGATCCCCGGGCTTGGCAGTGCCCGACAGATATTCACGATCAGTGCGCACGCGAATTTGTTGTCGACAGGGTGGCATGGGTTGCCGGCGAAACCGCCGAGATTTCGCAAACAGATCCGTCTCTAGCGGCGCGCATGTCGGTCGCCGATGTGGCAGCGGCAATGGCCCCGTTCGAACTGCTTACTGCGCAGGTATTGATCGCCTCTGAGGCACCGGGCGTCGACCCTCGGCTGCATACCGCCGGTCGGGACCTCGTATGGGTCGCCCGCTCCGTCGGCACGAATCCACCGGGATCGGCGGACCAGACACGCTCGGTCGACGTCTGGCTCATCGATGACGCGACAGGGGGCGCCACATGGCAGTTGGGACTCGAAATGGGTAGTGACTACGCGCCCGGGCGTTTTCTCGCGCAGTCTGAGGAACGGGGATCGTTCCAGGGAGACGACGTAGACACGTTCTATCGCGTCGAGCTTCCCGACGGATCACCCGTACAGGACCTGACCAACGGTGGCTGGAGCTCGTCGGAGGGCTCATTCAGGCGCCGTCACCCCGGCCTTCCTTCCATCCTCGAGGCAGGAAACTACGTTGTTCGCGCCTGGCGCACGACCTATGACGATCGATTTCTCGAAGAGCACCCTGACGAGTGCGCGACCGAGTTCACGATCGGGCAGTTGGAGGAGGTCCGACTCGAAGCCGCCTTTCCGTCGCGTGGCGGGTGCGAGTGGCGAGCACCAACCTTCGACGACATCGGGTGACGTGACACGCTACATGCGCCTCGAGTAGGTGCATCATCGGCGTGTGACTCAGGCCTCTCCGCCGCGGACGATCCTGCACGTCGATCTGGACGCGTTCTTCGCCGCCGTTGAGCAGCGCGACAACCCCGCGCTCCGTGGCAAGCCCGTCGTCGTCGGCGGTGGCGGTCCCAACGATCGCGGCGTGGTCAGTACCTGCTCGTACGAGGCGCGCGTGTTCGGCATCCGCTCGGCCATGCCGCTTCGAACGGCCGGCGCGCTGTGTCCGCACGCGATCTTCGTTCCCGTCGACGGTGCCAAGTACGGGCGCGTCAGCCGACAGGTAATGGACATCCTGCGCAGGTTCACGCCGCTGATCGAACCGCTGTCAATCGACGAGGCCTTCCTCGACATGACCGGCACCGAGGGGCTGTTTGGGAATGGAGAAGAGGTCGGCCGCAAGATCAGGCAGGCGGTCCGCGATGAGCTCGAGCTGACCATCTCGGTTGGCGTGGCCTCGAATCGGCTGGTCGCAAAGATCGCCTCAGACCTGAGAAAACCGGACGGACTGGTCGTGGTGCCCGACGGCGAGGAGGAGACCTTCCTCTCGCCACTGGCAATCGAGCGGCTGTGGGGCGTTGGCGCCAGCACCCGACGCGCGCTGACCGACTACGACGTCAAGACGATCGGCGACCTTGCGGCGCTGCCGGAGGACGTGCTGGTGCGGCGTTTCGGGAGCCACGGTGCGACGCTCTCGGCACGGGCAAGAGGTGTCGGCGATACCGAGGTGGGCCACGACGTGGCCGCCAAGTCGATCAGCCACGAGCACACCTTCGATGTCGACACGGACGAGTGGGCGGTCATCGAGCGGACCCTGTTGGCGCTCTCGGAGGGCGTTGGTGGACGGCTGCGCGCGGCCGGACTCCTGGCCGCGACTGTCGCGGTCAAGATCCGCGACACCGACTTCGTCACCATCACCAGGCAGCGGACACTCGACGATCCGACTGACTCCACAGACGTCATCTGGCGCACCGCCTGCGCGCTGACACGGCGAGAGGTGAAGGGGATGCGGGTTAGGCTCCTCGGCGTGGCCGCGAGCGGTCTCGACGAGCAGCGTCAGATTCCGTTGTTCGGCGCGGAGGACGACAGGCACAGACGCGCGGTATTGGCCACAGATTCGCTCCGCAAGCGCTACGGCCCGCGATCGATCCGCCGAGCCAGCCTGCTCCAGGCGGACGTCGGCGCTCCGTTCGAACGCGATCCGCGCCATGCGCCCCGAACTGAGCCTGAATGACACGCTAGCTGTCACGGGGCGACTGCAGGATTGCGGTCCAGACCCGCGAAACTCGCGGCTCTTGACAATCGAACGTCTGTTCGAATAGCCTTGCAACCTAGAACAGATGTTCGATCGCCCAGGAGGCGCCGGAAAATGGCAATCGTGAGAGTCACACCGACCCAGGTCGACGTTAGTACAGGACTGTTCGACGGACGGCCTCGCTCCATCCGCGTGGCGCGTGAGCGGGTGCCGGTCATCGAGATCGCGAACGTCCGCGACGAGCTCGCGGCGTACCCCGTCGAACGCGGTCCGCGACGCATTTTCGAGGTCCGCACGCCGGATGCGCGGCTGAGGTTGGCGTACGAGAGGCGTAGTCGCCGCTGGCTGCTGGAGGGCCTCGAGGCGGCCTGAACCCATTGGCCCGATTACCGGAGGTTCTGCCCGGCCGTCGGGAGGTGCGTGCGACAATCGAGAGCATGGCGGTGTCCCGGGAATCACTCGCAGGCTTGACGTTGGCCGAGTTCTCAGAACGGCTCGCATCGGCCGATCCTGTGCCCGGCGGCGGTAGCGCATCGGCGGTCGCGGGGAGCATCGCCGCGGGCCTGGTGGCGATGGTTGCGCGACTCTCGCTGGATCGGGCCAAGTACGAGCCATACAGAGCTACTAACGAGCGCGCTCTCGAAACCGCGGAGGCCGCGCGCACCAAACTCCTACGTTTAGCGGACGATGACGCGCGTGCCTACGGCGGCTTCTCTGTCGCGCGGAAGATGCCACGCGATACGCCCGAACTGGAGGAGGCACGCAACCGTGCCACGGAAGTGGCTGCGCGCGACGCGTCGGAGGTGCCCCTCGCCGTCGCACGTGAGTGCGCCGGCCTGCTCGAAGTGATCGCGACTCTCGCCGGCCGCAGCAACCTGAATGCGGCCAGTGACCTGGAAGTTGCCGGGCGGTTGAGCGCGGCTGCTGCTCACGGCGCGGCCGCGAACGTGATGATCAACCTGCCCATGGTTGGCGACGAGCGATACGCGGGCGGGACCAAGGTCGAGTTGAACGAGCTGCTGCGGGACGTTGATCGGACACTGGCGAGGGTGGCGCAGTACGTGGGCGGCGGCACGCTGCGTGCTCCGGAGCCTAGTTGACCATCGCCGAGCGTGCCGCCGCGTCCGTCCCCGAGTCCGGGTCGCGCCAGATGGCGCTGCTTCTCGAGGGACGCGCTCCCGCCGCCGAGATTCGCGTTGATGTGCGTCGCCAGTCCGCGACGCGCGCCTGTTCGCCGGGGCGGGCTTCGTAACCGCCTACTGCGGCGACGTGCCGATGATGCCCGGGCTACCGTCCCATCCGTCGGGCGAGGAAGTCGAGATCAACGCCGAGGGCGAGACGATCGGTCAGTTCTTGCCAGTTATCAATCAGGTGATCGCGACCCAGAACAGACCCACGACGACGAGGGCCGCGGCAGTACCCACCAGCGCATAGGCCCACGCTTTCCAGTCGATAGGTCCGAGTCGCGGCTCCACGTGGCCGTGGTCGTCGTCAGAGATCGCGGTATGCGCGTCCATGTGAGTTGCCGAGTCGTGATGCGCGACGCTCGCCGCCGGTTCGTGGTCGCCGCCTGCACCGGGAGTTCCCGGTTTGCCGATTTCGGATGGGGCTGGCTTCTCCGCCGTGTAGCCCTCCGGCGTCGCGTGCCCGGGCTCGGAGCGGGGCTCGTCATTGTCCGTCAAGGAAGCAGTTCCTCCGTTACCAATTTGGCAGCTGTCAAATCCGCTGGAATGTTGGAGTCCGGCAGTCCGCGCATGAACTCGATTGAGGCCTGCCAAGCCTGCGGATCGACGGCGCCCCGGCCATGCTCGGCAGTGTATGGGCTCGCCCACATGGCGATCGTTGCGTCGAGGATGGCGCGCTGAGCGTCGCGTTGATCGGCGAGCTCAGGTACCACGGCGATGGCTGCGTCCAAGCCAAGCTCTGGATTTGCCTCGATCTCGTCCATTGCCCGCAACGTCACGGCGACGAAGGCGCGCAGCGCTTCACGTTTGCTGGCCAGAGTTGACTCGCCGACGGTCAAACCCGGGCCGGGTAGCGGCGTGATCTCGTCGATAGTCAGCAGGTTCGTCGGAAAGCTTTCGCGGGCCAGTTGAACGGGCTCGTTGTTCCTGAAGCCGGTGGCCGCGTCGACCTCACCGAGTCGGAGCGCGACACCCTGCCCGAACTCGGGATAGTTGCGGATCGCGATGTCTTCAGGCGCCAGGCCGGCGGACGCCAGCAGGGCCTGGAGCATGATCCAGCTCGACCCATACCGGCCCGGGATGCCGACTGTGTGGCCGGCCAGATCGGTCGCCGTTTCGATACCGCTATCGGCGCCCGTCATCACGACGTTCGGAAATCGGGCGTAGATCGTGGCGGCATATCGAACCGGGATGCCCTGGCCGGCGGCGGGGATCACGCTGGTGCCGTCGGACATTCCGATATCCACCGCGCCCTGGCCGATTAGGGTGACGAGGTTCGGGTCGATCTCGTTCTGGAAGGTGACGTCGAGACCCGCGTCCCGGTAGTAGCCCTGCTGTTGGGCGCGATAGAACTGCGCGAACTGGACGCTGGGGATGTAGCCGAGACCGACGGTAAGGGCTGTGCGCTGCGCTGTCGGCGACGGCCCGGTTGCACATCCGAATGCGACGAACAGGAAAGCTGCGAGAAGGACGATTCGACGGGACACGGTTACCTCCAGGAGCCGACGAGCGCTCGCTCGACGATCACAACTGCGCCATACAGAAGGACGCCGATGGCGGCAATTGTCACCAGCGTTGCGAACATCAACGGAATGTCGAACAGGCTGCTTCGCGAAAGGTTGATGAGGTAGCCCAGGCCGCGATCCGCGCCGGCCCACTCGCCGACGATCGCGCCGATCACCGCAAGCGTCGCGCCGACGCGCATCCCACCCAGGATCTGCGGCAGCGCGGCCGGAATCTCGAGATGGCGCACGACCTGCCAGCGGGTCGCCCGAAGACTGCGTCCGAGCTCGAGGAGGCGGCTGTCAACGGCGCGGATGCCCACGATCGTTGCGACCACGACGGGAAAGAACACGATCAGTGCACAGATCACGACCTTGGCCGCGAGGCCGGTCCCCAGCCACAGGACGAGCAGGGGAGCGAGGGCAAGGATCGGCGTTGCCTGCGCCGCCACGAGATAGGGAGACAGCAGCCGTTCAGCGAGCGGCGAGCGGGCGAGCAGGTAGCCGATCAGGACGCCCAGCGAGGCCCCGACCAAGAAGCCCCAGCCGATCTCCGACAGGGTGGCGAGGACATGCGGCGTCATCGTGCCCGCAGCCCACGCTTCGACGAGCCGAGCCGCGACGGTCTCGGGCGACGGCAGGATGAACGTCGGGAAGCTCCCGATCACGACTACGGCTTTCCAGGCGAGCACGAATACGACCGCGGCGAGCACGACGGGCAGGATGACGTTGCGCGCGTAGCGTTTACGTGCGGGCCGCACTTGGGCGCTCATCCGCCGCCGCCGAATGGGTCGAACCACGCAGGTGCACCTGCTCGCTCGAGGACATCGTGAACTGGCGCTGCCGCGGCTTCTTCGGCGGCGTGCTCAGTCGGCGTGCCCGCCAGGGTGGCTCGGATTTCAGCGGCGGCCCTTGTGAAGGCCAACGTCTCGTAAACCTCTGGCGTCCGCGGGCGCGACAGCGGTACCGGCACTCGTCTCACGACGCGACCGGGTCGCGGTGACAGCACCACGACTTCGTCGGCCAGGAACACGGATTCGGAGATGCTGTGCGTTACGACCACGACGGTCGACCCGATGCGCTGCCAAAGCTCGAGCAGCTCCATGTCGAACCGCTCGCGCGTCAGCGCATCCAGCGCGCTGAACGGCTCATCGAGGAGGAGCACCTCGGGGTCACGCGCTAGCGCCCGCGCGATCGCCACCCGTTGGCGCATCCCGCCCGACAGCTGTTGTGGGTATGCGTCGGCGAACGTCGACACACCGACGAGATCAAGCAGCGATCGCGCGCGCTCGCGGCGTTGGGCGTTGCCGACACCGACCAACTCGAGCGGGAACGCCACGTTGTCGATCACCCTGCGCCAGGGGAGCAGGCGCGGCTCCTGGAAAACGAGGCCAACCCGCTGGTCCGCGTCGCCCACTGGCCGGCCATCGATAGTGATCGCGCCGCGGTCGGGAGGCAGGAGGCCGGCGATCAAGCGAAGCAGCGTGCTCTTGCCCGAGCCATTCGGTCCGACGACCGCGACCACGCCGCCGGAGGGCACCTCGAAGCTAACGTCCTCGAGCACGGGCAGTGGCGTACGGTCGATCGAGAACGCGCGCGAAACACTGTCGAGTTCGATAGTCGCCAAAGTGGATGATTACCTCCGTTAGCCACCGCGAATCGGGCGTGGGCCGGCTCGGAGGAAGAAATCAAAGGGCGTGCGGGCGCACTCGGACGCTGGCAGCCGCCTCGTCTCTCCCATCCGGACTTTACCGTCGGCTCCCTGCCAGGGAATCCACCGTCGCCGCGGATGCGGCGCCGGGTCGTGGGCTGGCAGCATCGCGGCTCGCGCCGCTCCTCCGCCGACCACCGGTCGGGAATTTCACCCAACCCCGAAACAAAGGCGTATTCGTCTTGTGCGCCGAGCATACCCCAAGCGATTGGCGGAACCCGTGAGCGGCCATTACCGTCGAGCGGATATGCGCAGAGCCTGGCCACTCGCTGCCGCCCTGATGTTTGCATTGGTCGCCGACGCATATCAGGCAGTCCAGATTCCCGGACGCGTTCTCGCGTGCAGCTGTGTTGCGCCCCTGCCAACGCTGGCCGAGGTCGCTCGCGAAGAGGGCGTATCTGTCGTGGTCGGCACCGTGGGACGTGCCCTCCCGGATCGGACTCCGATTGCGGTGGAGGGTTGGTTCGTCGGCGGTGCCCCCCACGAAGACGTCGTCTGGCTTACCGGCGGCTCAGAGCAGATGACGTCATGCGACATCTTCATGAGCGCAGGCGAACGCCGGCTGCTGGTCGTGTACCGCGGGGACGCGGGCCTCTACTCGGCCAATAGCTGCGCCCCGAGCGGGCTTCTCGGAACGCCCGACGGAGATGCGCTGCTAGCTAGCGCGATCGAGTCCTTCGGCGACGCGATAGTGCCTGTCGCGCCTGAGCCAGAGCCGGAATCGGTGACACCCATCGCGACCGAGCCATCACCGATGATCGGGCAGGGCCTGGTATGGGTGGCGGCCGCCGTCGGCGCAGGCGTCGTGCTGTTCGGAGTGATTGCGCTCGTCGCGCGGAGGCGCCCGAACAGCTGACGACGACGGGCTGCGGATACCCGCGGAGGCTATGGTGAGCCAGTGCTCACCGTCCTACTCACGCGCCACGGCCACACCGATAAGTCCGAACCCGAGCAGTATCTGGGTCAGCGCATCAACGCGTCACTCACCGAGCGTGGACGGCGCGACGCGCAGGCGTTGCGCGACCGGCTCGAAGAACTTCACCTAGATCGGCTGATCTCCAGCCCGCTCGGCCGGGCCGTCGAGACAGCTCAGATCCTCGCCTCGGGCACCGACGTATTAGTGGAGACCGATGAGCGACTGAGCGAGCTCGATTACGGCGCGTGGGAGGGCATGACAGTCGACGAGATCGACCGTCAATTTCCGGACGAGCGGGAGCTGTACGAAGAGAACCCGGCCATCCATCCGGTAGGTGGGGGCGAGAGTGGTCTTGCCGTCGCGGCTCGGCTCGGCGCCATGCTTGAGGACCTGCTCGTCTGGTGGCAGGCCGAGGCCCAGGACCGGACGTGCCTGCTGGTCGGCCATTCGTCGGTCAATCGGATCTTCTTGGCCGTCGTTCTCGGTGTGCCATTGGCCGACTATCGACGCCGTTTCAAGCAGGATTGGGCGAGCCTGAGCGTCCTCCGCTGGGAATCGGTCGAGGCAGGTCCGCTGCTCATGCTGGCCAACGACGAGTCGCACAGCAAGGGCGTGCGCGGCCCGACCTGGGATTGAACGCCGCCTATCCTGCCCGAGCATGACTGACGCACCGATCAGCCTGACCGGATACGACATGACGCTCGAGGAAGTCGAGCGCGTTGCCCGAGGACGAGCCGGAGCCGTCCTCGACGCCAGCGCACGCGAACGCGTGGCTGCGAGCCGCAAGGTCATCGAGGAGCTGGTCGCGTCCGGACAGACGGTCTATGGCGTGACGACCGGTTTCGGGGCATTGGCATCGCAGCGGATTGCGGCCGAGGACGCAGCTCGGCTGCAGGAGAATCTGCTCATCAGCCACGCGGTCGGCATCGGCCCAATCCACGGGCGCCACACGACTCGGGCGATGCTTTTGCTCCGGGCCAATGCCCTGGCCCGAGGCAACAGCGGTTGTCGGCCGGAGGTCGTCGAGCGGTTGCTCGATTTCCTGCGTCTCGGCATCCACCCGTCCATCCCCGAGCAGGGCTCGGTCGGTGCTTCGGGCGACCTGGCACCGCTCGCGCACCTCGCGCTGCCTCTGATCGGCCGCGGAAGGGCCGAGGTGGACGGCGAGATATTGAGCGGAGCCGACGCCCTTGAGCGCCGCGGCCTTGAACCGCTGACGCTGGAGCCGAAGGAGGGCCTTGCGCTCCTCAACGGCACGCAGCAGATGACCGCGATCGGCGTACTTGTGCTGCTTCATGCCGAACGTCTGCTGGGCACCGCGAGCGTGGCCGCAGCGATGACGACGGAGGCCGTCCTCGGGACCGACGTCGCGTTCTCCGAGGCCTTGCAACAGGCTCGACCGCACCCCGGCCAGATGCGCATCGCCGCCCAGCTGCGCCATCTGCTGCGCGACTCGGAGCTTATGCGCTCCCACCACGGTGATAACCACAAGGTCCAGGATCCGTACTCGATCCGCTGCGTGCCGCAGGTCCATGGGGCTGTCGCCGACGCTCTCACGTACGCCCGCGGCGTGCTCGAGATCGAGGTCAACTCCGCGACTGACAATCCGCTCGTCTTCGCTGATGGTGCCGATGTCGATCCAACGTCTTCGGCCACCGGCGGCGGACGGGTCATCTCGGGCGGCAACTTCCACGGTCAACCCGTTGCCCTGGCGATGGACGTCCTGGCGATCGCGGTGGCCGAGCTTGGCTCCATCTCCGAACGCCGAACGGCGCAGCTCATCGATGGACGGCTCTCGGGCCTGCCGCCGTTCCTCGTCGAGAACGCGGGTTTGAACACCGGGATGATGCTCCACCAGTACGCAGCCGCGGCGCTCGTCTCGGAGAACAAGGTGCTGGCTCATCCAGCCTCTGTCGACTCGATCCCCACCAGCGCGAACCAGGAGGATCACGTCTCGATGGGCCCGATCGCAGCACGACAAGCCCGCGACATCGTGCGCAACGTCGAGCACGTGCTCGCCCTGGAAATCTTGTGTGCCGCGCAGGGGCTGGACTTCAGGCTCGCCAGCGGGATCAAGCCGGGTGCGGGGGTGGCCGCTGCGCATGCCCTGGTGCGCGGGCGCGTCGAGCATCTCGAGGGGGACCGAGATCCACAGCCTGGCCTGGCCGCCGCGATCGAGATCGTCCGCACGGCAGCACTGGTCCCGCTACTACCCCCGTCCTAGACTCGCCATCCAATGTCTGACTCACGGATCGTGGATGTGATGGACACCGACGCCTTCGCGCTGATCCCGCCCTGCGCCGACCCGCGTTTCGATCATCGGACATGCGACTACTGGGAGGATGCCGATCGCGGCTCGAAGGCCAGCCGGCCTTCATTGCTGGAGGTCAAGGCGGCGACTATCAATCGGGGCCCCCTCGATGACAACCCATTCGCTCCGCCTCCCCGCCATGACGTGGCGAATCCCTTCACGCCCGCGGCCCGGGCGCGGCTCGCCGACGTCTTCGGTGATGAGAGTGACCTGTTTGGCACGCCCGACGAGAACCCCTTCGCGCCGACCGTTGTGCGCGAACGCCCCTTGCGCGAGGGTGTTCCGCGCAAGCTGGCTCTGCTCGATCGCGGTCGCGGTGTGTTCGGCTCCTACGGCAAGGTCCTCGTCGCGGACGACGAGCCAGTCGCATGGTGTCAGTTCGGACCGCTGTCGGCCTATCCCCGCGCACTGCGGCTGCGCGACCTGTACCCGCAGCTGCCGGACGCGCCGCTGCCGGCGGTCATCACCTGCATCGCTGCAACGGCCGAAGCCCGCCAACAGGGCTATGCCCGCCAACTGGTCGAGGCAGTGTGTCGTGACCTCGCCGAGCGTGGTTTCGCGGCCGTCGAGGCATATCCCGACCTGACGAAATCCGAGGACGAGACGAGCGGTGCGCGCCCCCCGTTCTGGCACACGCTCGGCTTCGAGACGGCCGTGGACGACGAGCGCTTCCCCGTCATGCGCCGCGAGCTGTGAGAGAGTCGCCGCGATGGCCATAGCAACTAGCCGAGTCATCGTTGCGCCGCGTGGCACGGAACTCTCGTGCCGTGGTTGGCCACAGGAAGCGGCGTTGCGGATGCTCATGAACAACCTCGACCCGGACGTCGCCGAACGTCCGGAGGACCTCGTCGTCTACGGAGGCACGGGCAAGGCTGTCCGCTCGTGGGAGGCGTTCGATGCGATCGTCCACGAGTTGCGGCGCCTGGCCGACGACGAGACGCTGCTCGTCCAGTCGGGCAAGCCGGTGGGCGTCTTCCGAACGCACGAGTGGGCGCCGCGGGTCCTCATCGCAAACTCCAACCTCGTTGGTAAGTGGGCCAACTGGGACACGTTCCGCGAGCTCGAGCGCCAGGGATTGACGATGTACGGCCAGATGACGGCCGGCTCGTGGATATATATCGGGACGCAGGGCATCCTCCAAGGCACCTACGAGACGTTCGCCGAGATGGCCCGCCAACATTTCGGCGGAACCCTTCGCGGGCGAGTTGTCCTGACCGCGGGCCTGGGCGGAATGGGCGGCGCGCAGCCACTCGCGGTGACCATGAACGAGGGCGTTGCGTTGGTGATCGAGGTCGATCCCGACCGTGCCCGCCGGCGCCATGAGATCGGCTATGTCGACCGCGTCACGTCATTGCTCGAGGAGGGATTGAGCTGGTCGCGGCAGGCCGTCGACGATGGCCGGGCGGAATCGATCGCGCTGATCGGCAATGCCGCCGAGATCGAGCCGGAGCTTGTGCGCCGCGGCGAGCGCTTCGACGCCGTGACCGACCAGACATCGGCCCACGACGCGCTGAATGGCTACGTCCCAGCAGGGTTGACGATCGATCAGGCGGCCGACTTGCGGCAAGCCGACCCACAGACTTATGTCCAGCGTTCGATGGACTCGATGGCCGAACAAGTCCGAGCAATGCTGGCGCTCCAGTTGGCCGGCGCTGTGACCTTCGACTACGGAAACAACATCCGGGCCCAGGCGCAAACGGCCGGTGTTGCCAACGCTTTCGACTTCCCGGGATTCGTGCCCGCTTTCATCCGGCCCCTGTTCATCGAGGGCAAGGGCCCGTTTCGCTGGGTCGCGCTGTCTGGGGATGCGGCCGACATCCAACGAACTGACGAGGCCGTCCTCGAGCTGTTCCCGGACAACGAAGGGCTGGCTCGCTGGATCCGCATGGCCCAGGAGCGCGTGCCGTTCCAGGGGCTCCCGGCGCGAATCTGCTGGCTCGGCTACGGCGAGCGGGCCAAGGCCGGCCTGCGCTTCAACGAGCTGGTCGCCTCCGGTGAGGTGTCGGCGCCGATCGTGATCGGCCGCGACCATCTCGACTCGGGATCGGTGGCATCCCCGAACCGTGAGACTGAGGGCATGCGCGACGGCTCCGACGCGATCGCGGACTGGCCGCTGCTCAACGCGCTGGTGAACACCGCGGCCGGCGCGTCATGGGTATCGATCCACCACGGCGGTGGCACTGGGATCGGGTACTCGCAACACGCCGGGATGGTCATCGTCGCCGACGGGACTGCCCTCGCGGCCCAGAAGCTGGAGCGGGTGTTGACGACCGACCCGGGCATGGGTGTAATCCGGCATGCGGACGCTGGCTACGAACGGGCACTCGAGGTGGCGCGCGAACGGGGAGTACGAATCCCCATGCTCGATGCGAGAGAGGGATCATGACGAGCCGGCTTCAGGTCGTGGCGGCGATGACGCTGCCGCTCCTGATCTCGGGATGTGACTTGCTGTGGGCCAGCCTCTATGCACCAACGGATCCATTCTTGGAGCCTGAGCTGGGGCCGAGCGTTGTGTACGAATCGGGCGTGGCCACGATCGAGATCACCCGCGGAAATACGACCGAGACCATGACGCTCGATGAGGTCGGGCCCAACTCGATGCTGGACTCCTACATCGGCGCCAGCGTCACGTGGCGAAATAACGATGGCTGGATCCTGCGACTGGACGCATACAGCTTCACTGACCCCGCCCTGGGCGACATCCCCGGCAACGTTTTCGGTGACGTTACGGTCGAGTGGATCGCCGAGCACGAGGCCTGGACCGCCGGCGCTACACCTCGACGGCCGGCAACCGCTGCATCGTCGACATCTGGGAGATGTCCGAAACGGTAGTGTCAGGCCGAGCCAACTGCGGCGGACTCCGTTGGTCCGACGGTGCTGGGGGCTTGGGTTTAGAACCGGTCTTCGTCGAGGGCCAGGATCCGTTCGACATAACTGTGACGTTCGAAGCGGTGCCTCTCGGGGACACCCAGAGTTCGTGAGGTTTAGCAGCCACCGTGTGGTGACGCTGGCGCTCTGTGGGCTGCTAGCCGGAGGATGCAACGTTCCGAATTTCGGCGCCTTCGGAAACGAAGAGATACCTGTGCCAACCGTTCTCGCGACGTACGCCACCGGCTCGGCCACGTTAGAGATGAATCGGGGCGACGTCGTCGAGACAGTAACTTTCGATCGCGTCGGCCTCGGGTCGCAGCTGGCGTCCCTGATGGGCGCGACCGTGACCTGGCGGAACGACAGCGGCTGGGTCTTGCAGGTCACCGCATTCGACGCGATGTTCGGCTCCAGTTCAGCGGTGGGACCTTACTCGGGCGATGTAGTCCTACAACTGATCACCGACCACGAGCTATGGCGAGCTGATTCGTATGGCACGGCCGGACCGCGCTGCATTGTCGACCTCGACGATGTCTCGGAGACGAGCGTAAGGGGAACCGCGACTTGCAAAGGATTGCGTTGGGTCGACGGTACGGCCGTTCCAGGGTTCAACAACCCGGTTTACATCGAGGGACAAGAGCCGTTCGACGCGGAAATCACCTTCGAGGCCACGCCCTAGCTGATCAGCGTCGACTCTTCGATGTTGATCATCCGTGCGTAGAGCACCTGCTCGTTGATCTCGAGGTTGTTGATCACCGACAGCGCGGCGACGATCGCACTTCCCACGATCTCGTCGGCCGTCTCTCCGAACTGCACCTCGAGCAGGACGTTGTCGGCACGTTCGTCGTTTGAGACGCTCGCCGGATCCTGCCATGTGCCCGCGGCAGCGAGCTCGGTGGAGGCGCGCATGAAGTCGAGCGCACCGGCCTTGGATCGTGGCAGCGCCAGCGTGAGCAGCTCCTGCTGGACGCGATCCAGGCGCGTCGCGGTCGAGGCATCCCCGAACAATAGTGCGAACAGGAAGTCCTTGGCCCGAACGAGGAGCTCCTCGCCTGCCTCGGTTCGGTGTTCGGACAGCAGCAGGCTCGTGCCCTTAGGCGGTGCCTGGGCCACCAGATAGCCGTCCGAGACCGCACGCTCCCGGCTCATCGTCGCGCTGTCGTCCGTGAATGTGCGGACTGAGGCGGGCTTCAGGGCGAGGCCAGTCACCCGTGCCAATCGCTCTGCACGGCGGCGCGCCTTTTCCTGGATGACTATCGCCCGGTCCAGATCCTCGAGGCTGTGCGCATCCAGCGTCAGGCGGACCAGCTGGTCGATCAGCCAGTCGCGATCCTTGTCGGCCAGAGCCGTGCGCAGGCGTTCCTCGAACTGCGGGCTCAGATCCCGATTGATCACACGCACCAGTTCCTCGATCGTCGCCAAAGTGACGACAGCCTACCCAATAGCCGGGGCGTGTCGCTCGGCGGCGACTACCTGGCCGGCCCGGATGAGGGCGCGGCCGAGGATCCGTCGCGGCCTGCCGACGTGTGACGGTCCGCGACTGACCGCGTACGCCCACCACGCGCGCTTCCGAGGCTCAACGAACGGTACGTACGGCTCGTCGGGGTTCAGGTCCAACAGCAACAGTTCCATGTCCTTCTCTTCCTTTACCTGTCTATTCGCTCACGATCAGCACGCGGCTGCCGTCATCGCTATTGATGTCGAGGAGCGGTCCGCGCTCCCCGGACGCCATCGCGCCTCGAATTCGGTTGGCATGGTCATCGGACAGGCCCGGCAGGAACGAACTTGCCCAGCCGGCGATGTTCATCGGAACGCGCAGGTTCACGACCTTCTTGCCGCCCTCGCTCACCTCTATCCGGAGGTGACGCGCGCCGCCGCTCTGCTTGGCCAGCGGTTCGTTAATCGCCTCGCTGGGCTTCGGGTCGGGACCTGCCATTGCCGACAGGATCTCGTCGGCTTCATCCGGCCTGAGCACACCCTCGGCGACCAGCCTCAGGATCTTGTCGACGTCAGCCACGGCTACCTGCTCCTTCGAGGCGGCGCGAGGCTTCCTCGACATCGATCTCGCCCCGCTCAAGCGCCTGGAGGATCTCGAGCGAGTCCTCCCTGGTCATCGGGGGCTGTGGCGGCGCTGCCTCAGACACGCCGCTCAACCGGACGTCGCCGGAGAGCGAGCGGAAGCGCAGATGCCCACTGCCATCGCCCGAGACCATCGGCCCCTTGTTGTGCTTCGAGAAATCGAGACCGCGTTTCGTATCTATCGTGAGACCGCTCGTGGCTTCGATCGAGAGATCCCCGCTGACCGACTCAACGGTGTGCTCAGGGCCGGCAGCGAAGCCACCGTGCAGGTCCATGTCGCCGCTGACCGTTCGCATCCGAACGGGCTGGAACATGGGCGCGGATGCTTCGATATCACCAGACGTCGAGGTCAGGTTCACCTCGAGGGGCTGAACGCCCGTCAGCCGGACGTCACCCGAGACGGTGGTCGCGGACACTCGCCCGCCGCTACCCTCGATCGCGAGATCGCCCGAGACCGTCTTGTACGTCTGGTCGCCGACCAGGTCGCGCGCCTCGATGTCCGAGCTCACGGCATGAACGTCGAGTCGCGCAGCGCTCGGGATGCTCACGTCGAACTTGATCCCGTCGCGATTGCGAAGCCCGCCGAGCCAACCCGCCTTTTCATCGGTATCGATGTGAAGCGATCCGTCGCCGCGGCGGACGACCAGCGGGAGAGGCCGGTCGTCGCCGCCATCCCAGCGCGCAACGACGGTGACCTCGTCACCTTCGACGCCGCGGAGTCTGATGTCTCCGGAAATCTCGTTCAGGCTGAACGACCCGGTCGCGCCGATCCGGTGGCGAATCTCGGCGGGCGACCTGAAAGTCTCCTGGTCTGTCATCTAAGCATCCTCCTCTGAGATTTCGGTGGTCGTGGCCGTCGACTCGCCGCGGAGCGCGGCGGCGGCCTCTTCCGCAGTAATTTCGTTCCGGGCCAATCGCTCCAGGACCGCACGTCGCGTCGCGGAATCAATGGCAGCCTTTGCCGACCTTTCCGCGCCTTCCGCGCCTGGCTCCGGCGTGGGCAGTGACTCGCCGTCGCTCAAGCCGATCGCTCGGAGCAGGCCCTCGACCCGGCCGCGGATCGTTGGGTACGAGACGCCCAGTTCTCGCTCCAGCTCGCGCAGGTTGCCGCGCGAACGCAGGAATCCTTCAAGCAGCAGCATCTGGTCACGTCCCAGGTTGGCGAACCGACCTACGTTGAACTCGCCTTCGATCGTCGTGCCGCACGTGTTGCAGTGCAGCCGCGTGACGTGGAGCTGGCTCTCACAGACCGGACAGGTGGAGATCACTTCTCTTTGCATGGGCGCAATGTAGTAAGCGGACTTCAGTTTGTCAAGTCTCAACTAAACAAAGTGAAAGGTGCATGGCACGACTGGTGGTGGCACTAGCACATACACGCGTCCGACCGCGCGACCTAGACTGGCGCCGAGCCATGACCGATCTCGTCGAGTGCGTTCCCAACTTCAGCGAAGGACGGCGCCCGGACGTGATCGATGCGTTCGCCGAACGCGTGCGGACGACCACCGGCGTCCACCTGCTCGATCGGACATCGGACCGCGACCACAACCGCAGCGTGCTGACGTTCGCCGGCCCTGCCGCCGCTGTCACCGTGGCGATGGAAGCGGCCGTCGAGGAAGCGATCGCCAGGATCGACATGAACGGTCACGAGGGCCAGCATCCGCGCATCGGGGCCGTCGACGTCATCCCGTTCGTGCCGTTGGGCGAAACCACGATCGACGAGTGCGTGGATGTGGCACGCGCGTTCGCGAAGCGGATCGCCGACCGCTTCGAACTGCCCGTGTACCTGTACGCCAAAGCCGCGCTGCGCCCTGACCGAGTCGTCCTGGCCGACATTCGCCGTCCACAGTTCGAGGGGCTGAGCGAGTTGATCGGGATGACCGGCAATGAGCCCGACTTCGGCCCTGCTCGCCTGCATCCCACCGCCGGCGCGGTGGCCGTTGGGGCCCGCCCATTCCTGATCGCCTACAACATCAACCTCGAAAGCCCGGACATCGAAGTTGTCCGACGGATAGCCAAGCTGATTCGCGAGAGCTCGGGTGGCCTGCCGCGCGTCCAGGCGCTCGGGCTCTACCTGGACGATCTCGGCTGTGCGCAGGTGTCGATGAACCTGCTCGATCACACGGTCACGCCGATATGGAAGGTCTGGGAGGCGGTAGGTGAAGCGGCCGCTGCCGAGAGTGTCCAGCTACGCGAGTCCGAGTTGATCGGTTTGTGCCCGCTGGCGGCGCTGATAGAGGTCGCAGATCACATCGGCGTCGATCTTTCGACGTCAGATGAGGAGCGGATCACCCAGGCTGCGCGCTGGTTGAGGATCCGACGTTTCGACCCATCGATGGCTCTCGAGCTGCGGTTGGCGGCTGCCCAGGCGTCAAGCTGATGACACCCGATCAACCCGCCCTGCTCGTCCATAACGCGTCTGAGATCGCCACGCTCGCGGGCGGGCTGCGCCGAGGTTCCGCCCAGGCGGATCCTGGCCTGATCGCCGTCGAGGACGGAAGCACCGATCTCGCCGACGGCGCCGCGCTGGCTGCGTACGAAGGGCGCATCGTCGCCGTCGGCCGGCTCGGGGCGGTAGAGTCGCAACTGGCCGAGATGGGGGTCCCGGACCGGGCGGTTGTGCGACTCGACGCTCGGCGTGGGACGGTTACGCCGGGGCTGATCGACCCGCACACGCACCTCTTGTTCGCCGGCACGCGACACGCCGAGGTCGAGATGCGGCAGCGCGGGCACACGTATCTGGACATCCTGGCGGCTGGCGGCGGAATCCTCCAGACGGTGCGCATGACCCGCGCAGCCTCAGACGACGAACTGCTCGAACACGGCCGTCGCTGGCTGCGCGAGATGATCAGTCACGGCGTCACCACGGTCGAGGTCAAGTCCGGCTACGGGTTGAGCGTCGAAAGCGAGCTGCGGCTGCTGGCACTGGCTGCGCGACTCGGGGCGGAGGGCCCGATGGAGACCGTGCCCACCTTCCTCGGTGCGCACGCGGTCCCTCCTGAGTTTCGCGATCAGCCAGCCGGAGCCGAGGACTACCTCGAGTCGGTGATCAACGAGCAGCTTCCGCGCGTCGCCGAGCAGGGCGTCGCGAAATCCTGCGACGTCTTCTGCGAGCTCGGCGTGTTCGAAGTCCCCCAGGCGCGACGGATTCTGAGTGCGGCACAAGGGTTCGGTCTCGCGGTGCGATTGCACGCGGACCAGATCCACGACTCCGGGGCCGCTGAGCTGGCGGCCGAGATGGGCGCCCTGTCGGCAGATCACCTGGGCGCTGTTTCCGACGCGGGCATCTCAGCCCTGGCGGCGGCCGCAGGAAGCTCGACCCCCGTCGTCGCGACGCTCCTGCCAATCACCAGCTTCTACCTCGCCGACGAGCGCGACGCTCCCGCGCGCCGGCTGATCGACGCCGGCGTGCCCGTCGCGCTGGGCACGGACTTCAACCCAGGCACCGCTCCGGCGCCCAACGCCCAGCTGTCTATCGCCTTCGCCGTTCACCGTCTGAGGATGACCGCCGCAGAGGCCCTCGCGGCCACGACGATCAACGCCGCCGCGGCGCTCGGCTTGTCGAAGAGCCATGGCTCGCTCGAGGTCGGCAAGCACGCCGACCTTGTGGTTTGGGAGCCCGACTCCCATGCCCTCCTGCCCTACTGGCTGGGCGCGAACCTGGTTCAGTCAGTCGTCAAACGCGGCCGTATCGCCTTCTCCAAGGAAGTGGCCGGTTAGCTACTCCGGCGGTTAACCGCGGCCGCGCGGCTCCAGGAGCACGACTGTCGTTTCCATCGGCAGCGACGAGCGGGTGACAGCAAGCTTTGGGACAGCCTCGCCGTGCTGGACGCTCATCTCGTGGAGGAATCGGTCCAGCTCTGTTTTGCCGGCAGCACCATCGAGTGGCATCGGTACAACCAGCTTGGCATCGAGCTGGGCGACGAGCTCGGCCGCCTTCGCCGCGGCCAGCGACCCTCCCACGGGCACACACACGATCTCGACCGTGCCGATATCGCCAAGCTCCTCTTCGGTCAGCAGGTGACCGACGTCGCCGAGGTGAATGACGTGCACTCCGTCGAGCTCGTACACGAAACAGGTATTGAAGCCGCGGTCGGCGCCCCCATTCTCGTCCCGGAAGGTGCGTACGCCCGTGACCAGGATCTCGTGGACGTCGTATTCGCCTGGCGAATCGAGCAGGAAGGCCGACTCCAGGCTCGTCGGGATGGTCGCGCCGTTCTTGCTCGAGGCACGGCTGGTGACCTTGTCGATGCGCTTTGTCATTGCCGGCGCGTCGAGGCCGAGGGTTGGCTGACCGTCAGGGTGACTGAAAGTAAGGATGTCGGCCGTAAGACCGCGCCCGGTAGGTCCGACTATCCGCGGGTATGCATCCGCGACGACGATGCCTTCGCGACCGCGCATTCGAAGGCAGGTCTCTCCAAACGAACTGATCTCCATGACAAGGGATTGTCGCAGCGGAGAGCCGGGCACAAAAGAAACGAGGGGCGCCTGCCCAATTGGCGCCCCTCGTTCCGAGGGAGGGAGAGGGAACGGGAAGCAATGCTTCTCGATCCACTGGCCAGAAGACTAGGACGGGCGCGTGAAGGCCCAAGCGGGGAGTCGGTGAAGAAAGTGAAACAAAAGCCGAAAAGCGGTGGAACCGCAAGCGAGTCGGGCGAGGCGGCGGGACGACGCAACGCGCGCTGAGCGCGCAGCGGGGCCATGGGCGACGCGGAGGAAACCGGGATCTGCTGCCACAATTCAGCCGTGACGCGCGCGATCGGTGGAGGTGCAGTTTCCAGGCTTGTCGCTCTGGCGTTGAGTGCCACCCTCGTCGCGGCCGGATGCGTCTCGATCTCCCTGCCGACGAACAGCCCGGGTGCGACCGGCGCGCCGCCTGTTTCAGCCAATCCAACCGGTGGCGCGGGGTCGCCGATCCAGACCGGGCAGCCGAGCGGCAGCCCCAGCTTCACTACGCCGGGTTCCACGTCGACCCCTGGACCCTCCGGTCCGGCAACACCTGGCCCGACCATCGATCCGGCGCTGGCAGAGCAGATCGACTCGGTGATCGCCCAGGTGCGCGGCATCCGCCAGCTCGAACCATTGGCGGACGTTCCCTACGAGTTCATTACGCGCGCACAGTTCCGCGACGACCTGATTGAGCTTCAGTTCGAGGAGGTGCCTGAGGAGACTTTGCGAGCGGAGGAGCGGCTGCTGAAGAGGCTCGGGCTGCTGCCCGACGACGCAGACCTCCTCCAGCTTCTCGTCGACCTCTACGGCGCCCAGGTCGCGGCGTTCTATCGGCCCGATACCAAGCGCTTCTACATCATCCAGCGCGACGCGTCATTCGGACCGGGCGACAGGATCATCGTTGCTCACGAGTACACGCACGCCCTCCAGGACCAGCACTTCGATCTCGAGGGCACGCGCATCAAGGATCTCTCACAGGGTGATGCGGCGCTGGGGCAGCTCGGTGCCATCGAGGGCGACGCGACGCTGACGATGCAGCAATGGTCGATCGACAACCTTTCGGCCGAGGAGGCATTCCAGGTGCTCATCGAATCTCTCGGACAGCTCGATGATCCGGCGCTGGCCAACATGCCGCCCGTCCTTCGGCGCCAGCTCGAGTACCCCTACGCCGAAGGCTTCTCGTTCATCCAGGAGATCCACGAGCTCGGCGGCTTCGACGCCGTGAACACGACCATCACCGAGCCGCCGGCGTCCACGGAGCAGGTCCTGCATCCAGATAAGTACCTGGCTGACGAAGCGCCGATCACCTTGTCGCTGTCAGACGGCCACTCCGACCTCGGCGCTGGGTGGCAGTCCGTGTATGAGCAGACTCTTGGCGAGCTCCTCATGCAGGTGTGGGCCGCCGGTGACGAGACGCCGCCTGACACCATCCCCGGGTTGCCGGTGCAGTGGCCGCACGCCGAGGCGGTGGCGGGCTGGGGTGGAGATCGCCTCGTGATGTACGAGAACCCCGACGGACGCTGGGCGATTTCGTGGGTCACCGCTTGGGATACCCCCGCCGACATGCAGGAGTTCGCATCCCGTTCCGGCGAGCTTCTGTTCTCGTTGGGCGGGTTCTCATCAGCAGCGCCCATTAGCAGCGGTTCCAACAACGAATACGTGATCTGGCTGGCCAGCGATCAGGCCGCACTGAACGTAATAAGCGGCGCCCCGTAGGCCAGCAGCCCTACATGGATTCGGGGGCGGAGATCCCCAACAGCCCGAGTGCGCGCGCGAGCGTGATGCGCGTTGCGTCAACCAACGCGAGGCGAACAGCCGACGTCTGCGGGTCGTCTTTGTCGACCACGTGGCGATCTCGATAGAACGCATGGAACTTCGTGGCCAGCTCCGTCGCGAAGGTGGTGATCGCCTGCGTCTGTCGCGCGGCCGCTGCGTCGAGCACGATGTCCGGCAGCTGAAGCAGCTCCTTGGCCAGGCCGAGCGCGATTTGGTCATCCGCGAGAGCGCCTTCGAGCGAGCCAGCGACTGAAAGCCCCTCCTCGGCAGCCTTGCGCAACATCGAGGCAATCCGGGCATGGGCGTACTGGACGTAGTAGACGGGGTTCTCGGCGGATTGCTTGCGCGCCAGCTCGATGTCGAAGTCGATCCCCGTCGATGGCGCGCGTGAGGCGAAGGACCAGCGAGCCGCGTCAACACCAACCTCTTCCAGCAGCTCGTCGAGGCTGACGAACTCGCCCGAGCGCTTCGACATCGACATCTCCTCGCCGTCACGAACGAAGCGCACCCAGGCCATGAGGAGGACGTTGACGGCGTCACGGTCGAAGCCCAGCGCCTCGGCAGCGTTCCTGAGCCGGGCGATGGTGCCGTGATGGTCGGCGCCCCAGAGGTAGATCAGCTCGTCGACACGGCGCCCGAACTTGTGGACGAGGTAGCCGATGTCCTTGGCAAAGTACGTCGGCTCGCCGTTGGATCGAAAAATGACTCGATCCTTGTCGTCACCGAAAGCGGTTGATCGAAACCACAGCGCGCCGTCCTGCTCGTATACGTGACCCGCGACGCGCAACTGGTCGACGCCGCGTTCTACCCAGCCCTCAGCGAGGAGGGTTTGCTCACTGGTCCATACGTCGAAACGAACGCCCAGTCGTGCGAGGCTGGCCTCGATGCCGGTCCGAATTCGGGCCGATGCCCACTCGCCGTAGATCCACCCGGTCCGTGCCGGCGTGGCTTCCGCCTGCTGCAGGACATCGTCTGGAACGGCGGCTGCGAGATCGCGGACATAGTCCCCGTGATAGCCGTCCTCGGGCACCTCGTCACCGGCGCGGATCGCCCGGATCGACAGCCCAAGCTTCTCAACCTGGGCGCCCGAATCGTTGAAGTAGTACTCGCGCGTGACCTCGTGGCCGACCGCTTCAAGCACGCGGCAGAGGAGGTCACCGACGAAGGCGCCGCGAGCGTTGCCGACGGTCAGCGGGCCGGTCGGATTGGCAGAAACGAACTCGACGTTGATCTTCGCCGGTTGAGCGACGCGCTCCGCGCCGTAAGTGGCCGCGTTGGCGCGGATGTGGTCGACGGAACGTTCGACATGCTTGGGCGTGAGCCAGACATTGACGAAGCCCGGACCAGCTGCTTCGACACGCGCGAGCAGCTCGTCGTCTGGACTCGCTCCGAGCGCGGCGATCAGCGCGTCCGCGACCTGCCGCGGCGGCCTGCGCATCGGGCCGGCCAGCTTCAAAGCCAGGTTGGTCGAGAAGTCGCCGTGCTCGGCTTGCTGCGGCCGTGCGACCTCGATCTTCAGTGGGCTCGCGTCGCCCGCGAGCCGTGGCAGAGAACCGCCGGCTTGCGCTGAATCGAGCGCAGCGCGCAGTCGCTCCTCGACGAGATTGCGGATCGTGGCCATCCGCGGGAGCCTAGCGGATGTCGACGGTCATCCCCGGCTCGGCGAATCCGACTTCAGCGCCAAAGACCGACTTCGCAACGTCGAGCACCTTCGGCCGGTCGCTGCGGTCCAGGACGTGCGTCAGGATGAGCCAGCTGGCGGAGCCCCTTGCCGCCACGGACGCTGCCTCGGACGCGGTGAGGTGCATTCCCGGAATGGGGCGCTCAACGCCGAACGCGGCCTCGCACAGGAACGTGTCACCGGGGTGGATGAGCGTCAGCAGATCGTCGGCCACCCCACAGTCCCCGGAATAGACGAGCCCCGGGCCCTTGCCGTCGGCGGGCGCGACACGGAATGCGAAGGAATTTGGGATGTGGGTAACACCGGCGGCCTGGATCCGGACATCACCTACCAGGAAAGAGCCGATATCCAGGGGACCTCCGCGGAGGTCCGACAGGAACCCGGGATCCAACTGGAACGCTCCGAATTTTTCTCGGAGCCCTGGCGGCCCGAACAGCGCTGGGCCGTAGCCCCGGTTCTCGAAGCGCACCCAATGGCGCAGCGGGATGAGATCCACGTTGTGATCCGCATGCATGTGGCTGATCGCGATGGCCGAGACCTCGGCCGGCGACCGATAGCGCCAGAGTTCTGAGAACGAGCCCTGGCCGAAGTCGAGCACTATGGCCGTGCTGGCGTGCTCGACCAGGTAGCACGACGAAGAGTGGCCGGGATGGCTCGTGTACGCCGGGGCGCAGCCGACCACGGTCAGCTTCACGTCGTCAGCGCCTCCACGAGCTCACTCAGCGAGCTGACGACGAGCGTTCCATCCGGCACCGCAGCCGTTGTGAGAAGGGCCCACGGCCCGCGCACCAGCCACACGGCGCGCATGCCAGCCGCTGATGCGGGCAGGACGTCGTTGTCCAGCCGGTCGCCGACGTAGGTAACGTCCGCCGATTCGGCAAGCATCAGCTCAAGCGCGCGCGAATAGAACTCGGGCGACGGCTTCTGAACGCCGAGTTCATCGCTCATGCCAATCAGGTCTGCGCGTACGCCCAGAGCTTTCAGCTCTACCGCTCGCTCAGCCGGCTGATTGGCGAGGATCGAGATTCGGTAGCCGGCATCGCGCAGCGCAGCGAGCGCCGGGAGTGCGTCCGGATAGAGGTCCTCCGACCTGAACCAGCCATAACGCCTGTCAAATTCGGACTGGAGGTGGCGCCAGTCGGACCGGCCCAGGCGGTCGAACACCTTGCGGTGGTCCTCGCCGTTGGCGATGACCGAGCCAAGCACGGCCATGAAGGTGAACCGGGTGACACCTAGGACGTCCGCCCAGGTGCTCCAGACACGCGTCTCGTCGATCAGCGTCTCGCCGACATCGAGGCAGACCCAGCGGTTCACATTTCTTCCGCGGGAGCGCCAGCGGCCCCAGCTGCGTGCGAAGCGCCCCAGGTTCCGCCCGGTCGGGCGGTCTCCGTCCGTCGCTGGCGAGTTCAAATCAGGCGCAGCTCGCGGCCCACCGTGGCGAACGCGTCGAGGCATGTTTGGAGATCGTCGCGCGAGTGCTCGCTGGTGACGATGGTGCGGATACGCGCCTTGTCCAGTGCGACGGTCGGGAAGACCACGGCCTGGGCGAACACACCTAGCTCGAACATCCGCTCGCTCATCCGCGCTGCCACAGCAGATTCTCCGACGATCACGGGCGTGATCGGAGTCTCCGAGACGCCGGTGTCGAAGCCCAGCTCGGAGAGGCCGTGCTTGAAGAACCGGGTGTTGTCCCACAGGCGCTCGATGCGCTCCGGTTCCTGCTCCAGCACATCGATCGCAGACAAACACGCTGCCGCGACAGCCGGCGGATGCGACGTCGAGAAGAGGAAGGGCCGGGAGCGCTGGATCAGAAAGTCGCGCAGGTGCTGACGCCCGGCGACGTAGCCGCCGAGGACACCAACCGCCTTCGAGAGCGTGCCGACCTGGATGTCGACGCGGCCGTGCATGTCGAAGTGATCGATGGTGCCGCGGCCGTTCCGGCCCAGAACTCCCGAGGCATGGGCGTCGTCGACCATCACCGCCGCCTCGTACCGCTCGGCCACCTTGCAGATCCCGGGCAGCGGCGCGATGTCGCCGTCCATCGAGAAGACGCCATCGGAAATGACGAGGATCGCCCGATAAGGGCCGTTGGGGCCACCTCCGGCGCGGGCCGCACGCAGGACCTTTTCCAGACCATCGACGTCGCGATGCGGAAAGACGGCTCGCGACGCCTTCGACAGCCGGACGCCGTCGATGATCGAAGCGTGGTTGAGCTCGTCGCTGACGATCAGGTCCTGCCCGGTGGTGATCGTCGGGATGACGCCACTGTTCGCCGCAAAGCCACTCTGGAAAGTGAGCACGGCCTCGGTGTGCTTGAACTCGGCCAGGCGCCGCTCCAGCTCCTGGTGCAGATCCATGGTCCCAGCGATCGTGCGCACGGCACCGCTGCCGACGCCCAGGTCGCGCACCGCGGCCAACGCCGCCTCAACGAGTCGTGGATGAGTGGCCAGCCCGAGGTAGTTGTTGGACGACAGGCTGATCACCGGCCGTCCGTCCATGGTCGTGTGTGATTCCTGCCGTCCGCTCATGACGCGCAGCGGGCGGTACAGGCTCTTGTCGCGCAGCTCGTCGAGCTCCGACTCCAGGTAGGAGAGCGGATCCTTGCGTGTAGTGGGCGCCGTGGCAGCGTTCATCGCTTATCCCTCCTGGGGCAGCAGCACGATCTTGCCGGCATGGCCGGAGCCGACGAGCTCGAAGGCCTTGGCATAGTCGGCCAGGGGCAGGCGGTGAGTGATGATCGGAGATACATCGAGGCCTTCTTCGAGCAGCGCGGTGGTTTTGTACCAGGTCTCGAACAGGCGTCGGCCGGTGATTCCGTAGATCCGGACGCCCTTGAAGATCACCTCCTCCGACAGGTCGATCGTTGCCGGGACGGTGTGCGTGCCAAGCAGCGAGATGCGGCCGCCGTTCGTGACCGCGGCGAGTCCCTGGTGCAGCGCCGCCGATGACCCGGACATCTCCAGCACGACGTCTACGCCGTTTCCGTCTGTTTCGGAGCGCAGCCGGCCGACGACGTCATCCGTTCCGTCCAGCACGAGATCCGCGCCCATTTTCGCGGCCATCTCGCGCCGCTCGGCGTTGATATCCGTTGCGAATACGTGTCGGGCGCCGGACATCTTGAGCACGCCGATCGCCATCAGCCCAATCGGACCGCAACCGAGCACGACCGCCGTTTGCCCGGCGACTTCCTCGACGAAGGCGGCATGCACGGCGTTACCGAGCGGCTCCTGGAGCGCGGCGATCTCGGGCGAGTAGCCCTCGTAGACCCAGGCGTTGATCTCAGGCAGGACCACGTACTCGGCGAAGGCGCCGGGCGTGTGCACGCCGAGGATCTTCATGTTCTGGCAGACGTGTGCCCTGCCGGTTCGGCATTGGTAGCACGTCCAATCGACGATGTGCGTCTCGGCCGCGACCGTTTCACCAACCGCCACGCGGGTCGCGCCTGCTCCGCGACCGACGACGATCCCGGCCATCTCGTGGCCGAATGTCATGGGCGGCGGCCCGAAGTTCTCCTGCGCCCACGGGTCCCAGCCCTCGATGTGCATGTCCGTGCCACAGACGCTCGCGGCCTGGACTCGAATCAGGAGCTCACCTGGCCCGGGCTGTGGGACAACCACTTCACGGATCGCTGCGCCGGCCGCCGCCGACTCTTTGACGAGTGCCCGCATCGTCGTCCCAACCACAGGCGCGACGAGCACGGCCGCCGGCTGTGAGGTCACCGCGCGATGGTCGTCCGCGGGCTGCTGGTCAACGTATCGGCGCTGATGCGTCGCCTAGCAGGAGTTGTTCTCTGGTGCTGCGTCATGCTCGATCCATTGTTGGGCGAACAGGAGCGCATTGTCGAGATTGAATTCGTCGAACAGGTACGCGCGGCCCCAGGCGACCAGCGCGAAGCGGGTTCTCATGTCGTCGAAGCGGGCTACGAGGACCTTCTTGGGGCACGCGGCGACGGTCGGCGGCGGCGCCTGGTCGAACCAGGCGCGCATCTGGTCCAGCTCTGCCTGCGTGGGGCAGCCCTCGGCACCTGCGGCACCGCCCGGACACTTGTATAGCAGGGCGACGTAGCCGTGCTCCAGGTTGTGGACCCAGCCATTCGGGGCCCTCGCTTCGTTCGGAGGGTAGACCCGGGCCGGGATTGGGCCTCGTCCGTCCGCAAGGATGTGGTCGCCCGACGTCGGCGGACAGAACGGATAGTTGACCGGCCCATTGGTGTGCGTGTTGCCGATGATCGGCGTCGTGAAGCCCAGTCGAGCTGTCGGCTCTGGCGCGGGCGAGGGTTGTGCTGTTGGCGAAGCGCCCGGCGAACCCGATGCAGACGGTGAGCCCGATGCGGACGGTGAGCCCGACGCAGACGGTGAGCCCGATGCGGACGGTGAGCCCGATGCGGACGGTGAGCCCGATGCGGACGGTGAGCCCGACGCAGACGGTGGGTCCGATGAGGACGGTGAGCCCGATGCGCCGGAGGTGGGGGCCGGTGAGGCCGTCGCGACGGGAGTAGGCGTGGCGAGGATCGACGGACGAGGCGTCAAGGACTCGACACTGCCGGGTTCCAGCAACGACCCGCAGGTGTAAGCGGAGGTCGCGGCGCCCTGGAAGAAGACGAACCCGATGATCAGTACTCCAATCGCGGCCGCACCAGTGATGATCCACGTCCTGTAGCGCTCCAGCGGGCTCTGCTGGCGTACGCGGCGGGAACGAGTGCGTCGGACCGACCGGTCGTCTGGCGCCGCGGTTAGGACGTCACCGGCCGGTGATGCCAGGGGTCTGGTCGGTGAAGATTCGCCGCGCACGGGTCGGCGCGATCGTTTGGCCACTGCTCAGGGATCTCCATTCAAACCGCCGCGCGGGCGGGAGGACGACCTACGGATAAGGCCGACGTACGAGGTCAGCGTCGCGCGAAGCGTACTAGGGCTCACTGAACCACGCCCGCGCCCGCCGACCGCGGAGCGCCAGGAAGAGTACGACTGCCAGCGCCCCACCTGCCAGCAAGCCGAGTGGCCCCGCCCATGAATAGAGGATCACGGCCAACGGAACGCTGAGGCTGGCCAGGCCGATCGATAGCAACCAGGCCGCCTGCTTTCGCTGAAGGATCAGGGTGAGGGTGAAAACGAGGTAGGCCAGCAGGAGCATCCAGAGCAGGCCAAGCGGGGAAACCGGCGCCTCCACGGCCAGGTCGATCACCAGCGGAAGCGTGAGGCCAACGAAGGCCAACAGCACAAAACCGAAGGCCAGCAGGAGGCGCACGCCGTTCGGCATCTGACGCAACAGAACGATCATTGCCGCTGATTCTCGCATCCGCCGCTGGGCCACCTTGACACTGCCAGCCTCGTCGTCATACGGTCCGATAAACCGGTTTGCTAAACCGGTCTACGGCAGAGGTGATGGGTGGCCGAACCGCCGACCGTCAGAGCGCGAATCGCCGATGTGGCCCGCGAGGCCGGAGTCAGCAAGGCGGCCGTTTCGTTCGCTTTCAACAGTCCCCAGCGGCTGCGGCCGGAGACGGCCGATCGCATCAAGCAGGTGGCCACCGCACTCCGCTACCGTCCCCATCCTGTCGCTCGAATGCTCACCGCCGGTTCGACCGCGACCATCGGAATCCTCTCTCCGCAAGCCCTCTCCCAGGCCTTCGCGAACCCCTTCTTTCCGCTCTTCGCGGAAGGAGTTGCGACCGTCACCGAGGACCACGGTTTCGGTCTCCTGTTCATCTCGCCACTACATGGCTCCCTCGAGCGTGCCATGGCAAGGGCGACCGTGGACGGCGTCATCATCATCGGTCTCGACAGGCACCACCCCGAGGTAGAGTCGATCCGTCGCGCCGGCCTGCCAACCGTCCTGGTGGACGCGCCGGCGTGGCCCGAGCACGGTGCGATAGAGGTCGACGACACGTCGGGGGCACTGGCTGCGGCGCGCCACCTGCTCGAGCTCGGCCACCGAGATCTGCTGATCCTGACCATGCACCCGTCCGAGGCCCAGGAGGACTCCGGGAGCGTCATGGGCCGTCGCATGCGCGGCTACCGGATGGCGCTCGCTGAGTTCGATGTCAAGGTCGACCCGGATCGAATTCGACTCGCGCCGGCCACATTCGAGGGCGGCGAGTTGGCGTTCCGCCGCGCGTGGGAGGACGGTCTGCGCCCGACCGGCGTGCTGTCGATGAGTGACGCGGCCGCCGCAGGCGTACTGCAAGCCGCTCGTCATCTTGGCCAGTCCGTGCCGCATGACGTGAGCGTCGTCGGTTTTGATGATCTACCCCTCACCCAGCTCACTGATCCGCCGCTGACGACCGTCCACCAACCAGTCCGGAGGAAAGGGGAGGAGGCGGCGCAAATGTTGCTCTCATCGATCGACGGGACACGCTCGGCCATTGGCGAGCATCGTGTCCTTGAAACCCGCCTCGTGGTCCGCCGCTCGACGGCGCCCGTGGCGACCGGACGTCAGGAGGTGATCGGCAACGCGTGAATTAGGGCCACTGGCGGCCGACCAGCCGCATCGGATCGGCGCATGATGCGCTGGTAACACGCGAGACAGGGTTGTCGACAATGGACCGCCGGCAATCCAGAGGAGGATGGATCAGCACGCTCGCGATCGCTCTAAACGGGATGGTGGGACAGTTTGCGACGCAGACACCGTGGGCGGCCTTTTCCGCGTTCGCGATCCTGTTCGCACTGCCCGTCTCGCTCGTTTACCTGGCGTTGCAGCGATACATCGTTTCGGGCCTGACGATAGGCGGCGTCAAGTAGCGGACGTGGCGGCCGAGCCACGTTCTGGGCCGGTTGAGCCTGGTTCGAGCCGCATCGTGACCGGACTCTCGGACCCGCCGGCATGGGTGGCCGACGCGATCTTCTACCAGATCTTCCCCGACCGGTTCGCCTCGAGCGCGCGGGCGGAGAAGCCGGGACCACTCGAAGCGTGGGACGCCCCGCCGACCACACACGGCTTCAAGGGCGGCGACCTGCTCGGGATCGTGGAGCACTTGGACTACCTGCAGGGACTGGGGATCACTGCTCTGTACCTGACGCCGATCTTCTCGTCGGCCTCGAACCATCGCTATCACACGTACGACTACTACCAGGTCGACCCGCTGCTCGGCGGCGATGATGCCCTGCGCGAGCTGATCGACGCGTGTCACGCGCGCGGCATGCGTGTCGTTCTAGACGGCGTGTTCAATCACTCGGGACGGGGTTTCTGGCCGTTCCACCACATCGTTGAGACGGGCGGCTCGTCACCGTACGTCGACTGGTTCTACACCGATGCGGCGGCCCTGGCGAGCGGGAGGCAGCTGCGGCCGTATCCATCGGCCGAGGAGGAGCGCGAGATGGCCCGGTCGGCGACGGCCGGGCAGCATCGCCAGGGCGACGTGACCCTCAACCACCTGGGCTACCGCGCGTGGTGGGATCTGCCGGCGCTGCCGAAGCTGAACACCAACAACCCGCACATGCGCGAGCACCTGATGCGTGCGGCGGAGCACTGGCTGCGCTTCGGCATCGACGGCTGGCGGCTGGATGTGGCCGAGGAGATCGACGCCGGCTTCTGGCGCGAGTTCAGGCAGCGGGTCCGAGCCATCAACCCGGAGGCCTACATAGTCGCCGAGATCTGGCGCGAGAAACCCGAATGGGTGAGCGGTGACACGTTTGACGCGACGATGAACTACCCGCTGACCGAGGCCCTGCTGAGCTTTACCGCGGGCCATCGCCTTGACATGAGCCTCGTATCAAGGCAGCACGAGTACCGCGAGTTCGTCCGGCCGATCGATGGGCCCACGTTGGCCGGCGCTTTGAAGCACCTGGTGTCGATGTACCGACCGCAGACGATCTCGGCACAGCTCAACCTCCTGGGCAGCCATGACACGCCACGCTTCGTCAGCCTCGCGAGTGGAGACAGGCAATCGCTCCGGCTCGCTACGCTCGCCGTGATGACACTTCCGGGCGCGCCCTGCATTTACTACGGCGACGAGATCGGGATGGAGGGCCGCGAGGATCCGGACAACCGCCGCGCATTTCCGTGGGACCAGTCGCGCTGGGACCAGAAATTGCTCGACCTGGTGCGGGCGGCGACGGCGCTTCGTTCGCAACACGCGTTTCTTCGCACGGGTCCGTTTCAGGCGCTGGCAGCTATCGGCCAAGCGGTTGTATATGGGCGTGGCGAAGGCAACGATGGCGCGATCGTGGTCCTGAATGCCGGCGACGAAGGCGCCCGACTGACCGTCGACGGTTCGTTCGACTCGCTGTCACCTGTCGAGCTGCCCGGCTGGGCCCCGCCCCGAACCGAACTTGCAACGGACGGCGTTGCTATCGAGATCGGACCGCGGTCCGGAGGCTTCATACGCGCCCGGGCAGCGCCATGACGGTCCTGCGCGTGATGCTCCTTGTGCTCGTGGTCGGTGGTACGGCAGTCGCGCTTTACGGCGTGCTCATCGACACATCTGGCCTGCGACTGCCGATGATCGTCAGCGGCCTCGCGGTGACTGGGATCGCCGCAGGCATACTCGGGTTCTCCCTCGCCGGATCAGCGATTCGGCTGGGCGACCGAGGGCGCCTCGGTCGAGCGCTGCTTGTCGCGTTTGTCGGTGGGCTGTTCGTGCTGGGCGCCGCCGGCGCGATGGCCGGCGCGATCGTCCTCGGCATCCTCACCGCCGCGTCGTAGAAGCGCGGGATAAACTTGGCATCCCGCCCCCATCGTCTAGAGGCCTAGGACGCCACCCTTTCAAGGTGGAGATCAGGGGTTCGAATCCCCTTGGGGGCACTCGATGCCTAAAGCGCAGCCGTCACCGCCTAGACTCACCGGCGATGCGCACTGAGACCTGTCCGACCTGCGGTCGTGCGCTTGATGAACATGATCGCCATATTCGCCTCGTTCTCCCCGATCCCGTCTTGGATGTTCCCGAATCCGAGCGCGCGGACAAGACATGGGGAGGGGACGTGCTGCTCCAGGTCGACGAAGTGGGGGCCTTTGTTCGCGTCCTGCTGCCCATAACTTTGACCGGCGGATTTTCCATGACGATCGGCACCTGGTTGGGCATCGACCCTGCGCAGCTCGGCCACGTCTGGGAGAGCTGGAATACCAACGAATACATGGACCTCACGCTGGACGGCTACCTGGCCAATGCGATAGAGCCCTGGGGAACGTCACTCCTCGGCGCGCCTGCAAGTGCCAGAGTTCGCGACTCCGATCAACTTCCATATCTCACTTCGTCGCGCGACCCAGAACTTGATCGGGTACTGTCGGCCGAATGGCCACACGAGCCTGTACTCAGGGCATACGAGGCTATTACCTAGCCGTGTACCACGCGAGCGGATCGCCCTCCGGCTGTCGGACCCTCAACGCCCCTTGGGGGGCACTCGACTCCTCCGCGTCCTGAGCTGCTCGCCAAATAGGCTGCTCGCGTGTTGCGTCGGCGCTTCAGGGCTGTCGCAGTTCTCTTGGTCGCCATTGCCACTTGGACGGCAATCGTCATCAAATGGGGCGAGGTGGCCGGACCCTGGGTGCCCGATGATCCGTACGATCCTGGCGCCGTGATGGCGGCCGAGTACGGCGGAACTGCCATTGCCG
>Ga0183260_10000528_pt1 | contig 32401 bp, 32 predicted proteins | sample AntDrymUQ4972206_2_FD_129768 | JGI IMG/M metagenome (GOLD analysis project Ga0183260, IMG submission 129768) | Polar desert sand microbial communities from Dry Valleys, Antarctica - metaG UQ497 (22.06) (version 2) (version 2) | ecosystem: Environmental > Terrestrial > Soil > Desert | place...
GGATTCCCGTCAGCCGTCCCGCCGTCTCCCAGCATCTGCGGGTTCTCAAGGATGCCCGCCTCGTCACCGAGCGGCGGGAGGGGACGCGCCGGATCTACGAGCTCGACCCCGCTGGGCTCGAAGCGATGAAGCGCTACGCAGAAAGGTTCTGGGAGCGGGCCATGGCCGCCTACGCAGACGAGGTGGAGACCGAGGGCAGAAAGGAAGGGGCAAGCATGAGTGAAGCAACGAGGATCGCACCCGTGATCGTGACGGCGTCGGTGGGCGCTTCCGTCGAGGTCGCTTGGCGGGTCTTCACCGAGGGCATCGGGCGGTGGTGCCCGTTCGAGATCCAGTCGGTGGGCGTCGAGGCGGGAGGCGAGGTCGCCACGGCGGTCGTGGAGCCGAGGGTCGGTGGGCGTGTCTACGAGCGGTGGGGTGACGGGGCGGAGAAGCCCTGGGGTGAGGTGCTCGCCTGGGAGCCGCCGCGCCGCCTGGTCGTGGCCTGGAAACCCAATCCCGCAGCGGTTGCAGCCACGGAGGTCGAGGTCCGCTTTACTCCCGAAGGCTCGGGAACAACCGTCGAGCTCGAGCACAGGGGCTGGGAACGGCTCGGCCCCGGCGGCGACGAGCTTCGAGAGCAATACGCCACCGGGTGGCCGGGCGTGCTTGCCGCCTACGCCACCGCCGCTGCCTGAGCACAGGCGCCCCGGCCGAGGCTCCGGGTGTGAGTTCTGCCGGCCCCGTTTGTTCTGCGGTCCCGCCAAGCCGGCCCCGTTTGTTCTGCGGTCCCGCCGAGCCGGCCCCGGAAAGGCGCTAACTCCCCCGCGTACTCCTCTGTGATAGACATTTCATGGGAATCGACTCGGGCAAAGGGAGGCAATCTTGAAGAGGCTGGCGGCTGGTTTTGCTGTGCATGCTTACGGTTGGAATGGTCGGCCCTGCGGGTGCGGCATCTAGCCCGAGCGATGAACCGAGTCAGGAGCGATGGTCGCTCACGGGTCGGATGCTCAAGGCCGCAGCGCCGAAGCGTGCTGCCGCCCCATCAGGTTTCCTGCCGTCGGAGATCGAGTGCACGGTCAGGGGGCGGCCGGACAACTTGAACCTGGACTGCGACGACCCCGTCTTCGAGTCCCCCAACAATGAGCCGGACATCGAGGTCGACCCTAAGGACCCCGACCACATGATTGCCAGCTCCAACGACTACGAGTCCTGCTGCGACGAGTTCTACACGACCTTCAACGGCGGCAGGACGTGGACGACCGGCGATATGTCGGCCGAGGACCCCAACCGCATCGGCAGTGATCCGGTCACGGTGTTCGACCCAGTCAGCGGTAACGCAATCCATGCTTCGCTCAACTTCCTGATCACAGAGGAAGGGTTGGGGGACGATGGCGACGTGGTCGTGTCCCTTTCAAAGGACGGGGGCCTCACCTGGGGTGACCCGGTCGTTGTCGGAGAGGGCATCGGCGATGACGACGACCCGCTTCAGATCTTCAACGACAAGGAATGGATCGTCACCGACACCAACCCGGACTCTCCCTACTATGGGCGTACGTATCTGACCTGGACCGCATTCCGCAGCAGGCTCGGCGTCTACACCGAGTCGCCGATCTTCGAGGCACACAGCGACGACGGCGGCGTCACCTGGACCGAACCACAGGAGATCTCGGGCAGCGACCCGACCTGTACCTATCAGGAGACGGGCCGCGGTCGCCAGTGCGACGAGGACCAGTTCTCGGTGCCGACCGTTGGCCCCGACGGGACGTTGTACGTCGCTTTCGAGAACGCCCAGCACGAAGCCGCTTGGGAAGCCGGCGAGGTGTTCGAATCGCAGTACATGGTCGTGCGCTCGACCGATGGCGGCGAGTCGTTCTCCGGCCCGGTCTCGGTGGTGGACCTCGAGGACGGCACGAGAGACTACCCGGTCAATGTCAATGATCGACAGACGCTCACCGACTATCAGATACGGGTGAACTCGGCGGGCAACATCGTCGCAAGCCCAGCCAACGGCAAGCTCTACATCGTCTTCTCCGATAACCGCGACGGGGTACATGACGCCGACCGGCCGGTCACAGACACAAACGTCTACGTGATGACGTCGAAGGACGGCATCCACTGGCGCGGTCCCCTCGACGTGGCCGACCGTCCGGGCGATCAGTGGTTCCCGTGGGCCGAGGTCAACCCGGCAAACGGCGAGGTCGGAGTCATCTACCAGGACCGGCCCGTGCCGCGCGGCTCCTCCTACGCCACTACCCTCAGCGAAGGCCGGCCCGGCCACTGGCGCCACGACGTCATCACCAGCGAGCGCTCGCATCCGAGGAACTCCCTGTACTTCAGGGCGCGCGTCAAGGGGTGCTTCAAGTGCGCGACCTTCCACGGGGACTACATCGGGCTTGACTACGGCTCCGACGGCAGCGCCAACCTGGCGTGGACCGATATGAGCCGCCTCATCGAATTCGAGGACACCATCGGTTACACCGAGAACATCTTCTTCTCCCGCAGGTAAGGACCCCAAAAACCCGCGCTCGAGGCGGGGGCCGGAAACAGCTCGGCCCCCGCGCTCCCCAGCCCCAAGCAGGGGCGGGTCAGGCGGGCGGGCCGGAGCGCAGGGCTCTGCCCATGCCCCTTACCGCTTGACGGATGCGTTGCTCGTTCTCGACGAGGGCAAAGCGGACGTGGCCGTCTCCGGCGCGCCCGAACCCGATGCCGGGCGACACTGCGACCTTGGCCTCGGCGACAAGAAACTTCGAAAACTCGAGCGAGCCCATGGGGGCGAACGCCTCGGGGATCGGCGCCCATGCAAACATCGTCGCAGGCGGAGGTGTCATCTCCCATCCGATGCGCGCCAGCCCGTCACACAACACGTCCCTTCTGCTCCTGTAGATCTCGCGGATCTGCTTGGGCACCTCCGTGCACTCGTTGAGGGCGATGATCCCGGCGATCTGGATGGGCTGGAATACGCCGTAGTCGAGGTAGGACTTGAGCTTTATGAGCGCTCCTATGACCTCGACATTACCGAGCGCGAAAGCGAGCCGCCACCCCGGCATGGAATAGGACTTCGACATCGAGAAGAACTCGACTCCGACGTCTTTGGCGCCCTTTACCTGAAGCAGCGACGGCGCCCTGTCGGCGTCGTAGACGAGATCAGCGTAGGCAAGATCGTGGACCAACACAACGTCGCGTGCCCTGGCGAAGTCGACGAGCTGCTCGAAGAAGGCGAGGTCCACCTTCGCCGTCGTTGGATTGTGTGGAAAGGAGCAGAGCACGGCGCGCGGCTTGGGCTCCGATCGCTCATATGCATTAACGAGGTCGGCGAAGAAGTCAGACTCTAGGGACAGCGGTACCGTCGTCACATTGGCCCCGGACAGGATCATGGCGTAGCTGTGGATCGGGTAGGTGGGCTCGGGCACGAGGACCGAGTCGCCGGGGCCTGCAAGCACCCACGCAAGATGGGAAAGGCCCTCTTTGACCCCGATGACGGCCACCGCCTCGGAGTCCGGATCCAGGTCAACACCCCAGGAGCGTTCGTAGAGGTCGCAGATCGCGCTCCTCAGCTTTGGAATCCCCTTGGAGGCCGAGTAGCGGTGGTTGCGCGGGTTGTCGGCGGCCTCCTTGAGCTTCTCTACGACGGCCTCGGGAGTGGGAATGTCCGGGTTGCCCATGCCGAGATCGATGACGTCGTGACCCGCCCGGCGCGCCTTGATCTTGAGCTCGTTGACGATCGAGAACACATAGGGGGGGAAGCGATCGATGCGCCTGAACTCCATCGCCTCAACCTAGCAGGCGTGCGATTCTGTCGACAGGCGGCCGGCGATCGGTTCGGCGCTCGCGCTCTGGATGGCGATAGGCGCGAGCATCCGTCATTATGGCCGCTCGCCTCCACGACTAGGGAAAGGACACGCCCGACATGGCGCAGCTTCCAGACGGCTTGACGATCACATGGCTCGGTCACGCCACCTTCCTGATTGAGACGCCCGGCGGCAATCGGGCGCTAATCGATCCTTGGGTCATGAACAACCCATCCTGCCCCGACGACTTGAAGGACCCAGGCCCGATCAACTACATGCTCGTAACCCACGCCCACTTCGACCACATCGGCGATACCGTCGAACTCGCTTCTTCCACCGAAGCGACCGTCGTAGCGATCGCGGAGACCGCGCGGTGGCTTGGTTCCAAGGGGGTGGAAAACACCGTGGACATGAACAAGGGCGGCACCCTCGAGCTCGACGACATCAGGGCGCACATGGTCCACGCTGTGCACTCATGCGGGATAACCGACGGGGACCAGATCATCTACGGGGGCGAGGCGGCCGGCTACGTAATCGAGGTCGGCGGGTTCAAGCTTTATCACGCCGGGGACACGGCAGTTCATTCCGACATGGCGCTGATCGGCAAGCTGCTCAAGCCGGATGTCGCCATGATCCCGATCGGCGACTACTACACCATGGGGCCTTCTTCGGCGGCCGAGGCGGTCCGCATGATCGGGGCAAAGACAGTTATCCCGATGCACTTCGGCACCTTTCCCGTGCTGACCGGTACGCCCGACGATCTCCGCAGGGAGGCATCCGACGTCGAGGGCCTCGAGGTCGTCGACCTCGAACCGGGGGGCATCCTGGGCGCTTGACGCCCAGAGAGAAGTGGGCGCTTGACGCCCAGAGAGAAGTGGGCGGTCAGTTCTGGGAGCCACGGCGGCTCGTGGGGGTGGGGCAGGCGTCTAGCCCCTTGGCCCGGCGGCGCGCACGCTTTCCACCTGCACGAGGGCGTCCCGCAGCTCGGCGATCCAGTCGCCCTCGTGCTTGCCAACAAGCCGAACGCACCAGGCAAGCGCATCGCTGCGGCTTCGGGCGACACCGGATTCGACGAGGGTGTCGAGCACGGCGCGCTCGGGCATCCGCAGCCTGGTCATGACGGGGACGCTCAGCATTGTGAAGAGCTCGCCTGAGCCGCCACATCGCACTCCCCACGAGAGGCTGCGGCCGAAGAGGTGCTCAGCCTCGGTCGCGATGAGCACGCGGTGGTCGCGAGTGGCGGTCCTGAAGGACTCGATGCGAGCGGCAACGGCGGCCAGGCGCGCCGGCTCGGGAACCTCTCCGGAGAGCGAGGGGGGCTCAAGCTCTCCCGTCACCAGGATCTCTTCGCGATCGACGCGAAGGTGCGGCTCTCCTGCGAACCACTCCTGAGGGACCCTGTGGGCGAGCCAGCGCTTGAGCTCGAGCTCGAGGTCCGGTCGCTTGCGCATTTGGATGATTACAGTATTACACCCCCACTCCACGGCCATTCCGCCCCCCTACCGAGCGGATCTTCCAACGACATAGAATTGACCGAGAGGGTCGCCGACGAGCCGGGAGCGAGCAGCAGCGTGGGACGCGTGGCACTTTCGATCAGAAAGCTCAGAGGTCCCGCCACGCTCGCGGTCCTCTGCCTCATCCCCGCCGCGCTGTGGGCGTCGGCCCTTCCGCTCAGCGCCCGGTTCACCGATGCCCCCACGACGCTGACGAGCATCGCCGTGGTGCTCGCGCTGACGGGCACCGCTTCCTTTGCCGCCAATCTCGTGCTCGGCGGGCGCTTCAAGCTCATCGACGCCTACTTTGCCGGGCTCGACAGGATGTACAAGGTCCACCAGATAAACGGCCGGATCGCCTTTTTGCTGCTGGTCGGACACTTCGCCGGCATCTTCGCAAGCAGGGCGGCCACGTCCCTCGAGGGCGCGTTCGGGCTGCTCACTCCGAGCGCCGGGCTCACGGTTCTCCTCGGAGTCGCCGCTCTTGCAGCGATGACCGTCACGATCGTCCTGACCCTTTACGGAAGGCTCAACCACGAGTGGTTCATCTACGTTCAGCGCACCTTCGGCTTCATCTTCCTCCTCGCAGCGCTGCACGTCTTCAGAACGCCGGGAACCAAGGCCCTGTCCCCTGCGCTCACCTATTACCTCGGCGCCCTGTCCCTCGCCGGGATCATCGCTTTCGTGCGGCGCTCACTTGCATCCGACGCGCTCGTGCAGCGGCGCCGGTATCGCGTTACCGCAGCCAAGGAGCTCGACCAGTCGGTCATGGAGGTCACGATGACACCCGAAAACGGCTCGATGACCTTCACGCCTGGGCAGTTCGTCTACGTCACCTTCACCTCCGACGCGATGAGCCGGGAGTTCTTTCCGTTCTCGATCACGAGCGCAGGCGAGTCCGAGGTCGTCGAGTTCCGTCCCGGCGCGGTTCGCTCACAGTTTCATCCCTTCTCCATAACCTCGGGACCGCGCGACAAAGACCTCAAGATCGCCGCCAAGGCGGTGGGCGACTACACCCGCGCCATGCACTACCTCGAGCAGGGGGCGCTCGCCACGGTCGAAGGTCCTTATGGCGCCTTTTCATACAAGAACGTCCCCAGCGCCAAGCAGATATGGGTAGCAGGAGGCATCGGAGTCACACCCTTTGTATCCATGGCGAGAAGCCTCGGTGGCGAAGACCCCGGCATCGACATCGACTTCTACTACGGGATGGAGCACGGCGACGAAGGCTATTTCCTAGACGAGCTCGAGGACATTGCCAGGCGTCACCCCAGCTTCAAGGTCATCCCCTACCCCAGGGACGAGCTCGGCTTCATGACCGCAGAAGACATCGCCAAGAGAAGCGGAGACCTCAAGGACAAAGACATACTGATCTGCGGGCCGCCGGGGATGATCGACAACCTCCACGCGCAGTTCGTCGCAAGAGGCGTGCCGGAAAGACAGATCCACTTCGAGAAGTTCGGCTTCGTCCCGCGCCATTGAGGAAGCGGCCTTTCTCGAAGAGGAGATTCCTGTTCGTTATGTAGCCGCCCACCGAGGGTAATCTCGCGCCGACGTTCAGTCAGTAGACCGACCAACCTAGTCGGGGGAATTAAATGTCAGCACCGAAGTTCGCAGCAAGAGGCACCGTGGCTATTTCCGTTGCCGCCTTGACCATGGCGGTCATGCCGTCCGCGTCGGCCAACCATGCGGTCCTCGTCGAGGGAGAGCAAGACTACGACGGTGACGGCCTGATCGGCCAGGCCGACGACAACGACAACGCGACCGACAGGATCTTCGGCACGATCACCGCAGCTCTTGGCGCCGCCAACGGCGGCGCAGGCCAGAACGGCAGGGTCACGATCGTCACATCGGGCCGTTTCTTCGAAAGCGTGACCATCGCGCCGACAACCGGTAACGTCACGCTCGAGGCAGCGCCCGGCGTCGAGGCCAACGTCGAAGCAGTTGCCGTTGGAGACCGAGTCAACGACTTCCCCGGACCTCCGAACCCCACGACCTTGCAGGCGCGCCCGGCATCATCGTGAATGGAGCCGACAACACCTACGTCACCATCCGCAACATCGTCACGCGCAACTGGACGCGCGGGGTTCAGATAAACGGGCCGTCGCATGTCACATTGGACAATGTCCGCGCGGAGAACAACATCAACTACGGTGTGCGCGCCGGAGGCACAAGCAAGACCGTGATCGTCAACTCGCAGGTTCAGGCGTCCGGGTTCCGGACGACTTCCACCGGACCGAGCACGCCGAATCCCGGTATCGGCGTCGAGTACGGCGGCCGCGCACGAGGCAGGGTCGCTTACACGACCATCTCGGGCAGCTTTGGAAAGGGCCTCAACAACGAATCTCGGTTCGATCTCGAGAGGGGGCCGGGCCTGATCCTGTTCGACAACAACAGGGGCTAACAACCGGCCCTAGGCTGACGGCAGCGCGCTCTTACCCCCCCTGTATCGCACTTGGGGTCGTCCAGCGAAGGAGCGCGCCGCCGTCAAGTGCCCGCCAAGACCACTTTGCTCGCGGAGGGCGCTCCCGACGGCAGCGTTGACGGGGCCGAGGTCACGCGGGGCAGAGCCAGTCGTCATTGTTGTCGACGATGGATCTGCTCACCGGAGGCGAGAACCGCTGCTTGAACGTGAAGGCAATCGGCGTGGGGCCGTGGCTGCGCAAGAATGCGACTCGTTCTTCAGCTTCCTCGACCGTTGGGATGTGGGCCCTCGGAATCCACCATAGAGCCTTATGCATCTCTGTCGGGTGTTGAAACCATTTCTTGCGCTTTCGAAGCACGGCAAGATGAGCCGGGTTGCGGTACACGAACGACGCCAAGGATTCGACGGATTCCCAAACTGACATGTTGACGATGAGGCGATCATCGCCGAAGCCCCGGATCGAGGTCGCGTCGCCTTCGTCGGTTTGCATGCGCCATACGAAGCCTGGTGCGGCGTCGGCGATTGAGTTCACAGGTTCAAGCTCCGCCACGAAGTCCCGGAGAAGCTCGGATCCTATCGGTGCCTTCAGCAGAGCGATGTTGACCTGCGCGAGGTGATACAGAGGTTCCGTCATGGGTTCAGCCTACCGCCGTCATCAAGGCCCCCATCGGGATGTCGCGGCACATGCCGAGGTGCGGTGAGCTCTTGGTCCCCTATACACATCTGCCACCTCGGCAGGGGGAGCATCAAACGTTCGGGTCGTCGAGCGAGGCCGCCCCGCCGTCGAGGCGCACCAGATTGTCGAGCACCACGCGATCATCGTGAAGGCGGGCGTCCATCGACACCGCTCCCCCATTGGTGAGGCCCCTCATGCGATCCGAGCCACGGTCGTCATGACCGAGCGCCTCGGCGCTCACCCACCGGATCAGGCCCCCGTGAGTCACGACCACTACAGTCCCCTCCGAATGGGTCTCGAGCACCCGGTGGATCGCCCTCAGGGCGCGGCTGCGGACGGCGGTCGGCGACTCTCCCCCTGGGCGGTCGCACCACGACCGCTGCGGCCACAGCTCCGGCCACCGCTCCCCGATCGCCTTGGGATCGAGGCCCGTCCAGTCGCCCTGATCGATCTCCTTGAAATCCGGGTCGACCTCGACCGGGAGCCCGTGGCGGAGCGCGATCGGCTCGGCGGTGTGAACGGCGCGCGCGAGATCGCTTGAGTAGACGGCAGCGACATCGAAGGCGGCAAGCTCGTCGGCCGCGGCGGCCGCCTGCCGCCTGCCCCGGTCGTCGAGATCGATGTCGGCATGGCCCTGCGCCCTCTTGGTGCGGTTCCATTCCGTGGCCCCGTGGCGAACGAACAGCAGCTTGACGGCGAGAGGCGCATTCGCCTCAGCGGGTTCGGACCGAGACCGAGGTGACAACTGTAAGTCCGAGCTCTAAGTCCCGGAAGGCTTGAATCGCCGGAGTCTCAGCGCGTTTAGCACCACGCTTACCGACGAGAACGCCATGGCCCCGGCTGCGATCATCGGGTTCAGAAAGCCAAGGGCCGCAAGGGGGATCGCAGCGACGTTGTAGGCAAAGGCCCAGAAGAGATTCTGCTTGACGGTGCGAAGCGTCCGGCGCGCCAGATCGATCGCCGCCGCTGCAAGCAGCGGGTCGCCCCCGACGAGGGTGAGGTCGCCGGCTTCGAGGGCGATGTCGGAGCCCGTGCCGATTGCGACTCCGAGATCGGCCTGCGCCAGCGCAGGGGCGTCGTTGATTCCGTCCCCGATCACGGCGACCTTTCTGCCCCCGGTCTGAAGGCGGCGGACCTCGGCGACCTTGTCCTCGGGGAGCACCTCGGCGAGGACGCGCTTGATGCCGACCTGGGATGCGACCGCGTCTGCAGTCGCGCGGTTGTCCCCCGTGATCAAGACGGTATCGAGCCCGAGCGAGCGCAGGCGCGCGACCGCTTCGCCGGCGGTCGGCTTGAGGGTGTCTGCGACCACGAGCAGCCCTGCAACGCGCCCGTCGATGCCGGCCCAGACGACTGTGGCCCCACGCGACTCGAAGTGGCGCGCCGTAGCTTCGAGGGCCCCGGTCCCCGCCCCCGCCCCGGCCGTCAGGTGGCCGCGCCGGCCGACCACGACCGTCCGGCCGCCGAGGACCGCACCGACGCCAAGCCCTGCGCTCGAGCTGAAACCCGCCACCGCCTGCGGCTTGACCCCCCTCGAGCGTGCCCCGTCCACGATCGCGCGCCCGATGGGATGCTCGGAGAGCGCCTCGGCCGAGGCGCTCGCCCTCAGGAGCTCGGCCTCTGTGACACCCGGTGCGGGCACGACGTCGGTGAGCGACATGGCGCCCGTAGTGATGGTCCCCGTCTTGTCGAGGACCGCGACGGCGAGGTCGCCGGCGCGTTCGAGCACGTCGCCGCCCTTGATGAGAATGCCCAGGTTGGCTCCGCGCCCTGTCCCTACCATGACCGCTGCGGGTGTCGCCAAGCCCATGGCGCAGGGACAGGCAATGATCAAGACGGCGACCGCGGCGAGCAGGGACTGCTCGAACGGATGCCCCGTGATCAGCCAGCCGGCCAGCGTCGCTGCCGCTAGCACCATCACGGAGGGCACGAACACGGAGGAGACGCGGTCGGCAAGGCGCTCGATCGGGGCCTTTCGCCCCTGGGCGTCCTCGACCAGGCGCGCTATTTGAGCGAGGGCCGTATCGGCGCCGACACGCGTCGCCTCGATCACGAGGGAGCCCGACGTGTTGACGGTGGCGCCGAACACCTGCGAGCCCGGGCCGACCTCGACCGGCAGACCCTCTCCCGTGAGCATCGACTGGTCGATCGCCGTGGCCCCTTCACGGACCAGGCCGTCGGTCGGGACCTTCTCCCCAGGGCGGACCCTAAGCAGGGCGCCGGGGACGATGTCTTCGACGGGGATGAGCTCCTCGGAACCGTCCCGGATGATCGTCGCTTCCTTGGCGCCGAGCTCGAGGAGGCCCCTGATCGCAAGCGAAGCGCGCGCCGTTGAGCGGTGCTCGAAGTACTTGCCGAGCAGCAAGAAGGTGATGATGACCCCGGCGGTCTCGAAGTAGACCTCCCCACCGCCGATGAGCGAATAGAGGGAGTAGCCGTAGGCCGCGAGCGTGCCAAGCGCTATGAGGGTGTCCATGTTAGAGGAGCGGTGCCTCGCCTGGGCAAGCGCCCCGGCAATGAAGGGCAGCCCGGCCCAGAGCTGCACCGGAGTTATGAGCGCCCACTGCGCCCACCCCACCCACGGGGCGTCGCCGCCGGCCATCGCGAGCACCACGGAGGGCACGGTCAGCACCGCGGCGGCGACGAACCGGCGCCACGCGGCATGCAGGTCCCGGCCCCGGGCAGTTTCCTCGCTTGCCGCGCGCTCTGCCGGCGCGCGCGCGGGGCGCGGCACGAGGCCGTACCCGGCGGCGGATACGGCCGCGACCAACGACTCCTCGGCAACGCCGGGCTCGGCCCGCACCGTTGCCCGCTCGAGGGCGAAGTTGACCCCGGCGTGCACGACGCCGGGCTCGGCTGAGAGCGTCCTCTCGACGGTCCTGGCGCACGCGGCGCAGTGCATCCCGCGAATGTCAAAGGTCCGCTCGATGCGAGCCCCACTCGAGGACTCGTGCGTCTTCCTGGTGTCCGTGTCCATGCTTCCGATCATACCCCGGGGGGGTATCGAGCGAAACCCGCCCTGAGGACCGGCACCACCTCGGCAGCCAGAAGCTCGTAGAGGCCGGGCTCGGCCGGCGTGGGCAGTGACAGGATGAGATGGCCGGCCCCGGCTCGGACATAAGCGCCGAGCGCCTCGGCGACGACCGCCGGCGAGCCCGCGATGTACCGGGCCGGGTCCCTGTTCCCAAGCCGCCGCCGGGCATCGGCGTCGTCACTGCCGAGCACGACCTCGCCCGCCCAGGTCATCTCGATCGTCCGGCCCCCAGCGGCCTCGGTCACGATCGCCACGGCCGTCCCGAACCGATCAGGGCTCACGGCCCATGCGTTGTAGCCGTCCGCCGCCTCCCCCGCCAGGCGCATGAGGCCAGGGGAGGAGCCGGAGCCTCCGACCCACACCGCAGGCGGGGGTTCGGGGCGGGGACTCGGCCGCAGGGCCGACACCGAACTGAACGGGTCCTCGATCGAGATCTCATCGCGGTGCAGGTAGTCGCGCAGCAGTCCGACCGTGGACGCAAGCTGAGCGAGACCGTCGGGGGGCTCCCAGTAAGGGAGCCCGAAGGCGTCGTTTTCCCTCCGGCTCTTGGAGTCGCCGCTGCCGATACCGACGATGAGCCGGCCGGGCGCGATCGCACCGAGCGTCGCCGCCATCTTCGCCAGGACCACGGGGTGGCGCAGCGACGAACGCGTCACGAGCGTCCCTATCGAGACGCGCTCAGTGGCGGCAGCGACGAAGGCGAGGCTCGTCCACGCCTCGAGGATGGGGGCGTCCTTGCGTGCGCCGAGCGGCCAGAGATGATCAAAGACCCAGACCGAGTCGAGCCCCGCCGCCTCTGCTCGCCTGGCGCCGTCTACCAGGTCGTTCGCATCGCCCGTGAACTGAGGGAGGAGCACGCCGATCTTGATCGGCGGCCGCGCCTGGCGGCTCACGCTGCGTTCACCATGAGGTAGCGGACGACGAACTCCGACACTCCTGCGGTCAATAGCGCGACGTAATAGAGCCCGGTCGCACTTTGGATGGAACGAATCGCGATGCACCGGCGCGCCGCCCACACCACGGCACCCGTGAAGGCAACCAGGCCTGCCCAGATGACGAAGAAGGCGATCCCGAGGGACTCGCCCGCGCCCGGCAGGCCGAGCTCTGCGCCGGTGGTTGAGGCGCCGCTCAAGAGGCCGGCGGCGGCCACTCCTGCGACCCCGGTTGCGACGACGGCGCCGATGGCAAGGGACGTGAGGCGCGCAAGCGCCCACGGCTTAAGACCCGGTTGATTGAGGTACCAGTGACCGAGCATCATCCCGTTGGTGACGGCGCCAAGCAGGGCGGCTCCGGCCACGAGCTCGAGCGCAGCGAGGGCCGGGGGCCATCCCGATACGAGCCCGGCGGTAAGCGCGAGGGCGAGGACGCCGGCGCCGCACGCAGCCGCTCCGACCACGATCGCAGGAAGGTCGGTGTTCGAGTACTGAACAACCGCATAGACAAGGGCGAGAACGAAAAAGGCGACCACGAGCGCGCTTGGGGGGCCGGCGCCATCGTCACCCCCCGCCACCGTCGACCGGTAGGCGGCGAGTGCGAGCACGCCGAGGATCACCGTCCCCCACGCGCTTATGCGGAAATGGCCCCGCTTCACGACGGCCCACGATTGGGTCCACGCAGCGGCGCCGATCCATCCCACGCTCCACTCGAGCAGGACAAGCGCAACCACGGCGCCGGCGCCGCTCACCCGACTGGTTAACCGCTGAGCAGGCGCCTGAGGGGCGCGGGGACGAGCCCCGAGGAGAGGTCTAGGACCTGGCGCACGATATCGAGGACGTCGTCCTCGCCGTCCCAGTGCTCGCGCACGATGCTGTCGGGAATGCGATTGACGATCTGGTCGAGGGCGAAGGCTGCGAGGATGATGTCGTCGGCCTTCCCGAAGCCCGGGATGAAATCCGGCACGAGATCAAGGGGCGAAGCGATGTAGGCCCCCGCAAGCACAAGCGTCGCCTTGGAGCGGGCCGGCACGCGCGGATCACGCAAGAGGTTAAGCACCAGCTTGGCAAGGCGAGGCAGCAGGTAAGCGTACTCCTTCAAGTCGGTCTGCGCGTTGCCGGATGGCCCTTTATCCCGCCGCTCCATGGTCACGTTCCCTCCCTTTCCTTGTGCCCGCTGCATGAGCAATGCCCACTACGATGCTTCGTCGAACGCAAGTGCTGCAGCGCCGATGATGCCGGCGTCCCTCCCGAGGCTGCTGATCGCGATGTGAAGAGGCCTCCGGCGCTGCGCCGCCGTCATGCGCACGAGCTCGTCGCGCGCCGGTCCGAGGTACGCCTCGCCGGCGCCGGCCACGCTCCCGCTCAACACAAGCACTTCGGGATCGAAGATGTTGGCCACGTTGGAGAGGCCAACGCCAAGCATCGCTCCGGCGCGACGCAGGACCGCCGAAGCGACCTCGTCGCCGCTTGCCGCCGCTCGAGAGACTTGGTGGGAGGTGATCTCGGCGAGTGAAGGCGCCGCCTCCGCCAGCGAGCTTGCCTCGCCGCCAGCAAGTGCCTCTCTTGCCATTCGAGCGATCGCCTGACCCGAGGTGAACTGCTCGAGACAGCCGTTCAGACCACATCCGCAGGCGGGACCGTCCGGATCGACGATGGTGTGCCCCATCTCTGCTCCCGCCCCAGTGAAACCCCTGATCAAGCGGCCGTCGACGATGAAGCCCGTGCCGATTCCGGTCCCAAGAGTGAGAAGCACGACGTGGTCCGAGCCCCGCGCCGCACCAAAGGCACGCTCGCCCCACGCCGCAGCATTCGCATCGTTATCGACGACAACGGGAAGATCAGCTGTGGCCTTCAGCGCAGCAGCTATGTGCGGGTCGTCGTAAACGAGGTTCGGAGCGAACGTGACCGAGCCCGAAGCGGCATCGATGAACCCCGCCGCCCCGACGCCGATGCAGCTGAGCTCGACACCGAAATCGGCGGCGCGCCCCACCAGCTCCTGCACGGCAGCAAGGATGCTCTTGGTCCCGGCTTGGGGCTCGGTGGGATGGTCGACCCGCTCGAGGACCGCTCCGTCGCGGGCGACGATGGCCCCCTTGGTGCCGGTGCCACCAATGTCGATGCCGATGGCTGCGTCGTGATGTGTCACCCGGCAAGGATAAGAGCAGCGGCGCGCTCGCCTTCGCGGGGCGGCCTCGGCCGGACCGCAGAATGGAAACGGGGCGGCCTCGGGGACCGCAAGAAAGAAACGGGGGGGACTCAGCCGGCCTCGCCGGAGCGATGGGGCCACGCGCGTCCCGTTGACCTGAAGTGGCCGACGTTGACGCACAGCGTCCTACCGACGCTCAGTGAGCTCACAAGCGGTTGGTGAACGTGGCCGAAGTAGGCTCGCCGCGGTTGCACGTCCCGAATGTATTCGAGCAGGTCCTTGCTGCCCCGTTCGCCCCGCCCAGCTCTGGTGTCGAAGCACAGCTCGGGCAGGGCGGGAGGGATGTGAGAGCACAGGACGTCAACCTGGCCGAGCCGCTCCAGCTTTGAGCGCATCTCCGCCACGGTTATCTCTCCCGGCACGTTCAGGGGGCTCGGCAGGGCGCCGCCGGCGAAACCGAAGCGCTCGCCGTCGAGCACGAAGGTCCTGGAGTCGGCGTCGGTCACCGCAGGGGTTACCCGCGCCAGCTCGTGCGCGAGCTCGGGCGAGTCGACGTTTCCGAGGATGAGATAGGTGGGATCCGGCAGGGCGGCAAAGACCTCTTCGTACTGCGCTCCCACCCGTCGCCCGATCTCGGTGCTGACCTCCTCCTCTCGCCCGGCGCTTCTGGCCCGCATCACCTTGCGGGCCGCCAGAGGATGGCCTTGAGTGCGCAAGCGGACAACCTCGGCAACGGATTCGGGCGAGAAGACCTCGCTCAGGATGCCGGATAGCGACTGATAGTCGAGGAAATTGATGAGGTCACCGAGCAGGATCAGGACGCCGCCCTCGGGCGCCGCTTTCTTGAGCTTGTCCGAGGCGCCGTGGAGGTCGGAGACAATGTAGACCGTCATCGGTTCATGCTACGAGGTGCAGCGGTCAACTACTCCGTTGCGAGCGCGCGCCTGGAGGCGAAGATGTGACAACGGTCTACGTCCACGGCGGCGTGGCGGGGCAACCCAAGGACGACCTCCCCTCCCTTGCCACCTCCATACCGGAAGCCCTCGGCGCTACCGGCGCGCTCGATGCGGTCGAGCTCGCGGTGCGGGCCCTCGAGGACGACCCGCGGCTCAACGCAGGGTGGGGCTCGGTCCTCAATCGCGACGGCGGGATAGAGCTTGATGCCGGAATCGTGGACGGCGCCACGGGCAGGTGCGGCGGCGTCGCCGGCGTTGCGGTGCGCCATCCGATCTCGCTGGCGCGCCGGGTTCTCGAGGACACACCCCACGTCCTGCTCACAGGAACGGGCGGCCGCGCGTTGGGAACGGACATGACCCCGCTCGACGCATCCACCCAGGAGCAACACGAGCGCTGGCGCCGGGCCTCGGCCGACGGCTCGCTGTCGCTCGAGGATTATGCACGACCGGATCACGTCGACACCGTGGGGGCCGTGGCCCTCGACGACGGAGGACATCTCGCAGCGGGATCGTCCACGGGCGGGGTGTTCGGACAGATGCCGGGCCGGGTCGGGGACGCTCCCATCTTCGGGGCCGGTGTCTACGCCTCCGCCGGCGCCGCCGTGGTCGGAAGCGGAGTGGGCGAGCTCTTCCTCGAAACCCTCGCCTGCGCCCGCGCGGGGCGGCTCATCGAAGAGGGCATGGACCCACAGTCTGCGTGCGAGCAAGTCATCGCCTATCTGGGCTCCCGCTCGCCTGCGAGCGCCGCTCTGCTTGCTCTGGACTCCTCGGGCGATGTCGGGGCCGCCTTCAGGGGAGGAAGCTGGGCCGTGGAGGGGAGGGAAGGTGCCGTGCGCGCGACGGGGGTGCGTTAGGAGCCCGTGCGGGCCCCCGCCAGCCCTGCGACGACGAGGACGGTCGTGAGCAGTAGCAGCAATGCAAGGACCAGAAACACGAAACGCCGCCCCCTGAGAATCACCGCCCCCGGGTCGAGCTCCGCCTCCCGATAGGCGTCATGCGCCGACAGGATCCACAATCCGAAAGCGACCAGGCAGAAGACGACGAGCACGACTGTGGCTCCCGGCCCCCTCTGCGACGCCGAGAACGCGGCGATCGCGATGACCCACAGGCTCACCAGCGCTCGGGCGATCGCCTGACCCAACAGACCCACATACACATGGCCTCCGCCGGGGAAGACCAGCGACCACATGGCGGCGGTCCCCGGATCGCGCGCGGCCTTGGCCGGGCCGGCGGCCACCATTATGGCCGTGAACGGGGCCCCACAGGCCGAGCACTCATCGGCCTCGAGCGGGTTGGCGGAGCCGCATTGGGCGCAGGCCCAGCTCACCCCCTCCGTTGTGACTGTGAATGCCCCCCTGACGGCGGGCCCCACGCCGTCAGCGCGCGGCCCGCTCGGGGAGCTGGGGGTAGGTCCGGGTTGGGGGGGAGGGGGGGCCGGTCGCGCGGACCCAGGTGCCACGATGCTTCGAGGCACTGGCCGCACCACTGGGCGTCCGGTGAATTGGTCGCGCCGCAAAAACGGCACTTGAGCGATTGGCCGGTCACATGACCACTTTCGACAGGGCGACCCGCCGACTGAATCAGCGATAGGTATGCTCAGGGCCCGGATAGGTCCCGTCGGCGACCTCCTCTGCGAATGCCCGGGCTGCGATCCTTATCTGCTCCCCGAGGTCCGCATAGCGTTTAACGAACCTCGGTGCAAGACCCGCGCTCAGTCCGAGGATGTCATGGAAGACGAGCACCTGGCCATCACAGGCCGGCCCGGCTCCAATGCCGATGGTCGGGATCTCGATGCTCGAGGTCACCTGCGCGGCAAGCGCAGCGGGAACCGCTTCGAGCACGAGCGCGAAGGCACCAGCAGCCTCGAGGTCTTTCGCCCCGGCCAGGATGATCTCGGCGGCCTCTTCGCCGCGGCCCTGCACTCGCCAACCCCCGAGCTGATGCACCGATTGAGGAGTGAGCCCGAGGTGGCCCATCACCGGCACACCGGATGAGGTCAGCCGCGCCACAAGCTCGGTAACGCGCCCCGCGCCCTCGAGCTTGACCGCGCCGGCACCCGCTTCTTTGAGGAAGCGCCCTGCGTTGGCCACGGCGTCGTCCTCAGATGCGTGATAGCTCATGAACGGCATGTCCCCCACGATCAGCGCGTTCGTCGTCGCGCGCGCCACCGCCGCAGTGTGATGCAGCATGTCGTCCATGGTCACGGGCAGCGTCGTGGCGTGGCCAAGGACGACCATGCCAAGGGAGTCCCCCACGAGAATGAGCGGGATGCCTGCCTCGTCGAGGAGGCGCGCTGAGGGAGCGTCGTACGCGGTCAGCATGGCGAAGCGGTCGCCGCCCGCCTTGTAGGCGCGCACGTCGGAGATTGTTACCGGCACTGTCGCCTCCTGGTGGGTAGCCGCAGCACCCGAAGCATACGCCCGCCCTACTGCACGTGAGCGCGCGTTATGTCGGCCACGCGAGGGGTGCCAAGAAGCGCCATGTCGGTCGTAATCTCACTCGTCAACAACTCGAAGGCCTTGGTGACCCCGGCCTCGCCCGCGGCCGCTAGAGCCCACAGAAATGGTCTTCCGATGAGAACCCCACTGGCCCCGAGCGCGAGGGCGATGAGCACATCTGCACCTCGCCTGACTCCCCCATCGAGGTAGACCTCGGCGCGACCTGCGACTGCGTCCACGACCTCCTCCAAGACGTCGATCGTGGCTGGGGCGCGGTCGAGCTGGCGCCCGCCGTGGTTGGACACCACGACACCGGAGGCGCCATGCTCAACCGCGAGCGCGGCGTCTTCCGCGGTAAGGATGCCCTTGATGATCAGCGGCAGATCGGAAAGCTCTCGCAGCCGTGCTAGGAAGTCCCACGTAAGCGAGTTGTCGTGCTCGGTTCCGGGTGAAGAGACATCGTAGCTATCGAAGGTCATGTCGGGGAAGTTGCCGATCTCGGTCCCGATGGGAAAATGCGAGCTTGCACTCACCTCCCGTTCCCTGTAGCCGAGCACCGGCAAATCCACGGTGAGTACGACGGCCTCGTAGCCTGCATCCGCAGCCCGCTTGACAAGTTCCTCAGCACGCGACCGATCCTTGTGGACGTAAAGCTGCAGCCACCGCAGGCCACCTGCTTTTGCAATCTCCTCGAGGGGGAGATTGGAAAGCGTCGAAGCACAGAAGACCGAGCCTGCCGCAGCCGCGGCGCGCGCACCGGCGCCTTCGGCTTGGGGATGGAACCAACCCTGGCGACCCATGGGAGCGACCCCCAGCGGCAGCGCGCTCGCGCCACCGAGCATGGTCGTGGACGGATCGACATTCGACACATCCACGAGCATCCGCGGTCGCAGCCGCCTACGGCGAAACGCAGCAATGTTGTCCCGCAGCGTTACCTCGTCCCCAGCTCCGCCGGCGCCGTAGCTGTAGGCCTCCGCCGGCAGCCGGGCACGAGCAAGCGCCTCGAATCCGGCGAGGTTCAGGATCACTTCGAGGTTCACTGCGCCTGCGCCGACGCCGCCTCGGGTGAGCCGTCGCGGTACATGTCGTTGATGACGTCCTGATAGGCCTGATTGATGTGCCTGCGCCTGATCTTTAGGGTGGGCGTGACCTCGTTAGAGTCTTGATCGAAGTCGCGCTCGAGCACGCGGAACTTCTTAACCGTCTCCGCGCGCGCTAGGCCCTTGTTGACGTCCTCGATAGCGGACTTGATCTCTTGGAGCATCCGTTCGTGCGAGGCGACGCTCGCAAGATCTCCGTGGATGCCTTGCTCCTTGCCCCACTTGAGGGCGGCCTCTTCATCGAGGGTCACGAGGGCCGTGACGTAGGGGAGCCGATCCCCAACAACAACAACTTGGGACACCAAGGGATGGATCTGAATACGGCCTTCGATCTCTTGTGGCGCGATGTTCTTGCCTCCGGCGGTGATGATCAGATCCTTCTTCCGATCGGTGATCCTTATGTACCCGTTGTCATCGATCACACCTATGTCTCCGCTGTGCATCCATCCCTCCCCATCGATGAGCTCGGCGGTTGCGTCATCGTCGTTGTAGTAGCCGGAGGTGACGTTGCCGCCTTTGACGAGGATCTCGCCGTCGTCAACGACGCGAACCTCGCAGCCGGGAAAGGGGAGCCCGACCGTGCCGACCTTCGGGGCGCTCGGCGGATTCCAGGCTGTCGGCCCCGTGTCCTCCGATTGACCGTAGCCCTCGGCAATCTTGAGCCCAATCGAGTGAAAGAACCACACCAGCGCCGGGTTGAGTGGCGCAGCCGCCGACAGGGGAAGGCGGCACTCGTCCAACCCGAGGGCCGCGCGCACCTTGCGCAGCACCGCCTTGTCGAGCACGACATGTTGGGCTCTGACTCCAAGCGGCACCTTCGCATCCGCAAGCGCGCCACCACGCTCCACCGCTCTTTGCTCGGCCTGAGCAACCTTCTCCCCCACCGCGATGGCCCGGCGTGCAAGTCTCGTCTTGGGGGCCTTTGGATCCGTTTCGGCGAGCCGCCCCTGGATGCCCGAGTAGAGCTTTTCCCACACGCGTGGGACGGCGAAGAAATAGGTCGGCCTGCAGGCCTTCATGTCTTCGATCAACGTGTCGCGCGATTCCGCGAACCAGGTCTGGCTCCCGTAGTAGATCTGGAGAAGATGCGACAGCATGCGTTCGGCGATGTGCGAGAGCGGGAGATAGGAGATCGTGCGCGCTCCCTGCATCCTGCCCTCAAAGAGAGTCTCCGTGCTCACGCAGGTCCACCACAGATTGCCGTGGGTGAGCATCACACCTTTGGGCGACCCGGTCGTTCCCGAGGTGTAAACAAATGTCGCGAGATCATCGCCTCCGGGACCCGTCCCGGAGGCGAGGGGTTCCGAGGAGCTCGACGACGCTAGGAAGTCCGGCCACGAGATCGCCAAGCCCTCGGCCGAATCGATCCCGGATGGGTCGATGACCACGACCTTTTCGAGCCGCTTCAGATCCGAGCGCATCTTCGTCACCTTTGCGAGCTGGTCCCCGTCCTCGACGACCGCAACCGTGGCGCCGGAGTGGCCGACGATATGAGCCACCTGCTCGGGAGAGTTGCTTGCGTATACCGGAACGGTGACCCCGCCGATGGACATACAAGCCATGTCGGCGAAATGCCACTCGGGCCGGTTGCCGGAGAGCACCGCGACCCTGTCGCCCGGCTGCACACCCAGGGCTCGAAACGCGGCACCGGCGCGCGTCACCGTTGACCCGTAATCGGCCCAGGTTATGTCCTGCCACCGCCCTCCGGCCTTATAGCGCAAGGCAACGCCGTCGGGCGTCTCGGCGACGCGTTCTGACAACTTCGAGGTGATCGTCGTGGCGGGCATCAGTCCTTCCCCCTCCGGTGCGTGGAGGCCGTCAACGCGAACGCCCGTCTTGACCAGTCCGGCTGCTCACAGTCTATGGTGCCCCGCTCGGGTGAGACAGTCCCTCTGCAGCCCCGCCGGGCACGGCCCTTGCGGGGTCTTGCAGGCCCGCGGCGCCGCTCTTCGCGGCGCGTATTCGCTGAGCCGTTGGGGGATGGGTGTAGAGCGCCCACACGATCGGACCAGGGGGCTTGAGGTCGGCCAGGTTGGAAAACGCAAGCCTGCGAAAGACCCTTACGGCGGTGTCTGGGTCTCTTGTGAGATCCACGGCGACCGCATCCGCTTGGGCCTCGAAACGGCGCGAGATCGAGCTCTCGACGGGAAGGCTCACAAGGCTTGCAACCACGGTGAACAGCAGAAGCACAGGGACGGCGCGCAGGTCGGCCGCACCCGAGGCGCCCGCCCACGCCCACGCCCCACTCCAGCCCCCAAGCACGGCAAGGGCGCCGAAGCCGGCAAGGAGGCCGGCCGAGGTGATTGCGACGTTCTTCCAGATGTGGCCGTGCGCACGATGCCCGAGCTCGTGGGCGACGACGAAGGCGGTTTCGGCCTCTGTTCCTGAGGCCACGAGGGTGTCATAAAGGACCAGGCGCTTGGACGAGCCGAATCCGGCGACGTAGGCGTTCTCTGCGGTCGTTCTCCGGCTCGCATCGGCCACGAGCACCTCGTCAATGGCGATCCCAGCGTCCTCGGCGAGCCGGCCCACGCGCGCGGCAAGCGATTCGTCTTTAACCGGAGTGAACTTGTTGAACAACGGCGCCACGATCACGGGATAGACGAACACAAGCACCACCGTCAGCAGGCTGAAAGTCGCCCACCCCCACAGCCACCAGGTGCGCGGTTGCCAGCGCTGGACTCCGAAGAAAACGACGGAGGCGACCGCCCCGGTGGTAGCTCCCACAATGAGCGACAGGCCGCGGTCGCGCAGCCATTCGGGGAGGCTCTGAGTCGAAAGCCCCCACGCTGTGTCGATGACATAGGAGCGAACGAACGACAGGGGGAGCGTCACGACGGCGCTCGCAACAATCACGGCAACGGCCACAAGCGCCGCGTGGGCGGCCCATCCCCCAGACAACCGCTCCACCGAGCCCACGAGACGAGCCCAGGGCCCGGCTGCCAGCACGACGAGGAAGACGATCTGCAGGCACAGACTGAGCGCGGCGGAGAGATAGCTTGGCCCGCGGTAGGCGGCGTGGCGTTCGATCTCCCCGTCGGTGAAGCGGGCCCCAAGGGACGGGTCGGCGGCGCCGGGCCCAGGACGCGCAAGGCGCACGTCAGCGGGGGCGCGCGACGCAAGCGCAAGGAGTACGGCAGCGGACGCCGACAGTAGGGCGAGGAGAGCCGCAGAGCGAAGGGTGGTCATATCAGGGAGCGTAGTCCCCGGCTTATGGCCTCAACGCACGACCCTCAAGGCGCCATCGTCCCAGGCTCCTTGCTGCTGGTCCCCTCGGAGGGTGCCTCAGGCGCTGCGGACGTCTTCCGTCTGCGGTCCCTCGTGCGGCGGTCCTTGGGGCGCCGGCCGGGGCCTGAACTTGAGCACCGGCACAAGGCCCGCTTGCGAAAGGGCGCCGAGCCCCACCGTCAGAGTTTCGTCTATCTCAACCGGACCTTCGGGGCGGACGAGCGCCGTGACGAGGCAATCGTCACAGTGCTCCGAGCGATACATCTGGCAATCGGTGCAGTCGATCCTCATTGCGAGCCTCCTCGGGGTCTCCGACCTACCCCCGAAACGCTAGCCACCACCTATGACACTTTTCGGCCGGCACTCCCTCCTCCGCCCGCCGACCGGACGAGAGCGAGGAGCTGCGTGGACGTCGCGACCGTTGCGCCAAGCTTCTTCGCCCGGCCCTGAAGCTCCCTATCGTTGGTGGCAACTATCACCGGCTTGGGCGGCAGCGTCTTTAGCCGCTCGATGAGGTGATCGTCGGCGGTTTCCGAGGGGCGCGAATACTCGACCTTGAGCCTCCCCCTTCGCACCTTGGCGGTCCCCGGCGGCATCCGATCTCCGTCGAAGACGATCGTTCCTGCCGCCCTCGTGCGGTTTACAAGCTTGGCGATCTCCTGCTCGAGACGGTCGCGCTGCCGTTCGAGGGGGAGGTCGCCGAAGCCTCCGTCGGCAAGGGTGACGTTGTAGCCGTCGACAAGCAGATGGACCTCCGGCGCCCCGAGCCAGGCGTCGAGCGTCTCGGGATCAGTGTCGAAGCGACCTTTGGGGACCTCGAGCGGCTTGCGTTTGGCCCCGTCCGCCCTCCCGGCCGGCGGCAAACCGGCCCGAGCGGCCCTCCGTCCTGCCCCCTCCCCTTCATCCCCTGCCTCGAGCTCGCCGATTCTCGCCTTGAGAGCCGAGCTCTCCCTCTTATGCCTGCGCAACTCGGTCCTTGCGGCGTCCCTCTCCCGGCTCATCCGCTCGACCGCTCTTTGTCGTTGCCTTTCGACCCTGTTCAGGTCGCCGGCGGCCGTCGCGGCCTCTGCCCGCCGGCGTTCGGCCTCGCTCTGCGCAGCGACGAGCCGGCCCTCGAGCTCGCTCACAAGCCGCTCGAGCTCGATCCTCCTGTTGCGCTCCCCCTCGAGAGTTCTTCTCGTCTCTTCCCTGGCGAGGCGCGCCTCAGTGCGAAGGCGCTTCACCTTGTCGCGTTCGCGCTCGAGCGCCTCGTTGGGATCGGGGCCGGGATCCCGTCCCTGTCGGCCCGGCTCCCCGTCCGCCGGCCGCGCCGATCGCAGCTCTAGCGCTTCCTGCCACCCATTGCTGCGTTGGGCCGCGATGCGAAGCACGTCCGCCTCGAGCCGTGGCAGTGGGGCCTTGCCGGCCAGCCACTCGAGGACGTGGCGGCGCTGGACCTCGTCATCGAGGAGGCCGAGAAGCTCCGCGCTGCGCCGACCGAGGCTCTTTGGAGTAAAGCCCTTTAGGGGCCTCACCGCCGGGGGCAGCAGCAGCGGCTGCGCTGCCCTTACGTAAGCGCCGAGGGCCCTGAGGAGGGCAGCCTCGACGTCACCCGGCAGCGCCCGCATCTCGTTCGGGGGCGCGGCGCGGTGCATGCGCCGAAGGGAGTAAGCGGTACACGGAAACGCCGGAGCCTAGGCCTGCCGCCGCACTACTGCTCGCGGAAGCACTTCAAAGCGAAAACGACCGTGTCGTCGCTGATCGTGCCGAATCGTTCGGCCGCTTCGAACACGCGGCGCGCGATATCGGCGGCTGCAAGATCGGGCGGGAGCTCCGACAGCGAATGCCTCAACCGATCCGCTCCATAGAGCTCGTCATGGGAGCGCACTTCGAGCACGCCGTCGGTGTAGGCGAGCAGGATGTCTCCGGGAAGGAAATCGACGATCTCCTGCTTATAGTCCTGATCCTCGAAGGCGCCGAGAATGCCGCCGGGCACCTCGACGCGCTCCACCTCCCTCGTGAGGTGACGGTGAACCAGGGGGCCTGGGTGGCCGGCGGAGGCGAGCCAGCACCTGCGTTCGGCCGGGTCGAAGAGACCGTAGACGAGGGTCGTGAAGCGCTCCTCGCCCATGCTTCCGACAAGACCGTTGTTGAGATGAAAGAGCACGGAGGCGGGGGAAGGATCGCTGGTCGCGTAAGCGCGCAGCATGTACTTGGCCATCGCGGTCTGGGCCGCGGCCTCTGCGCCCTTACCCGAGACATCCCCAACCACGAAGCCGTAGCGGCCGTCGGTGAGCTCAAAGACGTCGTAGAAGTCGCCGCCGACGGTGGCGGTGCCCGACGCAGGCTGATAGACGGTGCCTATCTCGCACCCGTCCATAACGGGGATGTCTGTCTTTAAGAGACCGTCCTGAAGGTGCCTTACCATGCGCCTCTGCCGTTCGTAGCGCCGCGCGTTCTTGATCGCAACGCCGGCCTGTGAAGCGGCAACGCCGAGCGCCTCCGAGTCGTCGGGGCTTGGCCCCGGCGCGCCGGCGAAAAAAGCAAGCACGGCGCCGATGGTCCCCTCGCGCGCGTGGGGGATGGGCGACGCTATGACCCGGAGGTCGCCGGCGCCGCCGAGCTCAGATGCGCCCCTAAGGTCGTCCGCGGTCAAAGATTGGCCTCGGGCGAGGCGGGTCCAGGGGGCCGCTGCGAGGTCGATCTGCAAGGGGGAGCCCGACACGCCTGCGGGCATTCCTTCCCCGCCTGCGAGCACGAGGCTCGACTCCGAAGGATCGGAGAAGTAGACCGCTGCAGCGTCGGCATCGAGCAACTCGACGACGCCGCCGGCGATGTGCTCGATGAGGGGGCCAAGCTGCAGCCTGCGGCCGATGCGCAGGCCGAAGCGCCTGAGCCCCTGGAAGAGGCTGTACTGGCGCGCATTGGCAAGCGCCGTGGCAAGCTCTGCGGCAATGCCCTCGGCGAGGGTTGCCTCCCTCGACGTGAAGCGGGGCGGCTCGAGGTATTCGATCTGGAGCACACCAAGATCGTCGCCCCAGCGGGTGAGCGGGACGACGACGAGGCCACTTGCGTATGGGGCGGTGCCGGCGGACGGCTCGGCGGCTGCGTCCCCCGCCAGCAACAGCGGCTCACGGCTGCTCAGGACCCGGCGCATCGGGACGGCCATGAGATCGCCCCCGCGTCCATCCCTGAGCCGGGCGATGTCCTCGGAAGTGAAGCCATGCGCTGCGGCCACTGTCGGAGCGCCCTCTTCGGTAAGCTTCAGGGCGACTGCGCGATCAGCGCCCATCGCAGGGACGGCCGCTCGCACGGCGAGCTCGAGGGTCTCGTCGACCGTGCGGGTGGTGCCGAGGGCGGCCGAGAGGCCGAGCAGCGCCTGCGCCACCTCCGACTGCTCACGAAGGGACACGACCTTGCGCTCGAGCTCGATCACGCGCTGCTCGGGCCCGTTGACCCCTGACTCCGGCAAGACCTCCATCGTTTCGAGTGTAAGGCCCCGCCCTTCCAGGCCCCTACGCCCGCGACGGCCTCAGGCGTTGGAGACGTCGATGAGGGCGTCGAGCGCACGTTCGGCGGCTCCCGAGTCGATCGAGCGCCCGGCCGCCTCCAGGCCCCCGGCCATGTCTGGGGCGGCCCCTGCGGCCAGCAGCCCGGCGGCCGCGTTGAGGGCCACGATGTCCCGCCTGGGGCCCCCGGCGCCGGCAAGCACGTCCCTGATGGCGTCCGAGTTGGCGGCTGGAGTTCCGCCCGAGACGGCCTCGAGCGGCGCAGGGGACAGACCGAGCCGCCCGGGATCGACCGTCCACTCTGTGATCACGCCGGCGTCAAGTTCAACGACCCGCGACTGCCCCGACGTCGACAGTTCGTCGAGCCCCCCGTCGCCGTGAAAGGCGACGACGTGGGTGCTTCCGAGATGCCCGAGGACCTCGACCATGACCTCGAGCATGGCCGGATCCGAAACGCCGAGCGCCTGGCGGGTGGCGCCTGCCGGGTTCGTAAGGGGGCCCAGGAAGTTGAAGATCGTGGGGACGCCGAGCTCCCGGCGCGCAGCGGCAGCATGGCGCATGGCGGGGTGAAACACGGGTGCGAAGCAAAAGCCGATCCCGGCGGCCTCGATACAGGCCGCGACGCCGGCCGGCGGGCAATCGATTCTCACACCGAGAGCCTCGAGCACGTCGGCCGAGCCGCACCGGGAGGAAGCGGCTCTGTTGCCGTGCTTAGCGACCCTGACCCCCGCCCCGGCGCACACGATCGCTGCCGCAGTCGAAACGTTGAAGGTCCCCGTCCTGTCTCCCCCTGTGCCGCAAGTGTCGAGGACCTCGCCCACAACCTCGACACGCTCCCCGTGGGCCCGCATCGCGGTGACGAGCCCTGCGATCTCACCAAGCGTCTCCCCCTTGGCCCGCAAAGCCACGACGAAGGCGGCAATCTGCGCCGGCGTTGCCTCCCCCTCCATGATCTCGGTCATGGCCGCCGCCGCTTGGGGCTCGTCGAGGGCCCGCCCGGCAAGGAGCGCCGAGATGGTGTGCGCCCACGAGAAGCCGGGCGCGGTCATGCCCCGCGCGCCTCAAGGCCCCCTGGGGCCAGGAGGCGCGCGAACGAAAGCGCGTAGGCCACAGCACAACGCTCGAGCTCGCCGAGATCGATGGACTCGCGCGCGGTGTGGGCCAGCGAGATGTCGCCAGGACCGCAAACGACAACGTCTGCGCCCGCTTCCGCCATGAAGCGCGCGTCGGAAGCGCCCCTGAAGCCAATGAGCTCGGCCTCCCTGCCCACCGCATCGCCGACCGAGGCCGCGACCTCTCGCACGACCGGGGCATCGACCGGGATCTCGAAAGCGCGCCCGAAGAAAGGGGCCTCGACGCGTGCGTCCAGGTCGGGAAAGCGTCCCTTGGCGAGGTCGATCGCGGCACGGATCCCGGCCAGGACGCTCGCCTCTGTCTCTTGCGGAATGGTCCTTCTGTCGACTTCTATGAGACAAGCAGCAGGGATGATGTTGACCTTGGCGCCGCCCATGATCGTGCCGACGTTGAGGCTCGGCCCTCCGAGGACGTCGTGGGAAATGTCGGGCAGAGTCTCTTCGAGGCGGAGCACGATCTCCGACATGTGCCGGATGGCATTGACCCCGCGCTCCGGCGCCGAGCCGTGCCCTGCGACGCCCCTCGTGGCGATGCGCAGCCAGCACGCGCCCCGCTGAGCCCGCACGACCCGCAGCGACGTCGGCTCGCCGATGATGGCGACGTCCGGCTTGAGGATCCCTTGAGCCACGAGGTGCCCGGCCCCCTTGAAGCCCATGGCCTCTTCGTCGGCCACGAGCGCAAGCTCGAGCGTCCCTTCGAGGGGGACGCCGCTTGCCTCGAGGATCGCCGCCGCCTCGAGGGCAGCGGCGACCGGGCCCTTGGCATCCGACGAGCCCCTGCCGTGCATCCTCCCCTCGATCACGTCGGCCCCGTAGGGGTCGAGCTCCCACAACTCGGGATCGCCGGCCGGCACGACGTCGATGTGGGAGCAGTAGACGAGCGTGGGCCCTGCTTCCGGTCGCGTCCCCGCCGAGCCGGCCCCGGCTCCATCCGACCGGTTGCGGGCGATGATGCTCGGACGGCCGGGCTCGACCTCGTGGCGCTCCACCTCGAGGCCGATGTCCTCGCAGTAGCCCGCCACGATCCCTGCGACCTCCGCCTCTCTCCCCGGAGGGTTCTCCGACGGCGATCTCACCAGGGTTTCGAGGCGCTCGATGAGCCGGTCCCTGTCGACGAGGCTCTCGAAATCCGCAGCCGTAGGGGTCACGGTGTTAGACACTGGTTCCCATGACGGCGTATCAGCTCTTCCTGCTGGCCGTGCTCGTGCTCTGGCCCCTCGGCATCTTCGGGCTGCTCATGCTCATGAGCCGCCTCGAGACGTTCGTGGGCCGCTCGGTCGGAGAGACGCCGGAGCAAGCCGGGCTCGAACCGGTGTCCGGCGAGACCTCGGACCCTGAGGTCAAGATCGTGTTCGGAGACACCGTCGTTGGCGAGTCCGACTAGTCCGCCCAGTCCGCCTAGTACGGGGGCGATCACGTCCTCGCTATACATTCGATCTCCACGCGCGCGCCCTTGGGAAGGCCGGCGACGCCGATCGCTGCACGCGCCGGGGGCTCGTCTGAGAAGAACTCGCCGTAGACCTCGTTGAACTCGGCAAAGTCGTTCATGTCGGTGAGATAGGCATTGACCTTCACGACACTTTCGAGGCCGGCACCTGCGGCCTCGAGCACCGCCGAGAGATTCTCCATGCACCGGCGGGTCTGGTCGGCCACCGACTCTCCGACGAGCTCTCCGGTCGCTGAGTCGAGCGCGACTTGCCCCGAGCAAAAGATCAACCCGTCCGACCTGATCGCCTGAGAGTAAGCGCCGATCGCGCGCGGTGCCTTTGTGGTGCTTACTACGCTCCTCGTCATTGCTCGCCTCCCTGGAAGCCTCCGGTGTCGGAATGTTCCCACACTCGTCGGACCACGGGGCTTGGGACCGTACCTTGGTCGTTTGTGGGTACTGGGCACCAACAATCGACCGCACCTCCGACGGAGGCGGGCATCGTTCCCCTAAGCCCTGAGGAGGAGTACATCTACCTTTACAGCCGGCGCAGTCGTTGAGGAGGTGTTGTGATTTCCGACGATTTGCTTGATCGGGTTACTCGGCGGATCGTTGATGCGGCGCCCGGAGCGGGTCATCCTGTTTGGGTCTTCTGCCCGTGGGGATGGGGGTGAGGACAGTGACGTTGATCTCCTTGTCGTCCTCAAACACCGTAGGAAGCCGCCACGCGGAGATCGTGAAGCTCTACGAGGCTTTGGGTGACTTGCGGGTACCCGCCGACATCCTGGTTTATAGCGAGCAGGAGATCGAGGAGTGGGGTCATCTCGCCGGCTCCACCATGTACGAGGCTCTGGTGGAGAGCAAGGTTCTCTATGACGCGGCGTAGCCCCCCGACCTCGCACTGCTCCTGCTTGGCAAGGCATCGCAAGACCTCACTCTCATGTGGCTGGATCAGCGAGTGGCGAGCACGAGGCCGGCGGGAGTGGAGGTGGCCCCGGCCAGCATCGCCACACTCGTGATCAAACTCGTCTTCAGGAACGTGGACAAGTCGATGGCGAGGTCGATCAGTACCACGGCCGCGAGCTTCGGGCGGATGTGGTCGCGCTCACGCAGCCCGATGACGCTTCTGGCGAGACCCGCACGCACCACGGGCGTGTCGTGGCGGGTCAGGACCGGCGCGAGGGCGATCTCCGCCTCCTCGGGGTCATCGTCGGAGATCGCGTCGCACACGCGCTGGATGGCAGGGGTAAGCAGCTCGGGAAGCGGCACGAGAAGAGAGAGATCATCGTCCGGAAGGTCGATCATCTCGGTCCACAGTGCTTCCAGCTCAGGCCGATCAATCCCATGATAAGAGACGACGATCGACGGGACTCGACGGACAGAAAGGATCTGGCGAGCTCGGTTTCCGAAGGTCCGGGGCTTACCCCACAGCAACGCTTAACCTTCCGGCGGCTGCGCACGGGCACGGATCGTTGCGTCCCACCGCAGCCATCTGACGCCTCCTTGACTAAACCACTCCCACGCCCTGATCGTCGCGCGAACCGCTCACCCCAAGGCGGATTTCAAGACCTCAAACCTCTTGCGGACCGGTGACCCAGACCAAACAGGCGCAGGGCGCCAGGAGACCTGTCGAAGTGCACATAGTCGCCGGTCTCTTCGCAGGATGCGGTCAAACACCTGGCCGCAAGTGCGCTGAGAGTGGATTCCCGGCATGGGGCGCTCCGAACGCCCGAGATCCTGCGGCCAGTCGTGTGCTCCTCACTCTCGAGACCAACCATCCCTCAGAGTGGTCGTTGGGCCGACACCGCATGGTTGCGATCGCCGCCTCAGGACCTCGCCCTGGGGGCGGGTGGCGGTCCCGCTTACTCCCCCGCGGGGGAGCCAGGAACTGGAACAGGACTGCTACCGGAGCGGCTTCTCGGCGCGGTTGCTGGTCAAATCGGCGGGCCGGTCGCCCTGTTCCTGCTCGAGCTTGCGCTGCAAGAAGAGGGCCCCCGCCCCTTGGGGCGGGGGCCCAGGTCGTGGAGCCGGCCTGTAAGCCGGATTCTGTGCCGCCCGATGGCTCGGGCGGCGGTGGCCATCCATCTGGGACGGACGTTGCCGTCCGCCTCGTGCGGCCTACCCGGAGGCTGCCGGGGCCGAAGCCACGGCGGGACGGGCCGCCCCTACCTCCTGCTTGGCCTTGCTCCGGACGGGGTTTGCCTGGCCGCGCCGGTCGCCCTGCGCGCCGGTGAGCTCTTACCTCACCCTTTCACCCTTACCGGGGCCGAGGCCCCGGCGGTCTGCTCTCTGTTGCACTTTCCGCGGGTCGCCCCGCCTGGGATTTTCCCCAGCGTCCTGCCCTGCGAAGTCCGGACTTTCCTCGACACAAGTGGCTTGCGCCGCCTGCGCCGCGGCCACCCGGCCGACTCCAAGATTCCATCTTTCAGCGCGACTCAAGTATCCAACACAACCGGGGCCTCCCGTCCTGCGGGACGAGCCGTCGGCTCGCGCTTCGGCTCGATCGTGAAGTTCATCCGGCGCGCCGCCCTGTCCATGGCACCGATCACGGGGCGACCGAGCAGGCTCACCGCAACGGCGTTGCCGACCGCTCCATAGGCGTCCCACCACACCGACGTCGCAAGGTAAAAGGTGCCGTAGCGGCGCAGGTTCGCCCCGGCGCCGAGCCCCGGCGCCCAGCCGACGGCGGACGAGCCGGCCTCAAAGGGCCAGAACCACAGGTTCATCAGCGCGCCAAAGACGAAGGCGGCCACAAAGCCGTAGAGGGCAAGCGCCCCGAGACGCAGCGGCCACGCCCTGAAGTGGGGAAGGAAGCCGGCCCCCATGCCCACCCAGCCCACCGCGACCATCTGAAAGGGCAGCCACGGTCCGAGCCCTCCGACGAAGAGCCCGGATGCGAACGTGCCGACCGCGCCGAGCACGAAGCCGAAGCCTGGCCCAAAGGCACTTCCCGCCGTAAGCACCACGATGAACATCGCCGAGTAGCCGGCAACGAAGCCGGGGAGACGCAGGGCGACCATGACGGCGCCGAGCACGCCGACGAGCGCAACGGTCTTTGGCCCCATGCCTCCGCGCCCCAACTCAACGAACAGGAGCCCACCAAGGCACACAAGGAGGGCTCCAATGATGAACGGACCGTCGGCGGCGTGTCCCATGCCCCTCTCGACCGCAGCAGGGACGATGAACGGCCATGCGAACGCGCACACGCCAAGCAGGTTTGCGCTCGCGAGCACCAGGTTGCGGACGGAGACGGTCCTCACCTGACGCTCGCAGGAGTTGAGCCTGATTGCAGGATGCCCGTGGCCGCAGCCTCGGGCGTGAGCCACCGGGGGCCGAACGCCCGGGCGATCTGGGGGGAGAACACGGGCGAGTCGCCGATGACCTCACCCGGCACGCCGTCGGCGACGACCTCACCCGAGGCGAGCATCACGACCCTGGTCGCGACCTCGGCGACGAGCTCGACGTCGTGCGTCGCAAAGATCACCGCGCGACCTGCTCTGGCAAAGCCTCTCAGGAGGCCGGCGAGTCGCGCCTTGGACTCGACATCGAGCCCGCGCGTGGGCTCGTCGAGGAGCAGCAGGGGCGCGCCCGCGGCTACGGTCGCCGCAACTGCAACCAGGAGTCGTTGCCCCGCCGAGAGGTCGCGTGGGTGACGGTCCGCCAGATCGGCCAGGCCGAGCTCTTCGAGCAGGGTCTCAGCACCGGACGCCGGAGAGGTGGAGGGCCCGGCTTTGCCCCGTGCTCGGAGGGTTGCCTCAACCTCTTGCTGCACCGTCTCCTTGAACAGAAGGGAGTCCGGGTCTTGGGGGCAAAGGGCCACGTCCCTGCCGGGCCTTGGGGCGCGGCCCCCCTGGACGGCAACGGAGCCGGCGCTCGCCGGATGCACACCGGCGAGGCTCCTGAGAAGGGTCGTCTTTCCCGCGCCGTTCCGGCCCACCACACCCACGATCTCGCCCGGCCTCACCACCAGGGCCACTCGCTCGAGCACCGTGCGGTCCCCGTACGCCGCGGACAGGTGAGCATGGATGAGCTGCGCGCCGGCCGAGGCCGCCCCCACTTTGCTCTGCGCGCCGGCCGAGGCCGCCCCCACTTTGCTCTGCGCGCCGGCCGAGGCCGCCCCCACTTTGCTCTGCGCGCCGGCCGAGGCCGCCCC
>Ga0183260_10000529_pt1 | contig 32348 bp, 26 predicted proteins | sample AntDrymUQ4972206_2_FD_129768 | JGI IMG/M metagenome (GOLD analysis project Ga0183260, IMG submission 129768) | Polar desert sand microbial communities from Dry Valleys, Antarctica - metaG UQ497 (22.06) (version 2) (version 2) | ecosystem: Environmental > Terrestrial > Soil > Desert | place...
AAAAAATGAAAACATTTACTCAATAGAACCCCACGTGATTCAGACATATATCGGTGAATCCCCATTTACGCAAGGGATGCCTGAAACCTCCCCCGGTAATATAGGACAGTGGATAGGATGGCGCATGGTGCAAAAATTTGCAGGATTGCATGAAGATGTATCCTTACAACAAATCCTGGCCACGCCGTCGAAAAAAATATTTGAAGAAAGCAAGTATCGTCCGAAATGAAAGTATCAATTACTGAAAGGGGCTTGAATTAACCATAGCTTGAGATAGGTACCACAGTGCGGTTTTGCCCAAAAGGCTTCTGAGGAGTTAATTATTTTTAAATGGTGTTACCATTTCAAAAGCCGGAATATTTACGTCGAATAATTGCTGTGTATGTAAATTTTCCATTAAGTAAGTCCCATACATGCGGCCCATTTCTGTATGGAGGTTACATCCGCTTACATATTGATAATGATCAGAGGGCAAGATAGTAGGCTGCATTCCCACAACACCGTCGCCTTCCACTTCGCGTCTGGTTCCATCAGAATCAAAAATATGCCAGTGCCGGCTGTGCAATTTTACAGGAAAATCATTATTATTTTCGATGGTTATTTTATAAGCAAACATATATTCGGACTGCAAAGGATTGGAGTAATCCTGCTGATAAAAAGTTTCAACACTTATTTTCACCCCTTATGATATCTTGCTGACCATACAACAAATTTAGTTAGTGTAGTTCAAAGTTCTTACCATAATAAATTACGGCTAAAGTGGGTCATTAGTTTCCACAATCATAATTTAGCGTCACAAAATTTACCCAAGTATGATGAAAATAGCTGTAGCCAAGGGCGATGGAATCGGCCCTGAGATCATGGAAGTGGTTCTAAATATCTTTAAAGCTAATAAAGTACCCCTTGAATATGAGTATGTAGATATGGGTAAATGGGTGTTTGATAAAGGTTTTTCCAATGGTATGACACCGGAGGCACAGCAAAAGATAGAGGAGTATGGAATACTATTCAAAGGCCCAATGGAAACACCAAAAGGAAAGGGTGTAAAAAGCGTAAATGTTACTGCCCGCAAAACCTGGAACACATATGCAAATAACAGGGTTTTCATTACGCTGCATGGTGTTGATACGGTTTTTTCTAAAGCAGGTATCGCCATTGACATTACCATTGTACGTGAAAATATTGAGGATACTTATGGAGGCATAGAACATATGCTAACGCATGATGTAGCGTTGAGCCGCCGGTTCATTACCCGCCCGGGAAGTATGCAACTGGTACGTTATGCTTTCGAGATGGCTAAGAAAAAAGGTTCGCGGCGGATAACCTGCGGACATAAAGCCAACATCATGAAGCTGACTGATGGATTGTTCCTGGAATGTTTTTACGAAGTGGCCAAAGAGTACCCCGAACTTAAAGCCGATGATAAAATAGTGGACGACCTGGCTATGCAATTAGTAGTACGTCCAGATCAATTCGATGTGATCGTAATGACTAATCTGCAGGGAGATATTATTTCTGATCTATGTGCCGGCTTAGTAGGTGGCTTAGGCTTTGCACCTTCTGCTAACATTGGCGACCATATTTCGATATTTGAAGCCGTGCATGGAACAGCGCCGGATATTGCCGGGAAAAATATAGCAAACCCAACTGCCTTATTGTTAAGTGGACTCACCATGCTTCGCCATTTGGGGTTGAGAGAGAATGCAGCCACCATTGAAAATGCTTTACTATATACTTTAGAAAGTGGCGTGCACACTGGTGACTTTGGCGACAAGACAAAACCTTCAGTAAACACTAAAGAATTTGCTGACACAATCATTTCTAATTTTGGAAAAACTCCCGCACATGGAGCACGACCGATGCTTGCGAATGAATCCGGTACGCCCACTCCATTCAAACTTGCAGAAAACGAAATGATGGTAAGTAAGGAAGGAGAGCAGGAAAAAATCGTAGGTGTTGATATGTTTATAGAGAGCTCGGAACAACCGGATTTTATTGCAGAAAAATGCGTTCATCATGGTGGTACTAAGTTCAAATTGCTAAATATCAGTAACCGGGGTACACAGGTTTGGCCTACAGGCTCCAAATACACAAACCTCGTCAATCAATACAACTTGCGTTTTGAAGGATTGGCAGAACAGCCCATGACGCAGCAGGATATTATGGGTTTGTATGTAAGCCTCAGCGCTGATTTTAAAATATGTTCACTTGAACTCCTCAATATGTGGGGCGATATAAAAGGATATAGTTTGGCGCAGGGGCAATAGTATTATTAGTTTGCATTTAAGTTTAATTAAATAACTCTCTTTGTGTTATTTAAAGCAACTCCTTAAGAAGAAATAGAAAGAAGTCTTTCAGCAAGTGAAATAGAAAGCATAAACGGCTTAATCACATCTAAGATTAATTGGTATGAGCCCATCGCTAAATCAATTCACCAATCTAAATTGTTTTAAATAACACTAGAACAAAAAGAAAAAACGATAAATAAAAAAGATTGCTTTTTTTATGGCCATTTCAATTATATAAATCTTAAATTAGATACCATGAAAAATCTATTAGTATTTCTAATTTTTCTTATTTCCACCGGATTTATATCAAGCAGCTTTAAAAAAATATTCAATGGTAAAGACCTTTCGGGATGGACAATACACGGAACAGAAAAGTGGTATGTAGAAAATGGCGAGCTGGTTTGTGAAAGTGGCCCCGATAAACAATATGGTTACCTTTCTACAAATAAATTGTACGATAATTTTATCCTGCGATTAAAATTTAAGCTGGAAGCCAATGGTAATAGTGGAGTATTCATTCGCTCGGGTATAGAAGGAACAAAGATCAGCGGGTGGCAGATAGAGGTGGCGCCACCTAACCATAATACAGGTGGTATGTATGAATCGTACGGCAGAGGATGGCTGTTAAAACCTAAGCCTGAAGATGAAAAGGTGCTGAAGGCAGATCAATGGAACGATATGCGCATACAAGTTATTAATGACGAAGTAACCACCTGGCTGAATGGCAGGCAGATGATCTATTTAAAAGATGAAAAGATCGGTGCGGGAAAAGGTTTCATAGCCCTGCAAATTCATGATGGTGGTGGAATAAAAGTGCGTTGGAAAAACATTCGGATCAAAGAATTGTAGAAACTGTTTTTTAGAGTTACCTTATTATAGTTTAAATTATTATATGAAAAATAATTCCGGATCATCGCGTAGAAATTTTATTAAGAACCTTGCTGCTTCTACTGCTGCTGTGGCAGTAGGTTCAAAAGTATTTGCCAACGAATTCAAGGACAATTATTTTGAATTTCTCAAAAGGCAAGGAACAAGTGCAAACGATAATATCAATATCGCCTTGATAGGTACAGGAGGTATGGGTGTACAAGATACACTGACAGCTCTGCAAGTGCCTGGAATTAAACTGGTAGCTGCCTGCGATCTTTACGATGGTCGTTTAAAAGAAGCAAAAAGCCGTTGGGGAGCCGACCTTTTTACAACACGTAGTTATAAGGAAATATTAAACCGAAAAGATGTAGATGCTGTAATTATTGCAACACCCGATCATTGGCATCAGCAGATTTCTATTGACGCCATGCGGGCCGGCAAACATGTCTATTGCGAAAAACCTATGGTACATTCTATTGCAGAAGGTCCTGCAGTAATCAGGGCACAGAAAGAATCAGGAAAGATCTTTCAGGTTGGCAGCCAGGGCGTTTCTTCATTGGGCAATGAAAAAGCAAAGGAATTATTAAAAGACGGAGCAATTGGAGAATTAAATTACGCGGAAGGTTTCTGGGCACGGCATTCACCCACCGGGGCCTGGCAATATCCGATTCCTGCGGATGCATCGCCTGCAAACGTTGACTGGGAAACATTTATAAGTAACACAACTAAACGACCTTTTGATGCCACCCGGTTTTTCAGGTGGAGGAATTATCGTGATTATGGCACTGGTATGTCAGGAGATCTCTTTGTGCATCTTTTCTCCAGTTTACATTTTATTACGAACTCCTTTGGGCCAAACAAAGTTTATGCTGCAGGCGGTCTTAGGTATTGGAAAGATGGCCGCGAAGTGCCGGATGTTTTGTTAGGCACATTTGATTACCCTAAGAGTTCTGTTCACCCCGCATTCAACCTTTCATTAAGATGCAATTTTGTGGACGGCACCAGCGGTACTACTTATTTGAAGCTTGTAGGCAGTGAAGGATCTATGGATGTAACCTGGGAGAGCGTTACCTTAAAAAGAAATAAAACTATTGCTTCTGATGATCCGTTTTATATTGAGCAAATGAAAAAAGCCGGAACGCCTGTTTCTGACCGTAAAAGAATATTAGCACCCGAAGAGTTTACTTTTGCAGCAGAAAAAGGTTACCTGGGTGGCCCCTATGATCATTTTGTAAATTTTTTCAATGCTATAAGAAAGAATGGAAAAGTAACTGAGGATGCTGTATTTGGATACAGGGCAGCTGCACCCGCTCTTTTATGCAATGACAGTTATCATAAGGATACTGCTATTACCTGGGATCCCGAAAAAATGCAATTAATAAAAAAATAATTCAATTTTCATTATATGAACCTCCTTAAAAAAGTTTGTTGTTTTACATTTTTAGTTATGGGCATTTTATCCTGTTCCAATCCAGGCAATACAGTAATGGCAACAAAAGATTCTACTCATACAGATACTACAGTTAGAATGAAAGATGAAAATAACAAATGGATCAGCCTTTTTGATGGTAAAACATTTAATGGCTGGCATGGCTTTAATAAAACAGGTGAAATTAAAAACTGGACTATTGAGGATGGTGCAATGGTTTGTCTTGGAGCTGCTAAAGGTGATACCGGTGGTGATATCGTCTCAGATAAAGAGTATGAAAATTTTGAATTGAGCTGGGAATGGAAAATTGACAAGGGAGGCAACAGTGGGGTTATGTATCATGTAATAGAAAATCCAAAATATAAAGGCCCTTATGAAACGGGTCCTGAATACCAGTTAATAGATGATGAGGGGTACCCGGACAAATTGGAAGAATGGCAAAAGACCGGTGCTGATTATGCAATGAACCTGGCAAATGATAAGAAAAAAATAAAGCCCACAGGTGAATGGAATACAAGTAAAATAGTTTTCAATAATGGTCATGTTGAACATTGGTTAAATGAAGAAAAAATAGTTCAGTTCGAGGCCTGGAATGATGACTGGAAAAAAGAAAAAGCCGAAGGAAAGTGGAAAGATTTTCCGGATTATGGGTTAGCTAAAAAGGGAAGAATAGCTTTGCAGGACCATGGCAATAAGGCTTATTTTAAAAATATTATGATTCGTGAATTATAAGCAAAACAAAATCAGAATCAGTAAATAGAGGTAATGGATGCGGGTTAAATGAATAATATATTTCCTCTCGCACATTTCATGACAGTCGGGTAATTTTAAGATTAAATTTTTTTTATATTCATATATCCATTCTTTAGCAGCCACAGCAATACTTTTTCACACTGATCGCCCTGTATAATGATCTCTCCGTCTTTTGCAGAGCCACCTGTACCACAATAATTTTTTAGACTTTTTCCCAAGGTTTCCATATCTTCAGCATTACCGATAAAACCTTCCACAAGAGTTACCGTTTTTCCACCGCGGTGTTTGCTTTCTAATTTTACTTTCAACTTTTGCTTTTCAGGAGACAATGTTTCCTGCACTTCATCTCCTTCCCTATTGAATTGAAAGTTTGGATCAGTGCTGTACACAAAACCCAATTTATCTCCTCCTTTTTTTTTACTCATAAGGATTTTTTTAAAAGTCTTCCCTTCGGGGAGATTTAGAGGGGCGTTGCTTTCAAACTCAGATCCAGGCTTCTGGCCTGGTGAATTAACCCTCCGACACTTACAAAATCAACACCTGTTTCGGCATAATCCTGAATAGTTTCTAAATTAATGCCACCGCTGGCTTCGGTTTCAAAAGTATCACCAATCAAATCCACCGCCTTTTTCACGTCTTCAAGTTTATAGTTATCCAACATCAGGCAATCAATTTTTCCAATGCCCACTTGTAATGCTTTCTTTACATCATCTATGCTTCTGGTTTCTACTTCTATTTTTATGTTTGGCAAATATCGCTGCACATAATCGTGTGCCCTGTTTATAGCTTCTTCTATACCGCCGCAATAATCAATATGATTGTCTTTTAACATGATCATATCATAAAGCCCAAACCGGTGATTCACTCCCCCACCTATACGCACCGCTTCTTTTTCCAAAAGGCGAAAATTGGGGGTTGTTTTGCGTGTGTCCAGTAATTGTGTTTTATACCCTTTGAGTTTGTCAGTGTACTGGCGGGTAAGCGAGGCTATGCCACTCATGCGCTGCATGATGTTTAGCACCAGGCGTTCGCATTGCAAAATAGTATGCACAAAAGTTTCTACTTCAAATGCAGTATCTCCAAATACCATCTCATCTCCATCATTTTTATAACGAATAAATTCGGCACCCGGCTTTTTGTATTTGAATATTTTTTCTGCAATATCTACACCTGCCAATACTCCCTCTTGCTTGATCTTTAGCACTGCTCTTCCATGCGTATCTGCAGGTATGCAACACAGTGTAGAATGGTCTCCTTCACCAATATCTTCAAGGAAAGCAGCAACTATAAGCTTATGCAATTTTGCATCAAAATCTATCATGCTGCAAATATAGCAGGTCAATAAATTTTGAACTTTTATAATAATGAATACGGGATATACCGGAAGAAAGGACAAAAAAATATACGGTAGTACAGTTAAGACTGAAATTGGATTTCTCTTACAATAGACTTACCATTTCTTGTTTTCATAAAAATAGTAGTGCGGAAATTTCCTTTTTTGGTTTTTAAAATACCGATGCAAAATTGATTGCCCCCATTTTCGCCTTTATGCTTTACTTCAAAGCCAATTACTTCATTTGTAGAAAAAAAATCCTGTAAAACCAGTAAAGCCTGCGCACGGCTATAGCTATCAGTTTTATCCGGAATGGAAATTTCAATATTTTCATCTATATGTTTAGAAAGTTCTGTTGCATTACCTGAACGCAATGCCGAAATCACATCTTCAAGACCTGAAGAAGGCTTGAATGCTGTAAGCGCCAGGAATAAAATAGCGCATATAAGGGTAACAAATTTTTGCATTGCGGGAAGCATTACTGCATATAGACGAAAAATGTGCCATACTATACAATTGATTAACGTTAAAAGCTAAATCTTTTTGGTAGGCTGCCTTTTGATAGCTTTGACATCATTGTCTAAAATACCATTATGCAGGGGAGAAAAGTAATTTTAATTATAATGGATGGATGGGGTTTGGGAAAAATAAAATCTTCAGACGCTATTCAAGCCGCTGAAACACCCTTTGTTGATTCTTTATATATAAAGTATCCGCACACGCAACTGATAACCTGGGGCGAGGACGTAGGATTGCCTGAAGGACAAATGGGCAATTCCGAAGTTGGTCACCTGAATATAGGAGCAGGAAGAGTCGTGTACCAGGAATTACAACGCATCAATGTAGCTATTCGTGAAAAAATATTTGATCAAAATCCGCAGTTGCTTGCAGCCATTTATTATGCACTTGAATCCGGGAAACACCTGCATCTGATCGGCCTGGTAAGCAATGGTGGTGTTCACTCCCACATTAACCATCTAAAAGTAATTTTGAGTCTCTGCAAGGAAAAAGGATTGAAAAAAGTGTATGTACATGCCTTCACTGATGGAAGGGATTGTGATCCGAAAAGCGGTGTGGACTTTATAAAAGAACTGGAAGTGCACATGACTAAAACTGTAGGAAAAATGGCGACTGTGTGTGGCCGTTATTATGCAATGGATAGAGACAACAGATGGGAAAGGATCAAGCTTGCTTATGATGCACTGGTAAAAGGAGAAGGTAATAAGGCCCAGAGTGGAGTAGCTACAATAGAGCATTCTTATGCACAAGATGTTACTGACGAATTTATAATTCCAACAGTATTGGTTGATGAAAATAACATCCCATTCGCAACCATCAAAAATGGTGATGCAGTTGTTTGCTTTAATTTCAGAACTGACCGTTGCCGTGAAATAACAAAGGCATTAACCCAGACTGACCTTCCGGTTTATGATATGCAAAAACTGGATCTGCATTACACTACGATGGCGGAGTATGATGCTTCTTTTCAAAATGTCCATGTGATGTTTGAGACTGATAATCTGAATAATACACTTGGCGAAGTGATGCAACAAAACGACCTTACTCAAATACGCATAGCAGAAACAGAAAAATACCCACACGTTACATTTTTTTTCAGTGGAGGCAGAGAAATTCCATTTCAAGGTGAAAGCAGAATAATGGCACCTTCGCCGAAAGTAGCTACATACGATTTGCAGCCGGAAATGTGCGCTGCTGAACTAACCACTTCAGTTTTATCCCTGTTGCCGAAGAAAGAAGCCTCTTTTATCTGTCTTAATTTTGCTAATGCAGATATGGTGGGACATACCGGAGTATGGTCTGCTGTGATCAAAGCCGTGGAAACAGTAGATGCCTGTGTAGAGAAGATTGTTGGAAGTGCTTTGCAAAATGACTATTCAGTTTTTCTGACTGCAGATCATGGCAATGCAGATTATATGATCAATGAAGATGGTACACCTAACACAGCGCATACAATGAATCCTGTACCTTTTTTTATTATTGACAATAATTGGGTAGGAAGCATCAAAGCAGGAAGGCTTGCCGATATCGCACCTACTATTTTAAAATATATGGGCTTACCCATCCCAATCGAAATGACGGGTGATGTGCTTATATAATCTTCCAATATTATAATCAATTAAAAAGCTATTACTATTATTAATGCAACTTCCCATTTTCAGATGAAAACTATTTCCGTACTACTTATTCTTTTTTTTCTGCTATTTGAAACAAGGGCACAGGAAGATACTGTGCTCAAGGAAAAAAATTTAGATGAGGTCATCATCTTTTCAAACAAGTTTGCAGAACGAAAAAAAAACATAGCACAAAAAATAGGCGTCATTTCTGCGGTGCAAATTGTACAAACGAATGCACAAAATACAGGTGATCTTCTTAGCAACACAGGAAATGTGTACGTACAAAAAAGTCAGCAAGGCGGCAGTAGTCCTAACATCCGCGGCTTTGAGGCCAGCAGGGTATTGTTGATCATAGATGGCATCAGAATGAATAATGCCATTTACAGAGCCGGCCATTTGCAAAATGTAATCTCTATAGATCAAAATATGTTAGAGGGAGTGGAAGTAATGTATGGACCTGCTTCTACCCTCTACGGGAGCGATGCCCTCGGTGGTGCAATACACATGCGCACAAAGAAACCGCAGCTATCTTCTGCTAAAAAACTGTTATGGACAGGATCAGGATTAGCACGCTACAGCAGTGCCAACAATGAGCAAACAGCACACATAGATTTAAGCATAGGAGCTAAGAGATTCGGTTGGCTCCAATCTTATAATTACAGTGATTTTAATGACTTGAAAATGGGAAATAACTACCCTGCCAAATTCCCGGATTTTGGCAGGCGCATACAGTATATAGCCCACATCAATGGCGTTGATAGTATTCTGCGCAATGAGGATGATAGAATTCAAAAGTATTCAGGATACCGGCAATGGGATATTACTCAAAAATTTTTATTCAGGCAAAATGATAAGGTGAGTCATTCGCTCAACCTGCAGTATTCAAACACAAATAATATTCCCCGGTACGATCGTTTACAGGATTTGCGCAATGGAAACTTAAGATATACGGAATGGTATTATGGTCCGCAAAAAAGAGAATTGGCTGCTTATGAAATGGACATGCAAAACACAATCGGATTCAATAATATCAGCTTTATTCTCAGTTATCAGCACATAGAAGAAAGCAGGCATCAGCGTGAATATAAAAGATATGACAGATTAGATAATCGTATTGAAAATGTAAACGTGGGAGCCTTTAATCTTGATGGCCGGAAACTGTGGAAACGTCATGAACTCACGGTAGGTTTAGATGGACAACTGAACGATGTAAAGTCATCAGCCTTTAGAAAAAATATAATAACAAAAAGCATTACACCACTTGATACAAGGTATCCAGATGGCAAAAATAAAATGAATTATTTTGGTATTTATGCACAACATCTTTATAAAGTAGTGAGCGATAAATGGATCATCAATGATGGTATCCGCTTACAAAGAAGCACTTTGCGGTCAGCGATAAAAGATAATTCTTTTTTCAATTTGCCATTTACCCGCATTGCACAAAACAACCAGGCCGTAACTGGAAATCTGGGTGTGATTTATATGACGGATACAAAGTTTAGATTCACCACCAATTTCTCATCGGGTTTCAGAGCTCCTAATGTGGATGATGCCTCACGGATTTTTGAATCGAATACCGCTGCAAGGCAATTGGTAGTACCAAATGAAAACATAAAACCGGAATATACTTATACTGCGGACATCGTTATCAGTCATTCGATTACAGAAAAGTTTCGATGGGAAGCTTCTGCTTTTTATACGCATTTTAAAAATGCAATAGCATTAAAGCCTTTTCAATTGAATGGGACAGATTCACTTCTTTACAATGGAACAATTGTACAGGTGATCGCCAATCAAAATGTAAATAACGCCCGCTTACATGGATTGAGTGGAAACTTTTCACTTACCATCATAGAAAGCATTTTATTATTTTCAACCATCAATTATACATCGGGTACATTGAACCCCGGTAAGGCCGATACAAGGCCTTTAGATCACATTCCACCGCTGTATGGAAAAACAAGCTTTACTTATCACAAAAAAAAGATTCACACCGAAGTTTATGCTCAGTATAATGGTTGGAAAAAATTAAAGGACTACAACCCTTCCGGTGAGGATAATTTGCAGTATGCTACTGCGGAGGGAACACCACCATGGGTAACTTTGAATATAAAAGTGTCAGCACCTATCCATAAGCACTTATCACTGCAAGCCGGTATTGAAAATATATTAGACAGGAATTACAGAACTTTTGGTTCGGGGTTGTCTGCATCGGGAAGAAATTTTATACTGGCTTTGCGCAGTTCTTTTTAACTATTTTTCTTTTTATAGTCAATTTTGAGAATTGGAGTTAATAAACAATCAATGAACTGAAATTTTAAAACCAGGCAATCGCAAGCTGCGTAAATACTGAGTTACTGTATTTTTTTAAAGAAAAATGCCATTTTTTTGACAATGAAGCAGCATTCCTTCCACTAAATTGTCTAATTTACAGGCACTACACGGAACATATGACCGAGGAAGCCCTATTACAAGGTTGTTTACAAAACAAATCTTCAGCACAAAAAGAATTGTATGAAAAATACAGTCCTAAAATGTTGTCGGTATGTTATAGGTATGGGCACAATCGTGAAGATGCAGAAGATATGTTGCAGGAGGGATTCATAAAAGTGTTTTCACAGATTCACACTTTTGAAAACCGAGGTGCTTTGGAAGGATGGATTCGAAGGATAATGGTACACACCTGCATCAATATTTTGAAAAAGAATAAAAAGTTTAATGAAAGTGTAGATCTGATACATGCAACAACGGCGCAAATAAGAGAGGAAAGTATTCCTTCCATTATCCAGGCCAAGCAGGTGATAGAATGTATAAGGCTTTTGCCAATGGGTTATAGAACTGTATTGAACTTATATGCCATAGAAGGGTTTTCTCACAGGGAAATCGGAGAAATGCTAGATATAGGAGAAAGTACAAGCCGGAGTCAATATACCAGGTCGAAAGCTATGCTCGAAGATATTTTAATTAAGAAAAAAATAATTCATAAGCCCAGGGATCCGCAAGAGTTAGTAGCGGCATCCGGAAGGCATTGATCCAACCCCTAATTGCTGATTTGAAATGAATAGAAATTTTAAAAATGATGATCTCGAAGGTTTTCTGAAAAAGAATGCCGAAGAGTTCCGCCTCCACCCTTCAGATAAAGTATGGAGTGGTATATCAAAACACCTTTCCCGAAAACGCAGGCACATTGGTTTCGCTACCGGAGGTTTTATTGTTCTTGCTCTATTGGCAGGTTTTTTTATCCATGATGCCGGTAATAATACTTTAGATCCCCTCTCAAATACTGCTCAAGGAAAAGCAAGGTCCATTGTACCTTCTGCCACTCCTGTTACCGGTAGAGATGATAGGAATACAATTGTGAATGCTTCTACAAATGAAACGCAAACCGGAATAACTAAGATAACAAAGAATCAAAACAAAGAATTGAATTTTGCCGAAACAATCCCGGCTCAGACAAGTTGGAAAAAAAGCGCCTCTCTTGCAAATAAAGATTTAGAACCCCAGGCTCAGTTAAACACATCAATTTCTGAAACAAATACCTCAATTTCTGAAACTGAATCAACTCAACCTGAAAATTCCTCTTCTATAGAACCTGCAACTTCAACCGTATTAACAGAACAACCTGTTGCAGCAATAAACGAATCGGTGAATGTGGCAAAAGTTGATGATGAAGCATACCCACTAACGATAGAAAGTGTAACTAATCTTTATAAATCTGGTTCGGGAAAAAGAAAGCTTGGATTACAGTTTTATTTTACTCCCACAGTGAGCTATAGAAAACTCACAGAAAATAAAACTTTTTGGCAGACTCAAACCCAGATACCCGGCTCGCCTAATCTCTCATCTATCTATGATGTGAACACAGCAGTAACTCATAAACCTGACATGGGTGTAGAAGTAGGACTTACTACAAAGTACGCGGTAACCAAAAATGTGAAACTTAAGGGTGGCCTTCAGTTCAATGTGAACAGGTATAATATCAAAGCATTTAGTCATGCAACTGAATTGGCTACTATCGCATATACCAACGGATCTAGTGGGGTTACTACTTCTAATTATCGAAATTTCAGTGGCAACAAAGTAGATTGGTTACAAAACTTATACTTCCAGATGTCAGTGCCGGTAGGGGCGGAACTAAAATTGGCAGGAAATAATAAATCAAGTGTAGGTGTAGCAGGTACTTTACAACCAACATATATTCTTGGCGACCAGGCTTATATGATCTCTACTGACTATATGAATTATACCGAAGTACCTTCGCTCATTCGCAAATGGAATGTAGCTACCAGTTTCGAAACTTTTGTAAAATATTCTTCTGGTAAAATCAACTGGCAGGTAGGACCACAGGTACGTTACCAGATTCTGTCAAACTTTGTAAGTAAGTACCCGGTGAAGGAACATCTCTTTGACTTTGGTTTGAAAGTAGGTGTATCGCTGAATAAGCCTGTTAAATCTTCTGAATACTAATATTTATTCTGCGTTTGATTTGCTGAATTTTTTATCCTTATAATCATTCATACTTTTCTTTAGAGGAATGACGTTAATTTGAGCGTATGATCAAATCGTGCATTCCATTCTTCTTTATTATCCTTATAAGTTGTAATAATAAGAGTGCCGAAAAAGAAGAAGAAAACACTGAATTTTTCCCGGTCATTTCTTTCCTAAAAAGCCAGACTGCACATGTTGACACTTCCTTATACAACATTATAAAAATCGTCACAGCAAATAATGTATCAGATACAGTTTATTTAAAGCGGGAGCAGTTTAGGGATAATGCAAAAGAATTTTTAACCTTACCTGATCTTTCCGGCAAAAATCTTAAAAAGAAATATACAGAAACCGAAATGTATGATGAGGAACTGAAAGCCGTTATTTTAAACTATTCCCCGAAAAAAGGAGAGGGTGAAATTCGCAGGCAGGAAGTACTCATAACACCTAATGAGCATACCGGTGATGAAGTAAAATCCATTTTTATTGACCGCCTGCTGGATAGCAAAGACAGTACGGTACAAAAAAGAATGACCTGGAATGTGAATAAAGATTTTCAAATTATTACGATCATTTCAAAACCGGATGGTAGCGAAAGAGTGGAAACTTTAAAAGTGATTTGGAACAATTTCAGTTTCGGGGAATAATTTCGTGCCGGCGATATGACCTCAATAGAATTTCAAAATATTGCAGCTACACTACCACATTTACCGGGCATTTATAAATACTACGATGTCAATGGAAAACTTGTTTATGTAGGTAAAGCAAAGGATATACGCAAAAGAGTCAGTTCTTATTTTAATAAAAATATTGTTGGCTACAAGACGCATGAGCTGGTAAGAAGGATCACACGGATAGAATTTACAATAGTGAGTTCAGAACAGGATGCTTTTTTACTTGAGAACTCATTAATTAAAGAATACCAGCCCATATTTAATATCAACTTAAAAGATGATAAAACTTACCCCTATATCATTATTAAAAATGAACCCTTCCCCAGGGTTTTTTTAACCCGCCAAAAAATTGAAGATGGGTCTCAATACTTCGGACCATATACCTCGGTAAATAAGGTAAGGGACCTGCTGAATTTTATCAAACAAACGATCCCCCTCCGTACTTGTCCTTTGAATCTTACACAAAGAAATATTGAACGGGGTAAATTTAAAGTCTGCCTTGAATACCATTTAGGAAATTGTAAAGGACCATGTGAAGCGCACCAGAGTTTGGCCGATTACAATGAAAATATAGCACAGGTGAAAAACCTTTTGCGTGGTAACCTTACACCGGTATTTCAGCATTTTAAAAATGAAATGAAATACTACACAGAATCTCTTGAGTACGAGAAAGCTGCCCTGATGCATAAAAAAATAAAGTACCTGGAAAACTATCAATCACGTTCCATAATAGTTAACATCTCACAATATGGTTTGGATGTTTTTTCAATAAAAAAAGAAGAAGAGGTGGCCTATGTAAATTTCCTGATGCTACGCAACGGAGCCATCATCCAGACGCAAACAATGAAAGTGGAAGCGCAGCTTGATGAAACGATTGAAGAAATATTAGCCTTTACTATTGCGCAAATACGAACAACTTTTAATAGTGACGTTAAAGAAATTGTAGTGCCATTTGCCATAGTTTATGATGAGCCGGAAGTACTGCAGGTAGTACCTAAAGGAGGGGACAAGAAAAAGCTTCTGGAATTATCTGAAAAAAATGTCGAATATTTTATCACTGAATTGAGAAGTAAAGAAAGGCTAAGGCTGGGAGTAAAAAACGCAGACAAGTATAATATTTTATTACTAATAAAGGAAGACCTGCAGCTGAATGAAGTGCCGCTGCATATTGAATGCTTTGACAATTCCAATTTTCAAGGCAGTTACCCTGTATCAGCAATGGTATGTTTCAAAAATGGTGAGCCAAGTAAAAAAGATTACCGTCTTTTCAATGTAAAGACTGTTGAAGGCATCAATGATTTTGCCTCTATGAAAGAAGCTGTCTACAGAAGGTATCGCCGTATTGCAAATGAAGGCGAAGCATTTCCACAACTTGTGATCATAGACGGTGGTAAGGGGCAATTAAATGCAGCACAGGAAGCGATTGAAGAATTAGTATTGGGTGGTAAAATGACATTAATAGGTTTGGCAAAAAATGAAGAGGAAATCTTTTTCCTAAGCGATCAGCATTCTTTAAAGCTTCCTTATGAAAGTGAGAGCCTCAAATTGATCCGAAAAATAAGAGATGAGGTACACCACTTTGGTGTAAACTTTCACAGGAAAAAAAGAAGTAAAGGCACTTTCAAAAATGAATTGCAGGAAATAAGAGGAATAGGTTTTACAACGGCAAACCAGTTACTCAAAACATATCGGTCTGTAAATAATGTGCGGCAACAACCTATAAGCGAATTAGCAAAATTAATTGGATTATCTAAAGCAAAAATAGTTAGGGCCTATTTTGGGGAGGGTGAATAATAATAAGGGGCCGGAATAGAAATTCAGCCCCATTTTTAAAATCCAATATCCTATGAAAAACCAGGGTGAAAATACACCTATAAAAAAAGATTTACAATTCCCAATAGCCAGAATTATTAACCAATTCTCCATATTATATAAATAAAAATCCCGTCCAAATAATTTTGGACGGGAACTCATTAATATATTCAGCACTATTTTAGTAAGACCAAAGGTCCTGCTCGTAGTTGAAGATGCGCTCTTTGATGTTTTCACCTTCTAAAAGGGCTAAAATTGGATCTTTTATTACCTGGCGTATATTCCTGTTGAACGCATTATCCATAGTAGATTTGGTAATATAGCTTGAAAACATGCGACTTTCAAACAATTCTTCCCATGTCATGCGGCCTATACCCATATTCTTAGGATTATACACTTCGTAATTAGCAAGAGTTGTCCTGAGGTCAGGATAATAAACCCAGAACATTGCAGAAGTTCCCCGCTCGGAACCATTTGGATTATAAATAGTTTTAAGAGGTGCAATCCCAAGAATTCTTACAAACATTCTGCTTGCTTCTCTGTCAAATACCCATTCCTCTTTTATACGAATTTTTAAAACTGATTCGGGGTCGAAAGATGTAGAAGAAACCACATATTTAACTATTTTGCTTGGATCATCAATATCATAGACTGCTGAAGTATCCGGATCTCCACCAGCGGTCAATTGTCCAACATCTGCTGTTCCTATAGGAGTTGTAAATCTTTCATCAGAAAATGCTGTTACATCACCGCTTTTAACTGCCTTAAGCAAAATGCTGATGAATCTTTGGTCACCATTATTTTCTTCCACTTTATAACGGAAAGGCATATTCATTTTTTCACGCAGGTCGAGTTCACGCCATACTTTTTCGGCAAAAAGGGCATCATCCCAGCGGAGGTGCTCATAAGCCAAAGGTATCCTGTCGTTATTATAGCTTTTATCGAAAGCGCCATCAGGCCTTAAAGATTTTCGTAAGGCTGAATCATTATATCCACCTTCACCAGCAGGTGCTTTTTCGATAGGAATATTTCCATAAGGGTTATACCCCGAAGGTTGCGTATTATTGGTCTGCTGGCTTTCGGCGGGCTGATTGGGTTGTGTATTTGCCGGGTTGGATTGCGTATTCGCAGCACGTCTACGGGATGACCTCTGTGCGTCAGCATCCAATGAATAGGATGAGATCACAATCATCAGCACACCTAACTTTATAATACCGTTTTTCATAGTCAACCTTTTATTTAATATAATATACTAAGGATGGTAATCTTCTGCTTCTTCCATCCGGGCCTACAGCTGAAATTGCATCTATGGTTACAGTTTGACCCGGTTTCAACCGGTTTACCAACCCTTTTGCTTGTGCATTCCATTGGTTTCCCTGTACAGGAGCCTCTGCAATGTCACCATCATCTGTATCTGCCGTAAGTGTAAACCTTGTAACAGAATATTTGAGCTCAAAAGGAAAGTCTTTTATATAAGCACCTACACCAGCTTGCGCTCTAAAAGCCCCTGCATTTACATTCGAACCGGATGGATAATTACCAATAGTAGCTACCGGATCAGGAATGGTACGAACTCTAAAGCGGGAAGAACCTGCAGGCTTGCCAGCTACGGATACATTGATGATGCATTCATCAGTAGGACTGCTTACACGTGCAATGTATTTCCCTCGTCCACCGCTTATACTTCCGCCACCACCTGAAATGGAAACTGCTAATTGCTCAGCGCCACCACTTGCAGCTATTGTTACCGGATTATCTACACCTATATATAGTACATTCATTTTGTCTAAAGAAATTGCAGCATTGGATTGCCCTACTGTGTACTCAATTGTTTTACTGATTGTTTGCCTGTTTCCTTCCTGATCCACATAAGTAATATTTACAGGAACAGAATGATTGCCCAATGCACCTGCACCAAATTTTACCCGTGCAGCACCATCTTCACCTAACGATGCACCTTGACCGTTTATTGTGATCTGAGGCTGTGCAGCCTTACTGAAGGCGCCAACTCCAGCCATAATCTCAATCTCTTGCCCTGGCATTACATAGTTGGAACTTTGACCAACGATTGCAGTGTAAGTATCGAACCGTACTGCTACTTTACCTACTTGCTCATGCATGAAGGCAACTACCCTGTTCTCAGATGTTTTTACGTCATTTTGAAATTTTCGAAGAATAGTCATAGCAGCTACGGTAGGTACCATATAAAAATAGGCAGACTGCCAGGTCTTGTTACCTTTATTCTGCACCTTAGGCATTGAAAGATCTACTTGTAATGAATTTCCAAATTGCTGGGCAATTATGGGGTCAATGGCTAAAAGCTTTCTTTTATACTCAGCAAGTTTATCCTGTAATTTTTTTCCTTCCCCATCCTTGATCATCATGCGGGTGGCGATATCCTGGTTATCTTCTTTAAAAGTAGAGTCACCATTTTTTGCCGGATCGAAGCCTGCTTCTTTATGAATCTTATTGCGCAGATTATCAATATAAGTGTACATCTCCTGACTAAGCTGCTGGGCAGCCTGAGCCTTTGGATACCACAATCTTGCTTTTGCTGCCGTGGCGGCTTCATTCATTTTATCCTGAAACGATTGCATTATCGTAGCCGTAGAATTATTAATTGTTGTATTCGTTTTATTTAAACTGTTATCAACAGTCTTAAAGGCATTCAAAATCTCCGCTGATACGTTGAGTGCTAACATTGCTGTCAACACCAGGTACATCAGGTTGATCATTTTCTGCCGCGGCTCTTTAGGTAGTGCCATAAGGAATTAAAAATTTGGGTTCTTGTTTTTAATTAGTTTGGTTTAATACAGTTTAAGCCCTCACTTGCATTGCACTAAGCATATTACCATAAATGCCGTTCAACCGGGTAAGATTATTAGCAAGATTTCCTACCTGCTCCTGCATTCTTTTTGCATCTTCTGCTGTATTGGCCATACTCGTTGAGGTTTCTGTCAGCTTACCGAAGGCATGGTTCAGCGCTTTAATATGGTTATTGCCTTCCAGCAATTCCATTTCATACAGGGTATTCAGAGAAGATAAATTTTTGGTGAGCACCTGCATTTGATCATTGAAATAACGGGCACCTTCAGAAGCTTCTGTGAATGCACCTACAGAATTAGCTGCAGTTATATAGGCGTCCTTTACATGAATCAAAGCCGTTGTCACCTCTCTTGTTTTTGCAGAATAATCACCTGTTGCAGACACTACATCCGTAATATCTGTCATACTGGTAAGGCTGGAATTTAATTTTTTAAAATTTTCGCCCAACCTGTTAAGGTCAGCAGGCTGAATATTAGCATCCATTAAGGCTTTATCCATAGAGCGCATGGGTGTATCACCGGCAGTTACTGTCAACTCTTCTCTATTGGAAGAATCTTTTACTGCAGGATAAATAAGGTATAAGACACCATACATAGCGAAAATAATAGCCTCGGTGGTAAGCCCGATCCACAGCCAGGTATCAGCGTCAGAAGCGTGAATGATTTTTCTTAATGCACCCCATATTACAAGGGATGCGCCAAATGATACGGCGACGTCAACATATTTACTTACTTTAGGTGGAATTGCAGCTGCCATAAAATCGAATTTTTAGAATGGTTGGTAAAATGTTATTCGTGAAATTGCAGGCAGATTTATATTACAAAATGTGCCTGCTTTATATATATTTATAGCGTTGTATGGATTAATTGCGACGTCCTTTCGCTGTTGAAGCAGGTAAATCTATCACTGTCCGAAAACCAATGTAAGACTTAGTTGAATCCTGGTACTCATAAGTACGGGCACCGGTTTGTAGATAGTATCCTACATCTTTCCAACTGCCGCCACGAAGGACTTTACGCTTCATCTTTGGGGGATCGGAATCTTTGGCATTCCAACGAATATCCGGATTCATATCGTGTTGAAATACGTATGAACCTTCGTAAAAAATAGAAGACGTCCACTCAGCCACATTCCCTGACATACAATACAGACCATAATCATTAGGCCAATAAGCATCGGCACGTACAGTGTAAAATCCGCCATCTTCGGGATAGTTACCACGTCCCGGTTTGAAGTTCGCTAATAAACATCCTTTCTTATTTCTCAGGTAATAGTTACCCCACGGAAACATAGAATTGGAACGACCTCCGCGTGCTGCATATTCCCATTGAGCTTCTGTAGGCAGACGGAAGTTAGATTCCTGATTTTTGTTTTTAGAACTGAGATAGGAATTTAGCAGGTGAGACCTCCATTCAGCAAATGCATTTGCCTGCTGCCAGTTAACTCCTACTACCGGATAATTACCAAAAGCAGGATGAGAATAATATCTCTGGGTCATCGGCTCATTATAAGAATAAGAGAAATCACGGATCCAGGCTAAGGTATCAGGGTAAATTTTTATGTCCTTTTTTTCAATAAATGAAGAACGAGGCTTACCTGCATTTTCTCTTTTAGCAGCTTCTTTCAAATCAAAAGTTTCTGAATGATATACAAGTTTAGAAGCGTCTATTTCTTTTCTACCTTGAATACGATCCTCAGGAGAAAGAATTAAATCTGTCTGGCCTAACTGTTCAATCACCTTAGGGTCATTCCAACGAAGAGTTTTCATTTTGGCTGCATCTACATACTCTATCCCGTCTGCACCGGCTTTCACATACCCTAACTTTTTCGCTGCTACTGAATCACGAACCCAATTTGTAAATTGACGATATTCATTATTAGTGATCTCGGTAGCATCCATCCAAAAACCATTGATGGAAGTAGAACGGTTTCTTGAGCTAAATGCAAAAGTGGGGTCTTCATCGCTCGGTCCCATGTGGAATGTACCCTGCGGAACATAGACCATACCTAATGGTTTTTGTAAAGTATAACGGCTACCCGGTGCAACTCCATGAAGCTGACCATCATTGGGGAGGGTGCTGCCCTTATCTTTTTTACCAAGGATACCGCAACCGGCGAAGGCAACAGTTGCCAGAATGAAGAAGGTGAAATACTGGTTTTTCATTTTCATACACGGGTGTGTTGGACAAATATAAGATATTGAGATAATTGGAGTGGCAAGGTTACGACTATTTTTTTTAATTTGCAAGACCCAAAATTACTTCCAACTTTAACGGGGTCTGTCTGTATTTATTGTAACTGTAATAAATAATTTTACTTAATAAATGCTTTGGTTATTTTAGAGGCTGGTTACATTACAAAAAACCAACAATAATGTTTTTTTGTAAATTGGAAACCCGTGCTATTTTTTCTTAAATCTGGTAGAAAAAAATTGATCAAGTGCAGCTACCATTGATGGGGTTTGCGGCAATGGTGCTTTTATACTAAGCGTTAATCCTGCATCTTCCACAGCTTTCGATGTATTATTTCCAAAAGCTCCGATTAATGTTCCATTTTGCTGATAAGCTGGAAGATTGTCGAATAAACTTTTCACGCCACTGGGTGTGAAAAAACAAATTACATCAAAATTACTGTTCAACAGCATTTCTTTTATATCGGAACTTACCGTACGGTACATAAACGCAAGGGAGAAATCACAATGGTTGTTTTTCAACCAGCCCGTTATTTCGCTATCTTGTTGATTCTCTGAACATATATATAAAAAGCGTTCATTGATCTTATGCTTGTTGATTACATCAAAGAGGCTTTTATTAGTTCCGTCTGCACCGTAAAACACTTTTCGTTTGCGGTAAAGGATAAATTTTTGAAGATATAAGGCTACAGACTCAGTGATGCAGAAGTATTTTGTGTCCTGCGAAACATTCATTCTCAATTCTTCACACATCCTGAAAAAATGGTCAATAGCATTGCGGCTGGTGAGTATTACAGCAGAATGGGCCTGTACATCTACTTTTTGCTTACGAAATTCTTTCGCTGAAATGGGATCTATCTTAATAAAAGGTTGAAACTCAAGTTCAATATTATGCCTTTTGCCTAAATCAAAATAAGGTGATTTATCGCCTTCCGGCTTAGGTTGGGTAATCAGTATTTTCCTTTTGGTGTGAACAGATCTACCACTCATCGATACCTCATTTTTTACCATGTAGTCAGGCTAGTGTAGATGCAAAATTAGGTTATTACTCGATAATTTTAAACAACAGTTTGTTAATCAGCAACAATGGGGCTACTTCAAAAGATATAATGTAAATAAGAAAATGTAAGAATGAAACTTTTACCTGGCGGTGAATAGTGGCATAAGTGAGGTAAAAACGATAAAGGATAATCCCGCCAATCAATACTAATCCTGCGGAATAAAATACCTGGTTCCATATTCCGCTTGTAAATGTCAATAGAATGATCAAAGGCAAAAAGACAACTCCTAATATTTTGTTGGTTGTAAATACGATGAATATATAATCGTTGATTGGTTCCTTCAGTGCAAATAACCACGCACAGAACTTCAAAGTAAGGAATTTGACCAGGTAAATAGTAGCTATTCCAATCAGGGAATAAAAATATAACCACCAAAAATTATATTGCTGCCCTATCCCATGCCTGCTGAAAACACGGTTTATAAAAAAAGCACCTGCAAGTACAAATAAGATATTCAGCAAAAGAGATGGCAATGGTTTTTGCATTAACTGGTCTTTTACCTGTCTTTGCTTCATCGTAGTTCTGAAAAAAATCCTGAATAAATCTTTCAAATACTTACTAAACCCCTGCCTTATAATGGCAAAGAAAAATAATAAACCAAGCGTGGTGTAAAAAAATACATCTTTCCTCTCTGCTATTCTTTTTTTTGAAACAATCAGCAAGGGATCGCTGAAATGATAGTAAGGATGGTGATCAAGGAGAACAGTATCAAACCGGATAAGGATAGGTTTTTTTATCAGGATTAAACCGGTTGTGTCTGATTGTGCAGGGACAATTCTATCAAAAGAATTAATCCTCTGCCTGAAGCTATCGTTTTTAGAGAGTGAATCAGATTGTGCATGGTTAACGCTTATTATAAATGTAAATAATATTGAAAGGAGTATGCGCAAATTTAGTTGGAGCTGAAAGGAGCGAAATTATCATTATGTAACACAAGCAAGCAAGATTCTTAAAAATAGTTAGTAAAGCCTATGTGTACTTTCGATTGCCGTAAATTAAATTCCGTATCATCCCTTTTACCTAAGGCAAGGGCAAGATTTAAAATACCTGCTTTGGTCTCGAATGAAAGTCCTAGTCCGGCACCAATGTAAGTATGGTTGACTTTTTCTAAATGCTTGCCCCATCCCCCATCTATAAAAGCAAAGAAGTTTGAATTTTGGCCAATCAAATAACGATACTCCAGTGTAGCTACAGCGAATTGAGAAACATATTGGCTTTCCTCATCAAATCCTCTCAACAACCTGTAGCCACCTAATTGAAAAGTCTCATTTCTAAAAATATTTCCACTGCTGTAAATGCCGGTTTGCAATCCCGTTTTGAAAGTACTTTGTTGGCCCAATGGAAAAAAACGTGAAGCCTGGGCAGCTATTCTTAATTGGTAGGTTTTCAATTTAATTGTGTCGTAAAGGGATGCAAAAGAAAATGAAGGATTACCCGGGTCTTTTAACTCCAGGATTGCATTGCTTTTTTTTATTCTCTTGGTACCTGCTGAAGCCGATACAAAAAATTCATTCCCCTTTTGCGGATTTAATCTTGAATTAGTACGATAAATACCATAATCAATTCCGATATTATTAGAACGGACATCGCCTTCCGCAGGTAGTATTTTCGTTATTAATACCTGCTGGGTATTGATTGCATTTATTATGCTTTGGCGCCGCTGAAAGAAAATTGTAGCCTTTTCAGTCTCTCCTACATTGTAAGTAGCTCCCAGTCTCATATCAATATTCAGGAATGCGCTGTCCTGTCGAAACATATTGAAACGAAAGTCAGCTCCAAATAAAGATTTAAAAACATACGGATGCTCATAAAGCAGGTTGAGCCTTTGAGATTGAGGTTGCAGCTTTTGCCAGTTTAGTCCAATGGTTTCCCCTGCACCAAAAGAGTTGCGCAATAAAATATTGGCATCTACAGTGAATTGAAATTTTTTGCTCTCTCCTATATCTGTATTTGGCAGAAAGCCAGCCAGTACATTAACCTGGCTTATTTTCCTTGATTGTAAATACACATTTAAAACCGAGCCTGTTGATAACAGATTTAAATCAGACGCTTTTTGCATTTCCACATAAGGTAATAATGCAAGTTTTTTATCCACTGCATCGAGTTTGCCTTTGTTGTAAACAGATCGGTTTGGAATGGAAAGGTATTGCTGTAAAAAACGGTTGGTGATTTTGGCATCACCATATATGCGTATACTGTCAATATGATATAAAGGCCCCCGCTCTACTTTTAAAATAGCCTCCACACTATTATCAATGAGCCCCAGACTATCTAAATAAACCGAGGCAAATGGATGTCCATTATTTTCTAAATAATCTATTATTTTTTGCTGCCATGCCTGTAATTCTGAAAATTGCAAGCTGCCGTTGGAAAAATTGTTTTCTCTCCAACGGATAAAGGATAAAATTTCTTCATCCTTTTCCCCGGTTTTGATTTTGGTCCACTTATATGCTCTCCCTAAAAACAATTCTGCTTTCGCAGAAAAAGAATCGCTTTCTATGCGATCAACAGATGCAGAAATAAAACCCTTTGTCTGCAGGTATTGAGGTAGGTTATTTAAATAACTTAAAGCAGAGATGGATGTGGAAAATGTATCCTGTAAAGGTATTTTCTCAGCATGGCTTGCAGAATCAACTATTGTATAAAAAATACGGAATTGAGACTGGGCATTGTACAGGCTACCCGATACTATAAAAAAGATTATAATCAAACGTAACTTTAACTTCGCCATCCGCAGGTAAAAGTATTTTGCATCTCTCAATCCCTAACGCTATTGGCCGGAATTTATTTGCATATTCCCTTTTGTAAGCAAGTTTGCCATTATTGCAATTTTCATTTCACTACTTCATTAAGGTATAAAGATGAGCTGATTACTGCGTTATGCCAGGAAATCTCATTGCAAAAGAATTATCTAAACAATGAAGAGATTGAAACCATTTATTTTGGTGGAGGTACACCCAGTTTATTATCAATTGAAGATTGCCAATTGTTAATGGAAACAATTCAGGATCAATTTTCCGTAGTTGCAGATGCTGAAATCACTTTAGAAGCAAACCCTGATGATATTACAATAGAAAAGTTACAGGGCTGGAAAAAAATGGGAATCAACAGGCTCAGTATTGGTATACAGTCTTTTGCAGATGAAGAACTGCAGTGGATGAACAGGGCGCATACTTCACAAGAGGCAATAGGGAATCTGCAATTAGCAATGACTGAATTTGAAAATATCACCATTGATCTTATTTATGGCTCTCCGCTTTTATCAGATGAAATGTGGTACCGGCATGTACATAAAGCCATTGAATATAAAATTCCGCATCTGTCATGCTATGCACTCACAGTGGAAGAAAAAACTCCTCTTCATAAACACATAAAGCTTCAGCAAAAACTGCCTGTAGATGGAGACAAACAGGCGCATCAATTTCTGCTCTTAATGCAATGGCTGAGGGATGCAGGATATGAGCACTATGAGGTATCTAATTTCGCACTTCCCGGTTATCGCAGCCTGCATAATTCTTCTTACTGGAAAGGTAAGCATTACCTGGGGCTGGGACCTTCTGCACATTCTTTTAATGGAAAAGAGAGGCAATGGAATGTAGCAAATAATCAGGCATACATCACAGCAATTGGCTTAGGAAATATACCTTCAGAAAAAGAAATGCTTACAGATGAAAACAGGTTAAATGAATACATAATGATCTCATTACGAACTATGGAAGGATTAGATATGAATGAAGTGGGAAAAAAATGGGGGCATGAAAAAAGGGCTTCGATTGAAAACGAAATACAAAAGTACCTGCTTAGTGAAAAAGTTATTAAAAATGAAACCCACTATTCGCTGACGGATGAAGGTATGTTGCAGGCCGATGGTATTGCCGCTGATTTATTTTGACTATGTTTCTAAATTAATGACTCTTCAATCTCTTTAAATCCTTCTGAAGGTAGCATCCTTTCCCACAAAATTTTATATACTCTTTCAGCAATGGGCATATCTGCTTTTATTTTCTGATTTATATGGTAGATACATTTGGACGTATTATATCCTTCTGCAATCATATTCATTTCCAGTTGGGCAGACTGTACGGTATAGCCCTTACCAATCATGTTACCAAATGTGCGGTTGCGGCTGTATAGTGAATAGCAGGTAACAAGCAAATCGCCCAGGTACACAGAGGCTGCATAATTCGGCCTGCGCTTATGTGTCAGCGGATCCTCGGCAGCCTGCTCTCCCACTACAATGTGTTCAATACCGGCTTTGCGGAGAAAAGAGGCCATTTCATCTGCACTGTTTGCGATATAGACGCTTAAAAAATTATCACCATATTCCAATCCATGTGCAATGCCGGCACCGAGAGCATATATATTTTTTAAAACAGCGGCATATTGCACACCAAGGATGTCGTGATTGGTGATGGTATTGATATACGGTGTCCTGAAGTATTCGCTGAGCTGTTGGGTAAGTTCGGTATCAACACCCGAAAAAGTAAGATAAGATAATTTCTCTGCCGCCACTTCTTCCGCGTGGCAGGGACCCAGCAGTGCAAAATAATTTTCGATTGGAAAAGAAAATTGCTGCTGCAGATATTCATTTAGCAACACATCAGGTCCCGGTACGATTCCTTTTATTGCAGAAATAATTTTCTTTTCAATCAGCAGATCCTTATTTATGGATTGTAGTACATCCTGCACAAAGGAAGAGGGTACAGCCAGCAATAGTATTTCAGATTCAAGAACTACTTTATTTACATCACCAGATATTGATATCCTCGAGGTATCAAGCCGTGCCGAACTTAAATATTGAGGATTGTGTTTTCGGTTTTGAATAAAAGTGATCTGCTCCGGATTGCGTACCCACCAGTTTATATGATTTTTATTATCGGTTAAGATTTTAACCAGCGCAGTCGCCCAGCTTCCGCTCCCGATTATGCCGAATTTTAACTTGCCCGGTTGGTTTGCCATACTGTGTGAAGCAAATGTAGGGCAATATCATCTTTGCAAAACCTGCTGCAATTGGTTCGTCAACTGGTGAAAAAGTTTACCATCATCAGTAATGATTTCTGCCTGTGCTGATAAATTATTGCGAAAGAAAATTTCTTTTTGATAGCTTGTTTTATGTCCCTTGGGCAAGGTAACCTTTACTAAAAAGCTATCTCTCCTTGTCGGAATGGCTGCAATATAACATCCTACTTTTCAAACAATTTTTCTTTGGAAACCACTTTTACTTTTGTACCGGATTTAAGCGTTTTACTCACAGCATTATAAGGTGCAGATACGATTTGCTCATTGCCTGCAAGACCACTGGTAACCTCTATATAATTGATATCCTGTATGCCTGTCGTCACTACCTTTTTTTCAACCTTTCCTTCTTTGTTCACCACGAATACTACCTCTTCCAATTCATCTGTATCCACTGCAGTTATCGTTGCTTCTTCAGCTTCATCTTTAGTTTTCTTTGCCTCTTTTTTCTTATCGTCAAGGTTTTGATCGCTTCCTTTTCCTCTTGCCGCCACTGAAGTAATAGGTATAGCAATTACATTATTTTTTATAGTCGTTTTTATATCCGCACTTGCATTCATACCTGGGCGAAAAGGAAATTTACCGGCCTTGCCGGGCTCCATCAAATCAGCATAAGATGCAGGATCGAGCCGGATGTGCACTTCATAATTAGTGACATCATTGGCAGACACGGCAGCGCTGCCCGATTTATTTGTGGAACTTGCAATCTGCATGACCACTCCTTTGAATTTTCGGTTGTTGTATGCATCCACTTCCACGTCAGCTTCATCCCCGATGCTCACTTTCACTACATCATTCTCTCCTACATCTACCCGCACTTCCAGCATGCTCATATCTGCAACACGCATCATTTCAGTTCCCGCCATTTGTGCTGTGCCCACTACTCTTTCGCCTTTCTTTACATTCAGCATAGAAACAATGCCATTCATAGGAGCAACCAGCGTGGCGCGGCCAAGATTTTTATTCGCCATGCTCAATTGTGTACGTGTGCTCTGCACGCCCGCCTGCAATCCGCGGATATTTTGTTGCGCAGCATTATACTGAGCCTGGGATGAACGCATCTTCACTTCGTATTGCTCCAATTCTGATTTAGATATCACTTTCTGATCGAACAGTTCTTTATTACGGTTGTAAGTTGTTTTATCCTGATCCAGTTGAGCTTTTAAGGCGCCAATGCTTGCAGAACTATTGGCTACAGTAGCCTGTGACTGAGCTACCTGAGCTGCCGCCTGATCACGCTGGGAAGAATACACATCTGCATAAATGCGGGCTAATATCTCACCCTTTTTTACACTGTCTCCTTCCTGCACATTCAGCTCTATGATCTCACCTGAAATATCAGGACTTACTTTTACCTCCACTTCAGGATAAATTTTACCACTTGCATTTACAGTTTCTATAATGGTGCGCTTTGCCGCGTTTTCTACAGATACTTTTACACCTTCATCGGAGGAACCGGCCATCACCTTACCCACTACCAGTATCACTACTAAAACACCTGATCCGATCAATACCCATTTCAATGTTTTATTCATACGTTGTTTGAATTATAATTTTAAGCCCTGCCCTTTATAAAACTCCAGCAATTTCAATTTAAATACATAATCAAATTGAGCATACAGCATTTCAAGCGTGGCTGTTTGCAGATTATTTTGACTATTGAGCAAGTCATAAGTAGATACAAGATTCAGATCATATCTTTTGCGTGAAAAATCAAATGCCTTTTGGGCTGTCTGTACACTTTTCCTGCTTGCATTATATTTCTGAATCGCTGCTACTGCATCGTTATATGCTCTATAAATATCCTGCTTCAGTGTTTGATTACTGCTTTCAATTTGCAATTGTGTTTGCTGCACCTGCAATTTAGATCGCTCCCAATTTGTCCGGGAAGTTCCTCCATTGAAAATAGGTACGCTTAAAGCAATTCCTAAATTCTGACCAAAATTATTACGGAGTTGACGAGTGTAAGGAGTTTGGATTTCTTTTCCTGTGGGTACAAAACCAGGTCGTACCACATCATACTCCACTCCGTTCACCAAAACGGTTGCGCCTGTTTTTGTATTGGGTCCAATTGTAAATTCAGGTTGACCAATGTTTACATAATTACTTCCTAATCCTCCGTATGCAGAAATGGTAGGATACATACTGCTCCTGGCTGCTTTCACATCCTGTTGATTTGCCTGCAGCCTCAGGTCATTTACTTGTTGGAGCGGAAAATTTACCATCGCCAATTGATATACTTTATCAGGTTGCAGTTCAGCAAGAGATTCCACTGGAATCATTTGAATAGGTGGCGCTAATACATCAAAAGGTTCGGCTGCATCTATATTAAGAACAGCTTTCAACTGAAGCAATAACTGCTGAACCTGAGATTGAGATGTGATGTAGTTAGAACTGTCCCTGGCAAGTTGAGATTCAAGTTCTGCAGCATTCAACTCAGGAAGTGCACCGGCAGCCACTTTCCTTCGGATCACATCCAGTTGAGATGCAGTTTGCTGTATTTGAATGCCGGCAATATTGGCCTGCTCTTTTGCCAGCAATACCTGTAAATAACTTACGGCCACATTCAGCGCCACATCATCCTGCACTTTTTTTATTTGCGCTTTGTCCGCTTCGTGATTCAGTCGAGAAGATTCTATGATATATTTTTTTGAAAACCAATTAAACAGGTCAACATTGGTTTGTAATTGCAGACCAGAGCTTAAAAAATTATTGTCCTCGAGTAGGCCTGTGGTGGGATTATCAGAACGGCCAAAACGCAGTCCTGCATTGGTTTGCAGATTTAGACTGGGATATTTTGACAATTCATTCCGATGCAGGTCCAAGGCAGAAAAACGCGTTTGCAGATCGGCTTGTTTCACCGAAATATTGTGCTTAATGGCATAGTCAACTGCTCGCTTCAAATCCCACTTTTCCTGCGCCTCTGCAGCAATGTAAAAAATGAGAAAAAACAAGCAGAAATAAAATTGCTTCATGGGTGTAAAAATAAATTAAAAAGCTCCGCAGCTTATTATATTTTACTTAATGCCTGATCCAGGTCGGCTATCAGGTAATGAGGGTCTTCCAATCCTGCATACATGCGGATGAATTGGTGCTGTATATTTTTTGGGTCAAAATCGGCTACTGGTATGCCTGCACATTTTGGAATTATAAGTGATTCATGCCCGCCCCAGCTTACTGCCTTTAATATATGATGCAATGAATCGCAGAACTGTTCGATTGATTGCACTGTACCATTTTTTAAAGTAAAAGTAATTAAGCCGCATGCGCCCCTCATTTGTTGTTGTGCCAAATCATATTGTTCAAAGCCATCGTCCAAAGGAAAAATTACATTGTCTATTTTCTGTTGCAATTTTAAAAATGAAATCACTTTATGTGTCGTATTTGTAATTCTTTCCAATCTTACAGGCAGTGTACGTAATCCACGTATGAGCAGCCATGCATTAAAAGGTGAAATGCCACTTCCGATATTCAGGTATTCTGAATTGAATATTTTTTTTATCAGTTGGTGCGATCCTGTGAGCACTCCTCCCAGCGTATCGCTATGACCCCCGATATACTTGGTAGCCGTTTGCATACAAAGGTCAATGCCATAATCAATTGGTTTTTGAAACAGCGGCGTGCAATAACTATTGTCTATCAGGGTTATAATGTTTTTCGATTTTGCTAATGCAGCTACTTCTTTTAAGGGTTGCAATTCATAAGTCCATGAATTAGGTGATTCTAAATAAATGAATGTGGTATTAGACTGAATTGCCTGTTCAAAATTTTCAATTTTCCTTCCATCTATAAAAGTGGTGCTAACATTAAATCTCGGCAGGATAACATCAAACATTCTTTGCACCCATGTATAAGGTTGCCGCACAGATACAATATGATCTCCTGCTTTTACATTTGCTAACACACCTGCAAATATTGATGCAGCTCCATTAGCAAAAACGAGGCAGTCTTCAGCGCCATCAAGTGCCGCAAGTTTTTTTCGTAAAATGTCAACAGTGGGGTTCAAACCACGGCTGTATAAATAGCCTCCCATCTCATCTTCAAATGCTTTCCTTAAATCTTCAACAGTATTGAAAGCAAAATTGCTGCTTTGGATAATCGGCGGGGCAATCGCATTGAAATAATGCTCCCGGACTTCACCTAACTCATTTAAAATGTAAGAAACTTCTGTTCCTGATTTATTAAATTGATTATCGTTATCTGAATTCATTATGATAGATAAACGGTATGGTTAAAATTTATGAATCTTTATTCTTATCGTGCAACAGATCACTTCTTTCTATCCGTTGACCTTTTCCGCGGGTAACTAAAAAATAAATAATTAGAAAAGCTGCAAATACAGCAATGCCGGTCCAGGCAAGTTCGGGTGTGTTTACCCAAATTGATATACCGACAAAAACATAGGCGGCAATAAATATGAGCGGCAATAAAGGATAAAGACTCATTTTATAAATGCCTGTACCATCCAGGTGTTTTGTACGCTTGCGCAAAATAAAAATAGTGGCTGCAGATGTAGCCATCCCGATCGAATCAAGAAATATTGTGAATCCTAAAATTTTATCAAATGTTTTAGCAAAAAATAATACGATGATGCCTATTGCTGCAAAAGCAGTAAGGCTTACTGTGAGCACATCTTTCTTTTCATCTCTGCGTTTAAAGGCTGCTGGCAAAATGCCATCCCTGCTCATCGCATACATCACTCTTGGATTGCTGAGCAACAATACATTTACATAAGCGAGTACGGCAATGAATAATAATATGGAAGAAACATATCTGCCGGTAGGCCCAAACATTTTTTCAGCTACGATGGAGGCAATGCCTCGTGATGTTTTGAGGTCTTCAAAACCGATAGCATGATAATAGGCATAACTCACTGCCAGGTATAGTGAAATTATTACCAGTATGCCTATGAAAATACCCCGTGGAATGTTCTTTCGGGGATTGTCCACCTCCTCACCAAAATTGATAGTTTGCTGATAGCCACCATAAGTAAAAGACACAGCTATTAGAGCAATACCAAAGGATTTAATATAGTCAGCCCATGAGTATTCTTTTACTACCGTTGTAGCAGCTTGTACACCTTGCTCCATTGGAAAAAAAATAGAACTTATCAACAAAACGAGCATGCCGATCTTTATAATCATCAGCACATTTTGAGCTTTGGCACTCATACGCAATCCCATAAGATTCACTCCATAAAAGATCAGAATAGGAATCATGGCAATAAAGGATTTTACGATGGGTGTAGGATCCGTTTTGAAAATCACCTGTGCTATATACTCGCTGCCGATGAGCGCTACACCGGCCATGGATGCTGCATTTGAGATCAGGATAATGCAATTAACAGCAAATGCTATAGATGGATGGTAACACTCAGCAAATACTTTGTAGTAACCGCCGGTTACAGGAAAGCGTGATCCGATTTCTGCATATGTCAATGCACCACACAGGGCAATTAAACCCCCGGCA
>Ga0183260_10000530_pt1 | contig 32340 bp, 30 predicted proteins | sample AntDrymUQ4972206_2_FD_129768 | JGI IMG/M metagenome (GOLD analysis project Ga0183260, IMG submission 129768) | Polar desert sand microbial communities from Dry Valleys, Antarctica - metaG UQ497 (22.06) (version 2) (version 2) | ecosystem: Environmental > Terrestrial > Soil > Desert | place...
GAGCGTGGCGAACGGCTCGCTGCAGATCAGGTTCCGAGACGAGACGGGTCTCGGAGAGCTCGTGGAGACGCTCGAAGCGGCGGCCCCTTAGAAGGCCACCGGCTGGGTCTAAGAGCCGCACGGCTCTCAGACAGATGTGCCGGCCAGCTCCTCGGCTGCCGTGCGCTCCGCTTCCAGCCAGGAAAGCCGGTCACGGGCGCTCTGCGACTTGAAGTGCAATAGCCGCGCCTGCGACGAAGTGTCGGAGCTGTACGTCCGGCTTCGCAGCCGAGGTCGAGAACGCAGTTCTCGGCGAACGACCAGCTCTCCGGCGGGCGCTTCATGACCTCGAGTCGGCTAGCCCGACCGACCTCGTCCAACGCATCCCTCTACCGACGCGGTTTGGCGAGCTCAAAAGGGGGAGTGGAGGCCCTCAGCAATCGCGACGCTTTGGATTGGACGGCCTGCATGGGCGATCGTGGACTCGAACCACGGACCTCCGCCTTATCAGAGCGGCGCTCTAACCAACTGAGCTAATCGCCCGCTGCTCCCTGCTCGGCTCGCCACTCTAGCGCACCCGCAAAGGGTCCCACCCGTGCATTCGGCACGGACCTCTAACATGCGCACAGGCCTGGCGATGCGAGAGATGACCCTCTACGGCGTGAGCTTCGAGCCCATCGGCAAGCAGCCGATCGTGCTCCTGAAGACAGCCGACGATGACAAGTTCCTCCCGATCTGGATCGGTCACGCCGAGGCGGCCGCGATCCTGATGAAGCTACAAGGAGCCGCCGCTCCGCGACCGATGACGCACGACCTGCTCACCAACGTCATCTCCGAGCTCCAGGGCGAGGTCGTCAAGGTGACCGTCACCGAGCTCCGCGAAAATACGTTCTACGCCAACATCACGATCGTCCACAACGGCCGCGAGGTCGACATCGACTCCCGAACCTCGGATGCGATCGCTTTGGCCGTTCGTTGCGACGCGCAGATCTTCGCCGCCGACGAGGTCGTCGAAGAGTCGGGCATCGACTTCCAAACGGAGGACGAGGAGCAACCCGGCCTGGTCACCGTCTCGAGCCTCTCCGACCTCGATCCCGCGGAGTTCCGCAAGTTCCTCGAGACGGTGACGGTCGAGGACTTTCTGACGAGCCTCGAGGAGCCCGAAGTCGAGGACGAAGAGGACGAGGACGAAGAGGAGGACGAGCGGGCGTAAGCCGGCTCAGCCGACGCCGGATACCGACAAGATCAGCGCGGTGCCGTTGAACAGCGAGTGGAGCGCGATCGGCGGGTAGATGCTGTCCGTCCGGGCACGGAGCCAGGCAACAGCGATTCCGAAGAACGTCAGCACGGGAAGTGCGATCAGCAGGCCGTGGGCAAGCCCGAACAACACGCCCGTGAGAAGAATCGCGACCGTGACGCCATAGGGCGCCAACAGAGCGAACCCGAGCCCTCGATACGTGAGCTCCTCGACTACCGGTGCGAGAAACGTGACTACCACGAAGAAGGCGACAAAGGCGCCCACGCGACTCGAGTCGAACTCGTCCGGAACGAGCCCCTGCTCCTCCGTAGCATCGAGAAACGGCGCGAGCGCAGCTCCGCCGATCCAGATCGCGACAAGAGCAGCGGCGCCGAGCCCCACGGCACGCCACCACGACGCGGGCCGCCGCATCGCGAAGAGCTCACGTACGGGATGGCCACGCGCGATCAAGAGCAGTATCCCGAGCATGACCGCGTACTGGACGAGAGCGGCCAGCGCATAGCTGTAGCGGAAGGCGATGTCGTCCGGGGGCTCCGAACCGTCGACCCGGCCCGCGTACCCGAGAGCGGTGAGAGCGAGTACGAAGACGAGCCAGGCGACGAGCCGCCCGCGCGAAGGAGGCTGGGCGACGTGAGGCGCTCCCGTGGACCCCATTGCCGAAGTCTCGCGATTCTGAGGAGGCTTCCGCGGGATGTCGAATCTCGACGCATGACGGCTAGCATCAGTCCATGAGCGCGAGTCGCGGCAGGCGCACGTCTCTCGATCCGGACACGCTCCTCCCGAAGGGTCGTCACCAGCGCGCCGCCCGGCGCCGACGGCGGAAGCACGCCGCCGTCATCGCTCTGGCAGTCATCGCGACCCTCGGCACGATCGCCAGCATCGGTGGCGGGGCCGCGGTGTTCGCCTACGGCTCGTCGTGCGACCTGAGCTCCCTGAGATCGATCCGAATCGGCCAGAACTCGTTCCTGTACGCGGCGAACGGGAGTCTCCTGGGCTCGATCCCCGCAGAGCGGAATCGCCAGCCGGTACAGGTCGACGGGATGTCTCCGTGGATCCGCAAGGCGACGATCGCCGTCGAGGACCGCCGCTTCTACGAGCACGACGGCGTTGATATCGAGGGAATAGCCCGTGCGGCAGTCGCGGACGTGAAGGCCGGACGCATCGTCGAGGGCGGCTCGACCATCACGCAGCAGCTCGTCCGAAATCTCTACATCTCCCGCGAGCGCACCGTTCAGCGCAAGGTGAAGGAGGCCTGCCTCGCGACGAAGCTCGATGGCGCGTGGACGAAGCACCGCATCCTGACCACCTATCTCAACCAGGTGTACTACGGCAGCCAGGCCTACGGGATCGAAGCCGCCTCGCAGACGTTCTTCTCCAGACCGGCTCTCGAGCTGACGCTCACTCAGTCCGCCCTGCTCGCAGGGTTGACCCAGGCTCCGTCGACGTACAACCCGTTCACAGCTCCCGGCCGAGCCCTCGCCCGGCGGGCCCTCGTCCTGCAAGCGATGTTCGAGACGGGCGTCATCACGAAACGTCAGCACGCGCGTGCCACGAAGTCGAATCTCGGGCTCGATCCGGGAAGGCTCTATAGCCAGATCCGCGAGCCGTACTTCTTCGGCTACGTCCGCGACCGCCTGATCGAGGAGTACGGTGCCGCGACCGTTCGCTCGGGCGGTCTGCGGGTGTACACGACGATCAAGCCTCGCTACCAGCGCCTGGCTGAGGAAGCGATTCGGGACACGCTCACCGAGCCCACCGATCCTGCCGCCGCGCTGATCTCGATCAGCCCGCGCACGGGCGCGATTCGGGCGATGGCGGCGGTGATCCCCAACCGTCCGAAGAACGAGTTCAACCTTCTCTCACAAGCACGACGACAGCCGGGCTCGACGTTCAAGACGTTCGTCCTCACGGCCGCGGTCGAGATGGGCGTCAACCCCGACTCGACGTACTACGTCTCCGCTCCCTTCACGTACAAGGTGCACCCGGCGGGCAACTGCGACGACGGGAGCTGGTGGTGCGTGCACACGTACGCGGACGACTACTACGGGTGGAGCTCGATCCGCAGTGCGACGATCCGCTCCGACAACGCCGTGTACGCGCAGCTCACGCTCGACGTCATGCCGGAGAAGGTGGCGGAGACGGCTCGCAAGATGGGAGTGCAGACGCCTCTGGCGAAAGTCCCCTCGATCGGGCTCGGCTCGGTCGCTGTGTCGCCGCTCGACCTCGCTTCGGGGTATGCGACCCTCGCCTCGGGTGGCGTGTACTCGGAGCCGATGGCAATTAGGCGCGTGGTTCTTTCGAACGGCAAGGAGGACAAGGACGCGGGCTGGGGCGTGCCCAGGCGGCGTCGGGCGATCTCGGAGGGATCAGCGGCGATAGTCACGCGCATCCTCGAGCAGAACATGCAGTCGGGAACCGGAGTACGGGCCGCGTTCGGCCGCCCGGCGGCCGGCAAGACCGGCACGAACGAGGCGTACAAGGACGCATGGTTCGCGGGCTACACGCCTGACCTCGCGACAACGGTCTGGATGGGGTACACGAAGGCCGAGATCCCGATGTCGAACGTACACGGCATCTCGGTGGGCGGTGGGAGCTTCACGGCCGAGATCTGGCGACTGTTCATGGAGCCCTCGCTCGACGCGATCGAGCCGAGCGCGTTTCCCGAGCCGTCCGTCTGGCCCACCTGGGAGCCCTTCACGCGTGGGGAGTACGCCCTCACCTACGACCCGAGCTACACTCCGGCGGCACCCGAGACCGAGGAGACGGAGCCCCCGGAGAAGGAGCCCGAGGCGCCGCTCGTCTCGCCGGGGCAGGGCCTCTAGGATCAGTTGCCCGCCGACCTGCTCTCGCTCGAGGACGCGCTTGCCTGCATCCTCGAGCGGTCGAAGCCGCTTTCCTCCGAGGTTGTCCCGCTGGATCGCGCGTTCGGTCGGGTCGTTGCAGAGCCTCCACTGGCGCGCGCCGACCTCCCCCCGTTTCCGAGCTCGGCCATGGACGGGTTCGCCGTTCGGGGAGCGGAGACGCCCGGAACGCTGCCGGTTTCGCTCAGAGTCGCGGCTGGGAGCCCGCCCACCGGCCCGCTCGAGTCCGGCTCAGCCGCCGCGATCGCAACCGGTGCTGCCGTTCCGGAAGGCGCAGACACGATCGTGCCGGTCGAACAGGCGGTCGAGGAGAACAGCCAGGTGCGAATCGCAGAGCCGGCTCGAGCCAATGCCCACATTCGTCCGCGGGGAGGTGACGTGCGCGAGGGGGCGCTCGTGGTCGCAGCTGGTGTCCGAATAGGGCCAGCCCAGATCGGCGCGTTGTCCGCCGCCGGGGTGCCGGAGATCAGGTGCTTTCGGCGTCCTCGCGTTTCCGTGCTCGCGACGGGCGACGAGCTTCGCGCCCCGGGCGAGATGCTCGAACCGGGACAGATCTTCGAATCGAACCGACTCACGATCGCCGCCGTGCTCGCCGCGAGCGGAGCCGAGATCGACCTTCTACCCGTCGTCCGAGACGAGGAAGCCGCCCAACGCGCCGCGCTCGAGCGAGGCCTCGCCGCTGATGTGCTCGTCTCCTCGGGCGGGGTGTCCATGGGACCCCACGACCTCGTCCGGCGTGTGGCGGGGGCTCTCGGGGTCATAGAGGTGTTCTGGGGTGTGGCCGTGAAGCCGGGCAAGCCGCTTTCATTCGGTGTTCGGGATGACGTTCTCGTCTTCGGCCTTCCGGGCAATCCCGTTTCCTCGCTGGTGGCGTCTCTCGTCTTCGTCCGTCCCGCTCTCCTCGCGCTGCAAGGTCTTGCCGAGCCAGCGCCACGTTTTCAGAGCGGCCGGACCCAGATCACACTTCGTCGAAGCGCTCAGCGCGACGAGTTCGTCCGAGCCCGGCGCACAGCTGACGACGAAGGGATCCTTCTCCAGCCGGTCACCGGCCAGGAGTCACACATGATCGTGCGCGCCGCGTCCGCGGACGCGCTCGTCCACGTGCCGCGCGGAGAGGGTGAAATTGCCGCTGGAGACGCGGTGCGATACCTCGATCTCGCCTGAGGACTAGCTCACGTCTCTCCTCGTCGTGACCCAGCTGAAGCGGGACACGGACGCGTAGGGACCGTAGCGGCCGAATGCGAGCGCAGCGAGTTGCGCAGCTGAGGCCAGCCACGCGAGCGTGACGAGAACCGAGAAGAGCGATACATACCTGACGGTCGCGAGGCCGGCGAGGTACAGCGCAGCGTCGGCGGGCCCGAGGCCGAGCTCGCGTCCGAGCAGGAGGAGTCCGCCCAGCGGCCCGAGCAGGCCGGTCGCGTAGATGAGGACGCGTTGCCACAGCCGTGCTCGCAGCGGAAGCCAGAGCCAGGCATAGAGCGACGGAAGAACGAACGCGAGCGCGAACGGCCTGCTGATGGCGACGACGAGGGCTACTGCGCCGAGCCAGGCGAGTGCGCAGGTGTATCCGGCAAGGCGCTCTTCCGGAGTGGGAGCGGACGTTGGGATGAGCGGACGACGTGCAATCAGCCAACCGACCACGAACGCCAGGGCCAACACGGCGAGCCCGGCGATGTTCGCATCGACGACGAACGACGCGCTCGGTGGAAGCGGGAGCGCGTCGGCGGTCGGCAGCACTCCCACCAAGCCGCCGACCCAGAGGAGAACACCGGCCCAGAGCCACACGAAGAGACGCGTGCGCAGCGCGCGCGCCGCAGGAACGAGCGGAAGCCCACGACGTCGAGCCCGTGCGAGCAAGTCTAGGATGGCGAGCGCGAAAGGCACGATGGCGACGACGAGCGTGAGCCGCACCGCCCATCCGCTCGCTGCACGGTCAGCCAGAAAGACGGCGTCAGGAGTCCGAAAGGCGGCTCCGACGCTCATGTCGACGGAGCTCAGGAGCGCCTCGGTGGCGCGGCCAAGCTGCCCGAGTCGCTGTGCGGAGACCGCACCCGGAAGATCTCCGGCGCCGCTTGGGCCGGTGGCGAGCGAGATCGCCGCGATGCCCTCGGCGACGAACGATCCGTGCTCAGTGGCCGCGTAGGGAACGGCAAGATCGACGAGCTGGGTCAGAAGCGACGGCAGCGACGGCTTGACGGCCTGCTCGCCGATTCGCTCCGCGGCGGTTTTGACAAGCGTTCGAGCGGGCGAGCTGGAGCCATTCCCCGCGATTCCGAGCCGGGGGCCTCCTCTGCCTCCGAGCCCGTCGAGGACGATCGCCGCGAGCGCTCGAGCCGAGTGTGGAGACGTACGCGCGAAGCGATCCGCGCCCGCGCCACCGTAGGCACCGGCGTCGGTCGAGACCAGGATCAACGTGCGGTTGGGCAGTGGAGCGGGCACCGCTCGTTGCGGGGCGAATCCGCGAGCGAGCTCGATGAGCGCGGCGGTGCCCGATGCGTTCTCACCATGTGGCTGGGTTGGCCCCGCGTTGTCTCGATGGGCGACAAGCACGATCGCTTCTTCCGACCGCCCAGGCACTACTGTCACGAGATTCCGTAGCTCGACGTCTCCGAGATCGACGAGGTCGGCAGTCCATGTGTCCTCCTCGACGTCGAGCCCGAGCGCCGCGATCGTCTCCGAGTACCAGCGCGCGGCGCTTTTGGCTTCGTCGCTTCCCGGTATCCGGGATGGAAACTCGGTGGAGAGCTCGGTCGCGATAGCCGCCGCCGCAACACCGTCGAACACCGGCTCGAGCTGGGGGCGGGGCAGCGCGCTGGTTGTCGAGATCGAGAACAGCAGGGCAAGGAGCGCCGGCGCGAGAAGGAGCGAGCCGACTCGGACGAGGCGTGTGTTCAGCGGGCTGTCGACGGTGCCGCGGCGGGCCCGCCGCCTTCGCCCACTGGGCCGAGCCGCTTCCATCGCCGGGCTATAGTAGGGCCCGCAGGCCGGCGTCCGGTCTCGACAGCGCCCATGCCGAACGTCTCGACCATCCTGCTTGTAGACGACGAGGAGTCGATTCAGACGCTCCTCACGTTTCCACTCGAGCGGGACGGCTATCGCGTCGTGCAGGCCCGAGACGGAGAGGATGCCCTACGCCGCTTCGCCGACGAGGACATCGACCTCGTCGTGCTGGACGTGATGCTTCCCAAGCTCGACGGTCTCGAGGTCTGCAAGCGTCTACGCACCCAGAGCAGCGTCCCGATCATCATGTTGACCGCTCGCGGAGAGGAGCTCGACAAGGTTCTGGGTCTCGAGCTCGGCGCCGACGACTACATCACGAAGCCATTCTCGATCCGCGAGTTTCGGAGCCGGGTGCGAGCCTTGTTGCGGCGTGCTGCGGCGCCACACGCAGCGCGTGACCGTGTCGAGGTGATCGAGCAAGGCGATCTCAAGATCGACCTGCCGCGCCGAACGGTCGAGGTTCGCGGCGAGACCGTCCAGCTCACGTTCATCGAGTTCGAGATGCTTGTGCTGCTGGCTTCGAGTCCGGGCGTGGTGTTCTCGCGCCGCGAGCTCTTGGAACGGCTGCGGGGTGGCTCGGACTACCGCGAACCGCGAACCATCGACGTCCACGTGAGACACCTGCGCGAGAAGATCGAAAGCGACGCGAGCAACCCGGAGCTGATCCTGACCATTCGCGGAGCCGGTTACCGCTTCAGATCGTAGGTGGTCTTTCCGGCACCCACGGGCACCCGTTCGCCGTCATCCACCACACCCGTGTTCATCGAACCCGAGCTCTTCGAGCGCTCTCGGCGTCCGCGGTTCTCGCCGGCCGTCGGGCCTCGCGGGGACCACCGGAGCAGCCAGTCGTGAGGATCCCGGGCGGAATCAGAGTCCGCCTTGCTCTCGGGTTGGTGGCAATAGTCGCCGGAGCCCTCGGTACCGCCTATCTCATCGTCGTCCCGTCGCTCGAGAAGCAGCTTGTCGACGCAAGGCTCGAAGAGCTGGAGAAGCAGGCCGCCCCGCTCGCCGAGGTGCTTCCCACGGACACGCTCTTGTGGAACGACCGAGTCGAGGAGTTCGCGGTGGCCGCGAACGCCCGCGTGGTTGCGTTCAGCGTGCTGAAAGCGACACCGCCTGCGCTCGCCGTCGTTGCTGACTCTCGCCGCGGCCAGAGCTCCCGGGACGTCGCCCGCAACCCGACGGCGCTGCGGGCGGCAGAGACCGAGGGCGTCGAGCGCGGCAGGGTTCTCGACTCCACCGGCGACTATGCCGAGGTTGCTGTCCCCCGGGGCGCCGCGGCGGTCGTCCTTTTCCGCGCATCACTCGCCGACTCGCTCGCGACGGTTCGGCTCGTCGAGAAACGCCTACTTGTTGCCACCGCCTTCGCGCTGGTGCTGGCGCTCGTGCTCGGCCTGACTGCCGCTGGGATGTTCGCGTACCGGCTGCGTCGCGTCGAGGCTGCAGCCGAGCGGATCGCCGGCGGTGACTTCGACGCGCCGATTGTCGATCGAGGCGATGACGAGATCGGACAACTCGCCGCGACGTTTGATCGGATGCGGGTCCAGCTAGCGCAGCTCGACAATGCCCGGAAGGAGTTCGTGGCGAACGCCTCGCACGAGCTTCGCACGCCACTGTTCTCGATCGGCGGCTTTCTCGAGCTCCTGACGGAAGAGGAGCTGGACGAGAAGACGCGCCAGGAGTTTCTGACGACGATGCGAAGCCAGGTCGAGAGGCTGACGAGGCTCTCGACCGACCTCCTCGATCTCTCCCGGGTCGATGCAGGCCAGCTCAGGACTCAGCGAGAACCGGTCAACCTCGCGGCGGTGGTTACGACGCTCGCACAGGAGCTCGAGCACGTCGCGACCGGATCGGGGCACGTGCTCGACATCGAGCTCGACGGCGAAGCGTGGTGCACGGCCGACGAGGAACGGGTGCTCCAGATCGGGCGAGCGTTCGTGGTGAACGGCCTCGTGCACACGCCGGCAGGAACGAGGATCGTCATTCGGGCTTGCCGCCGCGGCAGACGCGTGGAGCTGCAGGTCGCCGATAACGGTCCAGGTATTCCCGTCAGGCAGCGGGAAGCGGTCTTCGAGCGCTTTTACCGCGTCGAGGGAGGGAGGGCCTCGGGGAGCGGCCTCGGGCTTGCGATCGCGCGAGAGCTGGCACGGTTGATGGACGGGGAGGTGCGTCTCGAAGCCGGCTCTGCCGGAACCGTGGTCACCCTCGATCTTCCGAGCATCGCGCACGTCGAGCAGGCGCCCGGTGGTCACGCACCCGTTTTCACGTGAAAACGCCTCCGACCGTGGATGACCCGTCGCCGGTCTACGATCCAAGCATGAGCGAGCTCTCTCACATTGGTGACGCCGGCGACGTGACGATGGTGGATGTCGGTGACAAGCCGGTCTCGAGACGTCGCGCGGTCGCAACGGCGACCGTTCAGATGGCTGCGGCGACTGCCGAGACGATTCGTGCGCTTCCGAAGGGTGACGCGCTGGTGACCGCGCAGCTTGCCGGGATCATGGCCGCGAAGCGCACGGCGGAGCTCATCCCGCTGTGCCATCCGCTCCCCGTCACGTATCTCGACGTGCACCTCGAAGTCGGCGATTCCACGGTGAAGATCCAGGCGACGGCCGAAACCACAGCGCAGACCGGCGTCGAGATGGAGGCGCTCGTCGCTGCGACCGTCGCGGCGTTGACGGTGTACGACATGGCGAAGGCCGTCGACAAAGAGATGCGAATCGACGCGGTCCGTCTGGTCGAGAAGACGAAAGAGCCGGTCTGAAGGCAGCGGTGCTCACTGTCTCCGACGGCGTGCATGAGGGTGAGCGCGACGATGTGAGCGGCGCGGCGCTGACGGATCTGCTCGCGGGCGAGGGGTTCGACGTCGTACGGCGGGTGGTTCCGGACGACCCAGAGCGGATCTCGACCGCGATAGTCGAGCTGGCGTCTGACGTGTTGCTCATATTGACAACGGGAGGAACGGGGTTTGCGCCGCGTGACGTGACTCCCGAAGCGACACGAATCGTCCTGGACCGCGAAGCGCCTGGCATCGCCGAGGCAATCCGCGCGGATGCGCTCACCCGGACTCCGCACGCTCTCCTGTCCCGTGGCGTCGCCGGCCTCCGCGGCGGGACGCTCATCGTCAACCTCCCGGGCTCTCCGGGCGGTTGTCGCGACGGGTTCGCGGTGATTCGCCCCGCCCTCCGCCACGGGCTAGAGCTGGCGGCCGGTGACAAGGCCACCCCACACCGGCAAACGTGACCACCTCGGCTGTCCCCCTACCCCGTCGCCTTGCCTCGCTCGTTCGAATCGAGCACACGGTCTTCGCGTTGCCGTTCGCATACGTGGGCGCGTCTCTCGCCGCCGCGGACTTGCCGGCGTGGAGCGACCTGCTCTGGATCACTGTTGCAATGGCCGGGGCGCGGACACTTGCAATGGCGTTGAATCGGCTCATCGACGCCGAGCTCGACGCGCTGAATCCACGCACCTCGAGTCGCGAGCTTCCGAGCGGAGCGCTCACCCGCTTCCAGGTGCTCGGGCTCAGCGCGCTCGCGCTCGCGGTGTTCCTGACTGCAGTCGCGCAGCTCGACCCGGCCGTCCGCTGGCTGTGGCCGATCCCCGTCGCGATGTTCGTCGTCTATCCGTACCTGAAGCGGGTTACGTGGCTCTGCCACCTCTGGCTCGGCGCCTGCCTGGGGCTCGCACCGGTGGGCGCCTGGCTCGCCGTCTCGGGGATGGCTCCCTGGGAAGCGTGGGCGCTGGGCGGGTCGGTTCTCCTCTGGGTTGCCGGCTTCGATCTCTTCTACTCGCTCTTCGACCTCGACCACGATCGTCGGGTCGGCCTCCATTCGTGGGCAACGCGCTTCGGAGAGGCAGGGGTGTTCCTCGGCGCTCGAGCGTTCCACGCGGGAACCGTCGTGCTTCTCGTGCTTGCGGGACTGGGCCTCGATAGCGGCCTTTGGTACTGGGCCGGTGTGGTCGCGGTGGCGGGGCTGCTCGCCTATGAGCATCTGCTCGTGAGACCGGGCGATCTCCGCTGCCTGGACGCGGCTTTCTTCACCGTGAACGGCCTCATCAGCATCGTCTTCTTCGTGTTCGTCGCGCTGGACGTGGTGGTCACGTGATACGTGCGAGCGGGCTCGAGAAACGCTACGGCGCGCGTCGTGTTCTCGTGGGCGTGGACCTCGAGCTTCCCCGGGACGGATTCCTCCTGGTGACGGGGCCGAACGGGTCCGGGAAGACGACACTGCTTCGGGTCATCGCGGGACTTGTCGCACCCACTCGAGGAAGGGTCGAGGTCGACGTCCACCGCGGACGGTTGGGGTTCGTGGCCCACGAGCCACTCGTGTACCGGGAGCTTACGGCGCTCGAGAATCTCGACCTCTTCGGGAGGCTCTACCGCGTGCCCGAGCGGCGGGAGCGAATCGGGATGCTGCTGGAGCGCTTTGGCCTGTGGGAAGCTCGATCCGAGCGCGTGGAGTCGTATTCACGCGGGATGAGCCAGCGCCTCGCCCTCTGTCGCGCCTTTCTTCACGACCCCGATCTCCTCGTCCTCGACGAGCCCTACTCCTCGCTCGACGCGGAGAGCGCAGCGCTGCTCGATCGAGAGCTCGCCGAACTGGCCGGGACGCGAGCCCTTGTCGTCTCGACACACGATCCCGCGCGCGTGGAGCCGCTGGCGACGCAGAGACTCGTGCTTACGTGAGGTATCTCGCGGATGTCGCGGCGCTGACTCGCAAGGATCTGCGGGTCGAGCTGCGCGCCCAGGACACGCTGCCCGCGATGCTCCTCTTCGTCCTCTCGATGCTGGTGGTCTTTCACTTCGCGTTGCCGGAGGGGACCGGCGAGGATGCTGCCTACGGGCTGCTCTGGGTGGCGATCGTCTTCACGGCTCTGCTCGGGCTCGCCCGGGCATGGATCCCGGAGCAGGAGCACGGCGTCTTCGACGCGCTCGTTCTGGCCCCCTGCGACCGCAGCGCAATCTGGGTCGGAAAGACCGTGGCCACACTCGCGTTCCTCGTCGCCGCACAGGCCGTGGCACTGCCCGCGTTCGTTCTCTTCTTTGCTCCGCTGGACGGCGTCGCGCTCGCCGGCGTGCTGCTCGCGGACGTCGGGATCTGCGCCGTCGGCTCGCTCATGGCTGCGATGGCCGCGGCCGGCCGCGCTCGTGAGCTGCTCCTCCCGTTGCTCCTGCTGCCGCTCTCGATGCCGCTCATCGTCGGCGGTGTCGGCAGCGCCGTCTCGACCGAGCCAGAGCGCTACCTCCTGCTGCTCGCGCTGTATGACGGGATCTTCGCGGTACTCTCGTGGGCGTCGTTCGAGTACGTCGTGACCGAGTCATGAGCAGTCCTTTCTCCAGGATCCGCGGCCTTCCCTCGCTCGCCGCGTTTGCCGCGGGACTGATGGGGCTCGCGCTCCTGCTCTCCTTCTTCATCGCACCCGAGGACGGCGACCAGGGGATCTCCCAGCGGATCTTCTACATCCACGTGCCGATCGCTCTTACTGCGTACTTCTGCTTCGGCCTGGGTGCGTGGAAAGCGCTGCTCTTGCTCTGGCGAGGCGGCGAGCGCTACGACCTGGAGAGCTACGTGGCAATCCACCAAGGGACGATCTTCGGCTCGCTGACCTTGATCACAGGCGCAATCTGGGCCAAAGCCTCCTGGGGCGTCTGGTGGACGTGGGACTCGAACCAGCTCGTCCTCTTTCTCACCCTCTTCCTCTTCTACTGCGCGTACTTCATGCTTCGCTTCTCGCTGCCGGAGGGGCCGAGGCGAGCTCGGTCGTCCGCGGTCTACGCGCTCTTCGGAGTCGCCCTCATTCCGGTGAGCTTCCTCGCGATTCGTCTCGCCGAGGACTTCATCCACCCGACGACTTTCACGCGCGACGGCCCGCAGATGACCGGGACGATGTTCACGGCGTTCTGTGTCTCGTGGGCGGCCGTGACGCTCTTGGCCTACGTCCTGTACCGCGTCGAGCTCGTCGGCAAGCGGCTGCACATAGATCTGCGAGAGCTGCGCGAGGCTTTGGAGTGACGGGCGGGGAGTACGTCGCGGCGGCCTACGGGGTCGTGTTCGTTTTCGTGCTCGTGTATGTGGCAATTATCGCCGCCAAGCTCGTGCGCCTCCAGCGGGACACCGCAGAGCTGCTCGAGATCGTGCGCCGGCGCGGGGAGGACACGTGATCGGCCGACTCCCCGACTATCGTGCGCGCGTGCCGAAGACGCGGCGAAGGACCGGTGCGTGGGCGTAAGACGGACGCTGGTCGGGAGGCCGCTCCCTGTGCAGGTTCCGACGGCGTTCGTTCGCGTCCGCCGGCGCGGATTTTGCATGTGCGGAGAGGCGCGCACCGAGCGCGTCGGCCGCTGCTCGGCTGAGCGACCACGTCGCCGCTGAACCGCGCCCGAGCGTCGCCGCGTTACGCTCCGCGCGTGTTTATCACGTTCTTGAGCGACTTCGGACTCAAGGACGACTTCGTGGGCACATGTCATGGAGTGATGAAGACGATCGCTCCCGACGCGCAGATCATCGACATCACGCACGGCATCCCGCCGCAGGCTGTCTTGGAGGGGGCGCTCGTCCTTGCGAACACGATCTCCTATATGCCGGTCGGGGTGCACCTGGCGGTCGTCGACCCCGGTGTCGGGGGTCCGCGTCGCCCCTTGGCGCTACGAGACGAAGCCGGACGGCTCTTCGTCGGCCCTGACAACGGGCTCCTGCTCCCGGCAGCGAGCCGGGCGGGAATCGCCGAAGCACACGAGCTCGCGAATCCCGAGTACGCGTTGCAGGCGATCTCGCGCACGTTTCACGGACGGGATCTCTTCAGCCCAGCTGCTGCATACCTCGCGAACGGGGTCCCGCTTTCCGAGCTCGGTCCGCCGTTGCATGCGGAGACGCTCGTCAGCCTCGACGTACCCGAGCCGGTTTCGGAGAACGGCGTGCTCACGGCGACGCTGCTCTACGTCGACAGCTTCGGGAACATCGCTCTCAACCTGACGCGTGAAAACGTCGACGAGCTGGGAATCTCTTCGGGAACGAAGCTCGAGCTCGAGCACGCGGGAGAGCGCTACTACGCGGTAATGGCGAGGACGTTCGCCGATGCACGGCCTGGCGACGTGATTCTCTACGAGGACAGCTACGGCAGCATGTCGGTCGCGATCTCGCGGGGAAATGCGGGGCGCATGCTGCACGCCGCTCCGGGCCAGCGGATTCGGATCTCGCTTCGGCCCTAGGCGCTTTCTTTGACGCGCGAACATCCCTGAAGGCGGCCGCTGTCGCGGCCGCTACAAGGTGGGTGGTCGGCGCGCCGCCCACGGTCGCGCCTCCTCCAGCTGCGCTGCAAGGCGAAGGAGGATCGCCTCGCCCGCCGGTGGCCCAATGGCTTGTACGCCGATGGGAAGATTTTCGCCCGACCAGTGCAAGGGAAGCGACATCGCCGGCAGGCCGGTGAGGTTTGCGACCGCGGTGAAGGGGGTGAACAGGGTGTTTCGCGCGAGCTGCTCCATCGCTCCGTCCACGCCTTCTTCCTGCCAGCCGATCGGGACCGGGGGAAGCGCGAGTGTGGGAGTGAGGACGATGTCGGCGTCCTGCCAGAACGAGACGATGCGCCGCGCCGCCGTCTGAAGGTGAAACGCGGCGCTCGCGTAGTCCGCTGCCGAGGTGGCGCGGGCGGACTCGGCGAGCCCGCGGTTCAGCGGCGTGAGAAGCTCGGGATCGACCGGGTAGAGGGCGGGGCTTACCTGCCAGATGGTGATGAAGGCATCGAGCAGCCCTGCTCCGGTCCACGGAGGCGTCGCCTCGACAACCTCATGGTCGAGGCTCTCGAGGAGCTCTGCTGCAGCTTCGAGCGCAGCCACGCAGTCGGCGTGCACGGGCGCGTCGATGGGCGGATCGGTGGTAACCGCAATCCGTAGACGGCCTGGTGGAGCACCCGTCTCCTCCGCGAAAGGCCGCTCGGGCGGAGGTGCCCACCAGGGATCGCCGGGCTCGTAGCCGGCCAGAACGTCGAGGAGCGCGGCAGCGTCAGCGATCGAGCGGGTGATCGGACCCGAAGTGGACAGACCCTCGAGCGACGGAAACGGCGCCGTGGACACCCGACCGCGTGCGGGTTTGAGGCCGAACACGCCGCAGCAGGACGCTGGAATTCTGATCGACCCGCCTCCGTCCGTCCCATGCGCGAGCGGAACGAGACCCGCAGCGAGGGCCGCTGCCGCGCCACCGCTCGAGCCGCCGGGCGTGCGCTCGGGATTCCAAGGGTTCCGCGTGGCCCCGTTCAGCTCCGACTCGGTGAACGCGACCGTCCCGAACTCCGGGGTGTTCGTCTTACCGAGGATCACGAACCCGGCTTCGCGCAGCCGCCGGACGACGGCGGTGTCGAAATCGGGGACGTTGTCGGCGAATGCGCGGCTCGAGTACGTGGTTCGGATGCCTCTCGTCGCCGTCAGGTCCTTGACCGCGATCGGAACGCCGCGGAACGGGCCGTCACCTGGAGAGGTGTCAGCTGCTCTCGCGTCCTCGAGCGCCCCCTCGCCGCGGACGGTGACGAACGAGTTGAGCTCGGGATCGATCTGCTCGATTCGTTCGAGGTAGAGCTCCGCGAGCTCGACCGCGGAGACCTCTCGGTCGCGCACCAGCCGCGCCTGCTCCGTCGCAGAAAGGAACGCAAGCTCCACCGCCGCGAAGCTAACAGGAGCTACGCGGGCACGGGCGGGCCGGTCCAGCGATGGAGGAGACCAGAGACGCAGTCGACGGCGACGCTCGCGCTCGAGGCGACGAGGGCCTCGCCCGGTCTGGAGAGGAGTAGTCCGAGCCCATAGCTGGCGACTTTGCGCCGGACACCGCCGAAGGCGCGGACCGTGGGGCGGCGTGGAGCGCGAAGCGTCGTCCCCGTCCAGCTCGTGCCCTGCTCATAGCGGGCATCCGCGAAGCGGGCGATGGCTGCCCGTCCCCGAAGCTCCCGTTCTGTGGGGTCGTATGGATGAAAGACCGCGCGTGCCGCGAAGCGGCCCGCGAAGACAGCCTCACGGCCACCATTGAATGCCGACAGCGCCGAGCGCAGACGACCGGTGACATACGCAGAAGCACAGCGCGTCGGTAGCTGCGCCGAGCCCCCGAAGACGCGGAAGTCGGGCACGAGGGCGCGGGCATTCGAACCGGTGCGCACGCCGGGTTCCTGCGAGCGAGAGCAAGCTATGACCGCGGTCCCGGGGCTCCACCCAGGCGGCAGCGGGCATCCCGTGCCGAACGAGGTCGTGTCGTCCTGACCCATGCTCCAGACGTAGATCTTCTGAGCAACGCAGTCGATCTCGCCCTTCCCTCTCGCGAACTCAGTCAAAGATTCAGGCAGGTCGTCGGCGCTTCGCCGGATCGTGTACCCGATCCCGACGCCGCCAGGCCTCCTGCTCGAGCTCCCGCCCATGTCCACCGCGATCAGCTCCCAGCGCTCACTCTGCTGGTGGCGTTCGGCGAAATACGGGAAGAGCGGCTCTCGGTCGTAGAAGACCACATGCCGCCACGGGCGGTTGCCAACTCCCTCTGTGACCGAGTACCAGCGAAACGCAAGACCGTCGGCTGAATCGACCCTTCCGGGCGGGTCGTCGGTCGTGAACAGCATGTCGAGTGCCGTCGCGTCACCGGAGGTAACTGCGTCGGCCAGACGCATGAGCAGCTCTGCCGTTTCCGGTGGAGTGCAGCCGCTGGGGAGTGCCCCGGAATCTTGGGTGACGACGATGGGTCCACCCGCCTCGCCCTGTGCGGACACGGTGGGCACGATGATCGAGAGAGCCACCAGACCCGCGATGCACCATGTCCGGGTCAGCTTCATCGAGTGGCGAGGGCCGGACTTGAACCGGCGACACCACGGTTTTCAGCCGTGTGCTCTACCAGCTGAGCTACCTCGCCGCGGCGAATCAGTGTACCCCGGTGATCCCCGAGGGTTTCCAGCTCTCCCGATGAATGCCTCTCATGTCATCGGATCTGACGGGCGAATCTCGGCCTCGAGGTCGAGCCGGATTGGATGGAAGCCGATCTGCTCGGCGAACGCGATCAAGTCGCGCTCGTCGAAATCGAGCATCGGGTCGCTTGCGGGAGGCTGGATGGTGTCGTAGACGGCTCTTCGCCCTCGCTGAGCTCGGCATTGTCGAGAACCCGCTCCCGCCGGCGAGCATGCATCTCGCTCCCTTTTAGGCGTGCTTCCAGATCCTCGCGGAGCGCATCTTGGCTACCCAGTCGGCCCAGCAGTCCTTCGTCTTCGCAACCTCGCCGGTGAGGATCGCATAGCGTTCGAGTTCGTGGAGGCCGCGCGGGCACGGAGGGTCGCGATCATCGGCGCCGCGCTTGACCTCGGTCAGGGACGACGCGGAGTCGACATGGGCCCTTCGGCGATGCGGGCTGCCGGGCTCGAGGAGCGGCTCCGGAGTCTCGGGTACGAGGTGCGGGATTTCGCCAACGTAGAGAGCCCCGAGCCGGAGGCCACGGCGCTTGGAGACGAGAGCGCGCGCTTCCTGCCCGCGATCAAGGCGACCTGCGCGCGGGTCGCCACCCTGGTGGCGGAGGCCTCGACGGCGGGGGAGACGCCTCTGGTTCTCGGCGGAGACCACTCCGTCGCCCTCGGAACGCTGGGCGGGCTGGCGTCGGTGCACGGGCCTGGCGGCGTCGTCTGGATTGACGCGCACCCGGACATCAACACCCCGGAGACCAGTCCGAGCGGGAACGTCCATGGAATGCCACTCGCCGCCGCGCTCGGGCTTGCCGGAACGGAGTTCGAGAACGACGCCTGGCCGCTTCCTGCCGTCGATGCGCAGCGCGTCGCGTTGATCGGCACCCGCCAGCTCGACGAAGGCGAGCGCCGGCTGCTGCGGGAAGCTGGCGTGCGCGTCTTCACCATGAGCGAGATCGATCGCATCGGGATCGAGCGGGCGGTGCGCGAATCGCTCGATCGGGTCGCGGGCGGAGGATTCGTCCATGTCTCCTTCGATATGGACGTGCTCGATCCGGTCGTCGCTCCAGGGGTCGGAACGCCGGTCCGGGGAGGGCTCACCTATCGCGAGGCGCACCTGGCGCTCGAGCTCATCTCCGAGTCGGGGTTAGCAGGGTCGCTCGAGGTCGTCGAGGTGAATCCGATCCTCGACCGGGAGAACACCACGGCGCTGACGGCGGTCGAGCTCGTGGCGAGCGCGCTCGGAAAGACGATCTTCTAGCTGCGGACAGCCAGCAGGGCACGCGCGAGTCCCGGCACCTCGAGCGAGCCGTCCGCTTTCACGTACCGGGCTAGGCGCCGCTCGGCGCCGTCGCGCACGGCTCTTCCCTCTTCGGGCGTGACGCGCTCGAGGAGGGTCGTGAGCATGCGCGAGAGGTCCTGGGCGGTTCGCCACCATTCGTCGAGGGAAGCCGCACGCCAGAGCACAGGCACGTCCTCGAGCGCGCTGACTCGGAGACCGGCTCCGGTGACGAGACGGCGCAGCTCGCCGGCGTCAGCCAGCCGAAACGGGCCGGGGGCGTTCGGGTCGGGCCGCTCCAGGAGGCCGAGCTCCAGGGCTGATCTGCCGGCTGCCGTCATCCAGTCATTGGCGTCGGACGCCGCCCAGACGGCGAGCACCGCGCGACCCTGCGGCCTGAGCACGCGTGCGATCTCCGAGAGTGCTTGCGTCGGATCGGGCACGAGCATCACGCCGAAGCGACAGATCACCCCGTGGACGGAAGCAGCCGGGAGATCGATTGCAGATGCGTCCTCCACCCGGAACTCGACGTTCTCGATGCCGAGCTCGGTCGCGCGACGTCGGGCGGCGTCGCCCATCTCGGGCGCGACGTCCGTGGAGAGAAGCAGGCCCTCCCGACCGAGGCGCGAGGCGGCGATGAAGCCAGTGTCCCCGGGACCGGCGGCCAGCTCGAGCACGGTCTCACCCTGAGCAGGATCGAGCAGGGCCACGAGTTGCTCGTCGAGCACGCGGGTGACTGCACGAATCAGCGCTGCCTGCCGCTCCCAGCCAGCAGCGGCCGTGCGCCACGCCTCGACCTGCTCGTGCTCGGGCGTCGCTATTGGACCACCCCTGCGAGCTGAGGGATGATGTCGCGTCCGTAGGCGCCGAGCGTCTCCTCCTGGTGTTCGGTCATGAGGTAGATGTTGAACTGGTCGACGCCGACCGCCTCCAGCTCCTTCAACTTGGCAGTCGCCTGCTCGGGAGTGCCGAGGACGCAGAAACGGTCGCAGATGTCGTCGGTCACGAACTCGCCGTGCTTTGCGCCCACACGCGAGTGCTCCTCGTAGTCGTAGAACTTGCGCGCGCGAACGAACTCTGTCAGCTCCTTGGGGATATCGGACTCGAAGCCGTAGCGTTCGATGAGATCCATCACGTGGTTCGAGACCATGGCCGGAAACCAGCGCACCTGGGCGCGAGCCTCGGCGATGTCGTCCGTGATGTAACTCGGCGCGCAAACGATGCACTGGAGCGCGTCCGGATCGCGGCCTGCCTCCACCGCCGACTCGCGTGCGGTGTCCATGATCCACTTGACGATCACGGGATCGGCGAGCTGGATGATCACGCCGTCCCCGACCCGACCAGCCACCGCGAGCGCCTTCGGCCCGTAGCCCGCCACCCACATCGGGATCTCGGGGAGCTCGGGCCGCACCCACTTGAGCTGAAGGTCCTTGTCGTTCCAGCTCACCTCGCGGCCGTTCATGAAGTCCTTGATCATCGCGAGGCGCCGCTCGAACTCGGCGACCTTGACCGGCTGCTGGCCGATCGTCCGCCGCGCCGAGTCGCCGCGCCCGATCCCCATCACCATTCGCCCGTCGGAGATGTCGTGCAGGGTTGCGTACCCGCTCGCGAGCACAGTCGGCTCGCGCGTGCCCGGGTTCGTCACGCAATGCCCGAGCCTCATCGTGCTCGTCGCTTGCGCGGCGAGGGTGAGGAGCGGAAACGACTCCTGCCAGAGAAGGTGCGAGTCGTATGTCCACCCGTACTCGAAGCCGTGCGACTCAGCGAGCTGCAGGAGCTCGACGAGCCGGCTCGGCGGAGGATCGGGCAAGACGGTGACGCCGAAGCTCAAGCTCATCTCTCGTTCCTTTCTAGCCAATGGTCTTCGAAGCGAGCCGGTCGAACGCGTGCACCGCGAGCTCCAGGTGCTCTTCGCGCGTGTCCTCGAGCTTCGTGTGCGAGAGGCCGCGAAGGCTCTGGACGAACATCATCACCGTCGGGACACCTGCGCGCGAGACTTCGGCGGCGTCGTGTAGCGGGCCGGACGCGAGCATGTGCGAAGTGCCCGCGACGTCGTGGATCGCCTCGTCGCAGAATCCCACCAGCGTTTCGTCGAAGAGGATCGGCTCGATCGACCAGAGTCGCTCCCACTTCACCTCGAGGTCCTCTTCCGTCGCGAAGCGCATGCTCGCCTCCTTTGCCTGTTCGAGCAGCGAGGCGAGCTTCTCCCCGTCGAGGTGGCGTTGATCGAGGAGCTGTTCCGCGGTCTCGACGACGGAGGTGACGATCCCGGGGTTGCAGACGACTCCGCCTGAGGTGCAGACGCCGCCGTCGCCGATTCGTGCTGCGACCTCGCGGATCTCGAGCGCGAGCTTGGAGGCGCCCGCGAGCGCGTCTCGACGCTGGTCCATCGGAGTCGAGCCTGCGTGGGCGGCCTGCCCTTGCCACGTAATTCGGTGGCGCTCGACACCAAAGGTGCCGAGGACGACTCCGAGCGGTAGATCGAGCGATTCGAGAACCGGCCCCTGCTCGATGTGCAGCTCGAGGTACGCCGCCGCGTTCTCGAGCTGGCTCTGCGCGTCGAGAGCACGGTCGAGGTCGACACCGAACTCGCGCAGCGCGTCCGGCAGGGTGACACCGTCTCGATCCCGAAGTCCCCGGAGCTCCTCCTGATCGGTCATCGACCCTGCGGCGGCGCTCGATCCGAAGAGGCTCCGACCGAAGCGGGCGCCCTCCTCGTCAGCCCAGTTCACGAGCCGAACCGTGACCGGCGGCGTCCCCTCTTCGGCGATGCGACGTAGCACCTCGACACCGGCGACGAGGTTGAGCGCGCCGTCGAGCCAGCCGCCGTTCGGGACGGAGTCGATGTGACCGCCGATCAGCACAGCGCGCTCGGAGCTTCCGCGCAGGGTGAACCACTGGTTGCCTGCGGCGTCGACCTCCTCCTCGGCGCCGGTCTCGGCGATCTTGTCGCGTAGCCACTTGCGTGCACGTTCCCAGGTCTCAGTCCATGCAACCCGTTGTGCCCCCTCCTCGTCGCCGGTCAGCTCGCGTAGCTCCTTCAGGTCGGCGACCGTTCGCCTCGGCTCGAGTGGCACGCGCACGAGCTTACTACCGAGGCGAATTCGAGTCGGTAAGAATCACGCACTGTGACTGAGGTCGCCATGACTACTGCCCGGGCACGCCCGCTCGACAGGGTGGCCGCGCTGACGACGCGCGCCGCCACGCTCCTCTTCGTGCTGCTCGCCCTCTGGGGATTCTGGGAGGGATATCGCTGGCTGTGGATGGAGACGGGCTGGACGAAGCCCTTCGTCGTCGACGAGACGACCCTCCCGCATCTGCACGACATCGTGGGCGCGCTCTTCGAGTCGCCACAGGTCGGCGGCCCGCTGCTCATCGACCTGCTGCTCGATTCCGCGCTCTTCACTGCGAAGGAGGCCGTGGTCGGCTTCGCGATCGGCGCGACGATCGGCTTCCTCTTGGGCGCCGTGATCGCGCGCTTTCAGATCCTGCAGCGCGGTTTGATGCCCTACGTCGTCGCGTCGCAGACGATCCCGATTCTCGCGGTCGCGCCGATTGTCGTCGTCGGCCTCGGGAGCTTGACCGTCTCGGGCTGGACGCCGGAGGACTGGATGCGCGTCTCGGTGATCGCCGCCTACCTGACGTTCTTTCCCGTTACGGTGAACACGGTGCGCGGCCTGAGCTCGGCCGATCCGGCCGCGGTCGAGCTGATGGAGTCGTACGCCGCGAGCGGCTGGGCGGTGTTCTGGAAGCTGCGCGTGCCCTCCGCGCTCCCGTACCTCTTCTCCGCGTTCAAGGTGGCCGCAACGGCGAGCGTCGTGGGCGCGGTCATCGGCGAGCTGCCCTCTTCGATCCAAGACGGCCTGGGCGGGGCGATCATCAACTTCAACCAGTACTACGTCCTGAACCCCGAGAATCTGTGGGCGACCAACCTGATCGCCGCTCTTCTCGGGATCAGCTTCTTCCTCGTCGTTCTGCTCGTCGAGAAGCTCGTCGTCAGGCGCGCACCGGACGTGCTGGTGTGAACAAGGCTCGCCGCAGGCTCGCCTTCGCGGGGGAAACCAGGTTTCCCCCGCGGACCCCCTTCTTCCTGAGAACGTGGGGAACCTCCCGGTTTCCCACACCCCTCTACGCTCATAGACCACAAAGGCCTGGCCTATGAACGACGTGGTCGTTTCGGCCGAGCGCGTCACGAAGACCTTTGGCAAGGGCGGCGTTACGGCTCTCCAGGAGATCGATCTCGAGGTGGGCCGCGGCGAGTTCATCTCGCTGATCGGCCCGTCGGGCTGCGGCAAGTCGACGCTCCTGCGCGTCATCGGCGACCTGGTCGAGCCGACGGCGGGCGAGATCCTCGTCAACGGCAAGTCCGCACATCGAGCGCGCCTCGACCGCGACTACGGGATCGTCTTCCAAGCCGCTGTCCTCTACGACTGGCGGACGGTCTCGAAGAACATCTCCTTGCCTCTCGAGCTCGGCGGCTGGGACCGCTCGCGCCGTGCAGATCGCGTACGTGAGATGGTCGAGCTGGTCGAGCTCGAGGGGTTCGAGAAGCACTATCCCTGGCAGCTCTCGGGCGGCATGCAACAGCGCGTGTCGATCGCCCGCGCGCTGTCGTTCTCGCCGGCGCTCCTCTTGATGGACGAGCCCTTCGGCGCGCTCGACGAGATGACCCGCGAGCGCCTGAATCTGGAGCTCCTCCGCATCTGGGCCGAGACCGGCTCTACCGTGGTCTTCGTCACCCACTCGATCTCCGAGGCGGTGTTCCTGTCCACGCGCGTGGTCGTCATGTCCGCACGCCCGGGGCGGATAACGGCGATCGTGCCGATCGATCTCGAGCAGCCGCGCACCGCCGAGACGCGTGAGGAGCCGCGCTTCTTCGAGCTCGTGACCGAGGTGCGCGAGGCACTGCATGCAGGCGGAGCTGACGAGGTCGTTCCGGAGCTCGAGGCGCGCGAGTGACGACGAGCGCTCACCAGCCTGCCGCGCGACGTGGCCGCACGCTCGGCCAGCACGCCGGGAGATGGCTGCCGGCTGCCGCCGTCTTCGGTTTCGGGCTCGTCGCCTGGCAGTGGCTCCTCCCCGCGCTCGGCATCGAGCGCTTTCTCCTGCCGCCCTTCTGGGACGTGGTGACGGCGTTTCGGGACTCACGCGACGAGCTCGTGCGCGCGGGCTGGATCACGTTCCAGGAAGCGCTCGGCGGCTTCGTGCTCGGCTGCTCTCTCGCGTTTGCCTTCGCGATGGTCCTCGCGCGCTGGCGCCCGCTCGGCAGCGCCCTCATGCCCTACTTGATCGCGGCAAACGCGGTTCCGATCGTCGCCTTTGCGCCAATTACGAACGCCTGGTTCGGAATCCTGAGCCCGTGGTCGAAGATCGTCATCGCGGCCGTCCTCTGCTTCTTCCCGGTCCTCGTCAACACCCTGCGCGGACTGACCTCGGTTCGGCCCGAGTCGCTCGAGCTCATGCGCTCGTACGCCGCGGGGCAACCTTCGATCTTCAGGCGGGTCAGGATCCCGAACAGTCTCCCCTTCGTCTTCTCGGCCTTGAAGATTGCGTCCGTACTCGCGATGATCGGCGCTGTCGTGGGGGACTACTTCGGAGGTTCGACGGAGGCGCTGGGGGTTCAGATCGTGTCCGCGGTCTCGCTCGCGCAGTACGAGACCGCCTGGGCGGCGATACTGGTCGCGAGCGTTCTCGGCATCGCGTTCTACGCGTCTATCGCGCTTGTCGAACGCTACGCGCTTCGCTGGCATCCGTCCACGAGAAGAGACGCAGAATGAACTACGAGGAGGGCACATGAGGAAACGCAGGTGGTACGCGCTCGCGGCAGCGGTCGTCGTGGGGTCGAGCCTGATCGTGGCCGGTTTCGCGACAGCGAGCCGGTCGAGCGCCGACCAGAACCTGACCAAAGTAACGCTGCAGAGCAAGTGGGTCGTGCAGTCGCAGTTCGCCGGCTACTACGTCGCGAAGGCGAAGGGCTACTACAGGCAGGTCGGGCTGGACGTCGACATCAAGGCCGGCGGTCCGGACATCCTCCCGGAGCAGGTCGTGCTCGGCCGGCAGGCGGAGTTCGGGATCAACTGGTTCCCGAGCCTGCTGCAGCAGCGGGACACCGGCAACGACTTGGTCAACATCGGACAGGTCTACGCGCGGAGCGGGACGACAGAGGTTACGTTCAAGTCGAGCGGCATCAACACGTTCAAGAAGATGCGCGGCAAGAAGTTCGGCGTCTGGATCTTCGGGAACGAGTTCGAGCAGAGGGCCGCACTCGTCAAGAACGGAATGAACCCGGACAAAGACGTGAAGCTCGTCAAACAGAACTTCGACATGCTCGCGTTCCTGAAAGGTGAGATCGACGCGGGCTCGGCGATGACGTACAACGAGCTCGCGCAGGTGCTCGAGGTGAAGAACCCGAAGACGGGCAAGCTCTACCAGCTCTCCGATCTGAACGTCTTCAAGTACTCCGATCTCGGCACCGGCATGCTGCAGGACGGGGTCTTCGTGCGCGGGGACTGGATCAAGGACAAGGCCAACCAGGCTACGTCCGTGAAGTTCCTCGAGGCGTCGTTCAAAGGGTGGATCTACTGCCGCGACCACCTGGCCGAGTGCACGAAGATCGTGCTCCAGAACGGCCCGGCGCTTCCTGCTGGACATCAGCGCTGGCAGATGAACGAGGTCAACGCGCTCATCTGGCCGAACCGTCTCGGCATCGGGCTGATGGATCCGATCGAGTACAAGCGGACGACCACGATCGCCAAGACCTACAAGGTCATCAAGAAGCCGGCGACGAGGGCCTCCTATCGCACGGATCTCGCGAGGAAGGCCATCGCGAACCTGAAGAAGCAGGGGCTCGACGTGAACGGCAAGGGCTTCAAGAAGTCGGTCGTCAAGCTGACGCTCGGCGGCAAGTAGCGCGGGACACCAGGCGAATAGGGGAAGATGGCGAACCGGGCCGCGCTGCGGCAGCGGCCCGGTTTACCCCAGATTGCCGTGAAAGGGGGAGATGGCGTGTCGGTTCTGATCAAGGGCGGTCGGATCATCACCGCGGCTGACGACTACGTCGGCGACGTGTACGTCGAGGGCGAGCGAATCACGCTCATCGGAGAAAGCCTCGACGTCGACGCGGACCGCGTGATCGACGCCTCCGGGCGATACGTGCTGCCGGGCTGCGTGGATCCCCATACCCACCTCGACATGCCCTTCGGGGGCACGACGACGATCGACGACATCACGTCCGGACAAACCGCGGCCGCATTCGGGGGGACGACGTGTCACGTCGACTTCTGCATCCAGTCTCCCGGCCAGACCTTCGCAGACGCCCTCGACAGCTGGCACTCGAAGCGCGAGGGCAAGGCCATCATCGACAACGGCTACCACATGGCGGTCACCGACCTCCGCGAGGGAGGGTCCCTGGAGGAGCTCGCGCGCCTGCCCGAGCAGGGTGTGACCTCGTACAAGCTCTTCATGGCCTACAAGGGCGCGCTGATGGTCGACGACGAGACGCTCTTCAAGACGATGGAGGTCGCGGCCGAGACGGGCGCGCTCGTGATGGTGCACGCGGAGAACGGAGATGCGATCGACATCCTGGTCAAGCAGGCGCTCGCCGCGGGCAACACCGCGCCGCACTGGCACGCGCTCACGCGTCCGCCCGAGCTCGAGGGCGAGGCGACGAACCGCGCGATCCAGCTGGCCCGGATCGCGGGCGCGCCGCTCTACGTCGTCCACGTCTCCTGCCGCGAGGCGGTCGAGCCCATCGCGCGGGCACGCGAGCAGGGCTGGGACGTGTGGGGCGAGACCTGCACGCAGTACTTCTTCATCGACTACACGCACCTCGAACAGCCGGGCTTCGAGGGAGCGAAGTACGTGTATACGCCGCCTCCGCGGTCGAAGGAGAACCAGGAGGTCCTCTGGCACGCGATTCGCTCCGACATCCTCTCGGTCGTCTCGACCGACCACTGCGCGTTCCTGTGGGACGGCCAGAAGTCGATGGGTAAGGACGACTTCTCGAAAATCCCGAACGGCGCGCCGGGACTTGAGAACCGTCTGCACATGATCCACGAGTTCGGCGTCCGCACCGGAAGGATCACCCTGAACCGGATGGTCGAGCTCCTGTCGACGAATCCGGCGAAGCTCTTTGGGCTTTATCCTCGCAAGGGGACGATCGCGCCCGGCTCCGACGCGGACATTGTCGTCTTCGACCCGGAGAAGCGGCATCTGATCACCGTCGAGACGCAACAGTCGCGATCGGACTACAACTTGTACGAAGGCACCGAAGTGACCGGATCCCCCGAGGTAGTGCTGCTCCGTGGAAACGTGCTCGTCGAGTCGGGCGAGCTCGTCGCGGATCCGGGGGTCGGCCAGTTCGTCGAGCGCGCGGCATTCGGGCAGGAGCTCTTGCCCGCTGCGGCACGCTGACGAAAGGTGCGCGGAGGCGCTGGGACTTCCTTCCCCCTAGTCCCGGCGTTCTCCGCGCACTGCACGTCGGGCGGCGTTGTCCGCGCCGTCTTCGCTCTCGATTCTTGCGATGTCGAGGGCGAAAACAGGGTTCGAGCGGTGTGCTCCGTGCCGCATCACCGCCCTCCCCGATCGGTTTCACTGGGACGAGTGAACTTGCGATCGGGGGCGCACGAATCGGTCTCGGCCGGCTTCGAAGCGGGTAACAGCATGTTCTCCCAGAGAGTTCCACTTTCGAGACCTTCGGCAGCCAGCTCGACTCAGTTGAACGCCGGCGAGGCACGAACCTCCTATCGGCAAGAGGCCAGGCTAGGATCTGGGCGAGCGGATGGCGACCGTCGAGACGAACTCCAATCTGGGCGCCGAGATCGTCGAGGACGCGAAGGAGTTCGTCCTCTACTCCTGGTCGGTGCAGGACGCGATCAACCCGATCGCGGTCGCCGGGGCGGAGGGGCGTCACTTTTGGGACTACGAGGGCAAGCGCTACCTCGACTTCGCATCCCAGCTCGTGAACGTCTCGATCGGGCACCAGCACCCGAGGATCGTCGCGGCGATCAAGGAGCAGGCGGACAAGCTCTGCACGATCGGGCCGCCGATGGCGAACGAGTCGCGCTCGCGGCTCGGGCGGCTGCTCGCGGAGGTCACCCCTGGCGATCTCTCGATGTCGTTTTTCACGAACTCGGGCGCCGAGGCGAACGAGAACGCGATCAAGCTCGCCCGCCTCTACACCGGGCGGCATAAGATCATCGCGCGCTATCGGTCCTATCACGGCGCCTCGCTCGGCGGAATCTCCCTGACCGGCGACCCGCGGCGCTGGCCGAACGAGCCCGGGATGCCAGGCGTCGTCCGCATGTTCGACCCGTACACGTATCGTTGCCCGGCTGGGCACCCGGATCCGTGTCCGGTCTGCACGGGGGCGCCGCACCTGGAGGAGATCCTCCAGTACGAGGGGCCCGAGAACGTCGCCGCGGTGTTCATGGAGACGGTGACGGGGACGAACGGCGTCATCCCGCCGCCCGACGGCTACCTGCAGTCGATCCGGGAGGTGTGCGACCGCCACGGAATCCTCCTTGTTTTCGACGAGGTCATGGCCGGCTTCGGCCGCACGGGACGCTGGTTCGCCTGCGAGAACTGGGACGTCGTCCCGGACATCATCACCGTGGCGAAGGGGATCAACTCAGGCTATGTGCCGCTCGGCGCGATGATCTTCCGAACGCACATCTCGGACTGGGTGCGCGACAAGCTCTTCCCCGGTGGGCTCACCTATGCGGGCCACCCGCTTGCGTGCGCCTCTGCGGTCGCGTCGATCGAGGCGTTCCAAGAGGAGGGCATCGTCGATAACGCGGCCGAGGTCGGCGCGTATCTCGGCGAGGGATTGCGCGGCCTGGCGGAACGTCATCCGTCGATCGGTGACGTGCGCGGCCTCGGCTGCTTCTGGGGCGTCGAGCTCGTCAAGAACCGGAAGACGCGTGAGATGCTCGTCCCCTACAACGCGTCAGGCGAAGCGGCAGCGCCAGTCGCGCGGCTGGCCAAGGCGGCGCTCGAGCGCGGCCTCTACCTGATGACTCATTGGAACGTGATCATGGTGGTCCCGCCGCTGACCATCACGCGGGAGGAAGTCGACGGGGGCCTTGCCGTCCTCGACGAGGTCCTCGCGATTGCCGACGCATACGTCGAGGGCTAGCGCTCAGCGGCACGCGGGCGGACCGGTGATCGCCAAGAGCCGCGTGTCGCTTTCGGCTGCGATGACGGTTCCGCTGGGTAATTCGCGCGTGCTTGTGCGACCAGAACGTAAGTAGCCGGACCGCGTCCGCAGGCGAGCCACTGAGCGTCGGCACTTGCATCCGGTGTGAGATTCGAGAAGCGCCGGGGATTGCGACCGGTGACCCTGAGCCCGGCTGGGTCGCCGCGGAGCTCAAGCAAGACGGTTGTCACGCGCTCAGGTCCGACATTGGTAACTCTGGCGATGGCACGGGCCGTCTCTCCTGGGCGGATCTGTGTGGGCGAGAGTGTCAAGGTGACCCGGAGCGGGCTGGGCAGCACACGCGCGGCGACCGAGTCGGAGTCAGCACCCTGCGCGCCCGTCATCCCGCTCGCGAGCAGGAGCAAGAGCGCGAGAAGCGCCGAGCGCGGACTCATGCTTTGCGTGCGACCGTGAGGGTGAAGCGTCGTCGAACGAACCAGCCCGTAGCCAGCATTGCCAGACTCATCGGCTCCCCTTCTCCTTCGGAGACGAGTTGTGGTCCCACGAGTGCCTCGTAGTCGCCCGGATCAACTCCGGAAGGCAGGTCTATGCGCTGTCACGGATCGCCCGGCTCCAGGGACGAGCTCGAATTCGGACGGTTCGAAACGGAACCACCCCTGCGGCGGCTCCTCCTTTTCCTGTTCGGTCAGTGTCGACACGACCATCCTGTACTTCGCCTGCTCGTCACCAGGGTTCCGCACGCCGAATGCGGGAAGCCGGTACCCGCCGCCCGGGACGAGTCGGTCCGTAATCTGGATTTGTCCGCTTACCGAATGCCTCGTCCAGACGATCCTCGAGCCGCGGTCGACCGATGACTAGTGAGACCGCTCGGCTCGGCTCGTTGCCAAGCGTCTTGGGCGCCGCAGTCGCCATACCGCCTCCCTCAGCCTTCGGGTGGGTCGCACTGTATGGAGAACCTTTCAGCAGGTCAACGATGTAGGAAAGCCGATACCGCTGCCGAGGTTTCTTCGAGCGCGTCCCACAACACCGTATGCCCGCCGGGAACGATGACGGCCTCGAGCAACTCGCCGAGCGCCTCGCGGTGTGCGTCGAGTAGGTGGTCGTATGGGAGGTACGAGCTCTTGCCGAGGACGAGCAGAGTCGGGATGCGGACTCGCTCGAACGGCGGCGGCGGCGAGGCCATCTCCCCGTACGCCGCTACGACCGCAGATTGGCTGTAGCGGTACCGGTAGCCGTCTTCGTCATGCCACACGAGGTGCCCCCGAAGCTCCTCCTCGACGAGCACTCTCGGCGCGCGCGAGAGCTGGCTCTCGTCGTAGCGGCGGTCGATTCCCTCCTCGAAGGAGACGTATGAACGCTCCTTGCGCGCGTTCTCCGCGGCGAAGAGGGCAACCTGCGGGAGGACGTGAATTGCCGGGTCGAACAGCACGAGCTTGGGGACAAGCTTCGGCGCCCGCGCTGCGAGCTCGAAGGCGAGCCGGCCTCCGAACGAGTGCCCGATCAAGACCGCAGGCTCAGCCCCCACGGTCGAGACGATTGCGTCCATGTGCGTCTCGAGGTCCCACGGTGGCTCGTACGGCGAGGAACCGTGGCCGAGCAAGTCGGGGGCGAGCACATGGAAGCCCGGAAGCGCCTCAGCCAGCTTGGTGAAGTGGCGGCCGTGGCTCGTGACGCCGTGCAGGCACACCACCCTCGGTCCATCCCTAGGCCCCCACTCCTCGAGTTGCAGCCTCACACGGTCTCGTGGAGCGCGTCCAGCGACTCCGGGACCAGCTCCGTGCGCCGCTCGTCCTTGACCTTGACGAGCGACCAGATGACGCTGCCTTCCTTGTCGATCAGGAAGGTCCCCCGGAGCGGGGCGCCGGTTGTCTCGTTGAACACCCCGTACGCCTTCGCCGCCGCGCCGTGCGGCCAGAAGTCCGAGGCGAACGTGTACTCGGCGCCGAGCTCCTTCTTCCACGCCTGCCGGGCGGCCGAGGGGTCGCACGAGACGAACACGATTTCCGTCTGCGCGTTGCGAAAGGACTCGAGATTTTCCTGCAGGTCGCGGGCCTCGTCCTCGCAGACGGGGGTGAACGCGAACGGGTGGAAGACGAGGAGGACGTTCGAGCGGCCGCGGAAGTCGGAGAGCCGCACGCGCTCCTCGTGAGTCACCGACAGATCGAACTCGGGTGCCGCCTCACCGGTCGCCATCGTCATCCGCGTGTTCCTCCCCTTGGCCGCTCGGGCGATAGTAACGACGGCCCTCGAGCTCCTCCGGGAGATACGAGACCTCGAACCCGCCGGGGTCGTCGTGCGGATAGACGTAGCCCTCGCCGTGGCCGCGTGCCTTGGCGCCGGCCCTGTGCCCGGTCGAGCGCAACATGGCGGGCGGCCGCGCGTTTCCGTGCTCGCGGACGTCGCGGCGCGCTTCCCAGATCGCGATCGCCGACGCGTTCGACTTCGGTGCCCGGGCGAGGTAGATCGCCGCCTGCGCGAGATTGAGCTGGGCTTCGGGGAGCCCGACGTGCTCGAGCGCCTGTGCCGCTGCGACGGCGACCACCAGGGCGTTCGGATCGGCGTTGCCGACGTCCTCGGAGGCGAGGATGACCATGCGCCTGGCGATGAAGCGAGCGTCCTCTCCCGCCTCCAGCATGGCCGCCAGGTAGTAGACGGACGCGTCGGGGTCTCCTCCGCGCATCGACTTGATGAACGCAGAGGCGAAGTCGTAGTGCTGGTCTCCCTTGCGGTCGTAAAGGAGGGGACGTTTTCGGGAGGCGTCGAGGATGTGACTCTCGGCGAGCGGGACTTCTTCCGCCCTGGCCGTCGCATGCGCGAGCTCGAGGATCTGGAGCGCGGCGCGGGCATCACCGCCGGCCCGTCCGGCGATCACGTCGGCGACGTCGTCGGAGATCTCGGTCTCGAGCGCTGCGGCTCCTCTCTTGACGATCGTCGCGATGTCCTCTTCCGAGAGAGCTTGGAGCTCGATCACAGTGCAGCGTGAGAGCAGCGCCGAGTTCACCTCGAAGTACGGGTTCTCGGTCGTTGCCCCGATCAGCGTCACGAGCCCGTCCTCGACCGCGTGCAGCACCGAGTCCTGCTGGGCCTTGTTGAAGCGATGGATCTCGTCGATGAAGAGCGTCGTGCGGAGGCCGTTCGCGCCGAGCCGGTCGCGTGCAGTCGCGATGATGCCGCGCACGTCGTCCACTCGCGCCGACACCGCGGAGATCTCCTCGAACGCGGCTCCGGTTCGCTCGGCGACGATGCGCGCGATCGTCGTCTTGCCCGTGCCCGGAGGGCCGAAGAGAATCATCGAGGGCGGCCGGTCCTGTTCGATTGCAAGTCGGAGCGCTGAGCCCGGCCCCAGAACGTGCTGCTGGCCGACGAGCTGGTCGAGCGCGCGCGGTCGAAGCCGGACGGCGAGCGGGGCGTTCTCCGCCTGCCGCTCCTTCGCGGCCTGCGTGAAGAGGTCTCCCATGCCGGGAAGTATGCTCCGGCTGTGGCCCCGCACTCGGATCCAGGTCCCGAGCCCGAGGACTACTCACAGCCTGTTCTCGACGGTGGCGCGCCCTCGGACTACGAGCGTTACCTGAACACCGAGGGGCTCCTGGCCCTGCAGAAGGGACCGAGGGAGTGGGTGCACCGGGATGAGCTTCTCTTCCAGGTCACCCATCAGGCATCCGAGCTCTGGCTGAAGCTCGCAGGCAGCGACGCGAGCGAGGCGGTGCGGCTGATCGAGGAGGGCGACCCGCAAGGCGCCCTTCGTCTTCTCGACCGCTCTTCGCTTTGCATCCGTTACGTCATCGCCCAACTGGACATGCTCGAGCACATGTCTCCGTGGGAGTACCAGGAGATACGCAAGGTGCTCGGGCACGGATCGGGGTTCGACTCGCCGGGTTGGAACGCTCTCCGC
>Ga0183260_10000531_pt1 | contig 32308 bp, 29 predicted proteins | sample AntDrymUQ4972206_2_FD_129768 | JGI IMG/M metagenome (GOLD analysis project Ga0183260, IMG submission 129768) | Polar desert sand microbial communities from Dry Valleys, Antarctica - metaG UQ497 (22.06) (version 2) (version 2) | ecosystem: Environmental > Terrestrial > Soil > Desert | place...
CGGTGCGTTGCTGACCCTGCGCGGCGGCGGGACGACAGATCTGGCGCTGGCCCTGCGCACCGGCCTGCGGCAGGCAGGTGCGGCCCGGGCCCGTCGCCGCGAGCTGGTCCTGCTCACCGACGGAATCGCCACGGCGGGCCTCGATCCGCTGCCCGTGGCCGGTGCCGCCCCCGCGGCCGGCAGCCGGCTGCACGCGCTCGGGCTGGCGGCGGACGAGGACTCGCGGCGGGCCTGCCTGGCACTGGCCGGCGCGGGCGGCGGCCGGTACGCCGAGCTGCCCTCCCCGAGCCGCGCGGCCGCCGCGGTGGCCGACGTCCTGCGTCGTTGACGGACGGCCGCTACGACAGCTGGAACGGTGCGACGGGCACGGCCAGGCCGCCGTGATCCTCGAAGCAGGCCGGCCAGGCCGATCTGACCTCGTCGTAGTCCAGCGCCAGCGCGAGCGGCAGCCCGGCCGCGTGGAAGTCGGCCTGCCACGCCGCCGCCGTGCGGTCCGCGAAGGTGGGAGCCAGCAGGTCGTCCAGCTCCGCGCGGTGGGCGCACCGGCCGTCGTTGTCCACGAAGCGCAGATCCGCGGCGAGGTCCGCGCGGTCCAGGACCCGGCAGAACTGCTGCCAGTGCACGTCGTTCACCACCGACACGACCACCGGCCGGTCGCGCGCGGCGAAGCTGCCGGTGGGTGCGCTGAACGGGGAGGCGTTGCCCAGCTGCCCGATCGCCGCACCGGCGTCGTGCGCGGCGAACCAGCAGGTCTGCAGGGCGATGGTGGCCCCAAGGACCGACACCGACACGGCCGGGGCGAGTCCGGTCCGGTCCCGCTCGCGCAGCGCCGCGAGCACGCCGCCGAAGGCACACAGGGCGGCGTAGAAGTCCGGCACGTTGGTACCGGCCCGGGTCGGCGGGTCGCCGGCGCGTCCGGTGACCTGCATCAGGCCGCTCTCGGCCTGGAAGACGAGGTCCACCCCCACGCGGTCCTCGTCGGGGCCGAAGGCCGAGACCTCGCAGGCCACCAGCCGCGGGTACTCCGCGCGCAGCTGGGCCGCGGTGACACCGAGCCGTTGGGCCGCGCCCACCCGGAGGTTGTGCAGCAGCACGTCGGCATCGGTGAGTTCGGCGGCCAGCGCGGCCCGGCCTTCCGGTGTGGCCAGGTCGAGGGTGTGCAGTCGCTTGTCCCGGTTCACCGCGCGGAAGTACGCCGACTCCCCGTCCTGGAACGGGCCGAACTGGCGGGCCATGTCCCCGCGCGGCGGCTCGATCTTGACCACGTCCGCCCCGAGCTGCGCCAGCAGCGTGCCGCAGTACGGGGCCGACACGAGCTGCGCCAGCTCGACGACGCGGACCCCGGCCAGTGGCCTCACCGCACCGCCGGTTCGGCGACCAGCCCCAGCGCCGCGCTGATGTCCAGGATGTCGTCGCAGGCGATGATGCCGATCTCGCGCAGCTGGGCGCGGACGTCGATTGGGGTGTCGCTGCCCTCCATGTCCTGGTTCAGCGTTCCCCCGAACAGGACTGGCACCGTGAGCCGCCGCTGGCCGAGCTCGCGGAGGAGGTGCTCGGCGTACGTCAGCGCCATCCCGTTGTGGGTGGACACCAGGATCGCCGTACAGCCCGCCTCCAGCGCGAGGTCGGCAAGTTCGTCAGGGTCGACGCTGGTGCCGCCGACGATGGGTTCGACGCCGAGTGCTCGCAGCGCCTCGGTGACCACCCGCATGCCGAACTCGTGGACGTCCGAGGACGCGACCACGATGCGGTGGCAGCTGGACTCGGCCGGCCGTTGCGCGGCGAAGTGCTGCCGGACGGCGCTCCGGTGGGAGATGAAGTCGCTCAGGGTGTCTGTCGGCAGGATCGGCTCGTAGTCCTCGCTGGCTTCGGAGGGCGCCGTACCCGCCCCGAAACGGTTCTCGATCTCGACCGCCCCCAGCCGGCGGACCGCGAGCAGCATCTGCAGCGGGTCGTCGATGTCGACGCCGAGGTCGGTCAGCCCGTTGAGCAGGTTGTCGTAGAAGCGCCGGCCGCCGGCCAGCAGCTGATCGCGGATCGCCTCCAGCCGCGGCCAGTCCACGAAGTCCACCAGCGTGGCGGCGTATTCGGCGGCCCGCCGGGCGATGGCGTGGACCTCGACGATCTCCTGCCAGCTCGGGATGCGCAGCGCCTCGGTCACCGGAATGGGCAGTACGGCGGCGCCGGTGGCCAGCCGTTGCTGGACGAGGGTGAGGTAGAGCATGTCCACACCGAGGGTGGCGTAGTTGCGGTCGATGTCGGCGGTGTAGGCCGTGGTGTTGCAGTGGTAGAAGGGATTGCACGTCCCCTCGGAGGTGATCTCCTCCAGGGCCAGGGTCACCGCCGTCTTGAGCACGGGACTGTGGGTCAGTCCGCCGTAGGAGATGGCCAGCCGGGCCCCCACCACGTCCTCGACCAGACGCCGCTCGAACATGGCCCAGCCGAGGTAGGAGCAGTAGTCGCTGAACTGCGCGGGGAAACCGTCGTCCAGGTAGGACTGCATGGTGGCGTCGTCGTCGTGCTTGGCCGCCATCAGGCCCAGCGCCTTGACCATCTCGACCATCTGGTCGACGTCGGTGCCCGGCCAGCCGGGGTACTTCCAGTTGAACTGGCCCATGTTGCCGATGTAGGTGACGCCGACGGCCAGGGCGTTGCTCGCGTTCTGCACCGACATCGGGGACCCGATCATCATGTCGCCCAGACCGGGCTGGATCGGCACGGTGCCGGTCGTCCCGGCCCAGTCCGTAGGGCTCTCCAGCAGCGGGCCGGTCTCCTTGGCCGCGCGGGCTCGTAGATCGGGCGGCAGACCCATCCGGCGGTCCATCTGCATCTGGTAGCGGTCGATGCGGAACCCGCGTCGGGTGGTCTCCTCGTGGATCGAGCGCATTGCGCGCGCCGTGTCGCTCCACGTCTGCAGGCCGATGTTCATCGTGGTCATGATGCGACCCTCGGCGGCCATCTTGCGCTTGTAGGCCAGCTCGGACCGGACGCCGTGCTCCTCGCACAGCAGGCTGCGTCCGACGGTGACGTCGGCGGCCAGCCGGTGCCCCTGCTCGAGCAGTTCCCGCCCGTCGGGCAGGTCACGGGGCAGCAGCGTGAGGTTCGTCGCCGAGGTCATCACGGTTCTCCTTTCCTGGTGGGGGTCCTGGTGGGGACGGGTCGGCAGAGGGGAGCAGGTGTCGCACCATCGCGGCGGCCAGCTCACGATCGAGCCGGGCAACCAGCCCGATGGCGTACAGGCCGTAGTGGGTGTCGACCGTCACGGCCGGCGTTCTGGGGACGAGCGACCCGTCCACCGCTGACAGGGCGGCAGCGACGGTTGCCGCCGCATCGCTCAGGTGATGGAACACCCCGCCCGTGACCACGAGGCGCCGGCAGCCGCGCAGGTCCTTGCCCGAGACGCGGTAGCGGTCGCCCCACGGCTGCTTGCGTACGACGACGCGGCCGGCGTGCCGCTCCAGCGCGACCGCGATCGCCGACTGGGCGAGCACTTCGTCCACCGCGTCGTCAGCGGGCGACCCGGGCAGGAAGCCGGGATCCTCCTGCCGCCGCTCGGCCTCGGCCGCCAGGTCGCGGTCCAGCCGCAGCTCGACCCGGCGCCGTTGTTCGGTGCCCATCGTCGCCACCACGCCGGTGGCCCCGAAGCGCATCCCGAGGTCACCCTCGACCGTGCGCATCACCTCGGGCACCGGCAGGTCCACCGCCCTGGGGTGGTAGGTGCGCCCACCGACCGAATGCACGTCGGTGGTCGCGCCCCCGACGTCGACGACGACCACTGGTTCCTCGGCGGTCCCCGGCAGGTCCCAGAGCGCGCGGCTGACCGCGAGGGGGGTCGGTTCGCAGTCGCTGCGCAGGTCGGCCAGGAGCGTCTGCAGTCCCTTGGCCCGGGTGATGTGGCGCATGAACAGGTCCCGTACGGCGTCGCGGGTGGGCCCCAGGTCCACCTCACCCGGACGCGGAAAGACGTTGCCCACGATCCGCACGTCGCGCCCCAGGCCGCGCAGGGCTGCCTCGGCGGCCGTGGCCGCGTCCCGGTTGCCGGCCAGGATGATGCCGGCCACCGAGCCGAGCCCGGCCAGCCGGCGGGCGTTGTGCAGCAACGCTTCGGCGTTGCCCCCGTCTAGGCCGCCGGACAGCAGCACCAGGTGCGGCCCTGCGGCATTGATCGCCGCCACGTCGTCGTCGTCGAGGAAGCCCGACCGGGTGGCCACCAGCTTGGCCCCCGCGCCGAGGGCGGCCAGCGTGCCGGCCCGCCCCGACAGGGCCGCGGTCAGGCCGATGGAGGCCATTCGCAGGCCGCCGGCCGCGCTGCTGCAGACCAGGGCCCAGTCCAGAGACTCGCGGCAGGCCGGCGTCAGCTGGGACGCCGCGTCGCGCACGCCGTCGACGACGTTGCCGTCGATCGTCGTCGGGGCGTGCGCATGCTCGAGGAACCGGCCCCGAGGGTCGACCACGCAGACCTTGCTGAACGTGCTGCCCACGTCGACGAGCAGCCCGTACCGCCAGGGCCGGCCTCGACGCAGGCAGTCCTGGGCGCTGGCCGGCACCGGTGGCCAGCTCGGGGCGATCAACGCCACCGCCGTTCGGCCCGGTCATAGGCGCCGGTACGCGGATCGTTCTCCGCGGCGAGCAGCGCCGCCTTGGCCACCTTGTCCGACGCGGTCAGCGGCAGGCGGCTGCGCACCGTCCAGTACCGGGGCACCTTGAAGTAGGCGAGCAGTTGGTCGCAGTGCGCGGCCAGCTCTTCCTCGACCAGCCGTTGGACGTCGGCCGGAGCTGCCGTGTCGTCACGCAGGACGACGTACGCCTTGACCTCCTCACCGCGGACCTCGTCCGGAACGCCGACGCACGCGACCAGCCGGACCGCGGGGTGCGACCGGATCGCGTCCTCGACCTCCACCGGTGAGATGTTCTCCCCGCTGCGGCGGATCATCTCCTTGGCCCGTCCGACCAGGTAGATCAGCCCCGTGTCCTCCATCCGGGCCAGGTCGCCGGTGTGGAACCAGCCGCCGCGGAAGGCCTGCTCCGTAGCCTCGGGGTTGTCCAGGTAGCCGTCCATGAGGCCGCTTCCGCGGACGACCAACTCCCCGATCTCCCCACGGGGCAGTGGCCTGCCGTCCGGGTCGACCACCCGCAGCTCGCGCCGGGAGGTGGCCCGGCCGATGCTGCCGCTGCCCACGCACTCGTCGTGCTCGGCCATCGTGACGGCGGTGCCGCTGCCGATCTCGGTCATGCCGTAGCTCTCCACCCACGGCACGCCGTACCGGTCCTCCAGAGCGGCGTGCAGCCCGACTGGAATGCCGGAGCAGGCCACGACCCGTACCCGGTGGTCCCGGTCGTCCGGGCGGGGGTCGGTGGTGGCCAACAGGGTAGGCATCACTCCGAGGCAGTAGAAGAAGGTGACGCCGTGCGCGCGGACGGACGGCCAGAACGTCGAGGGGTGGAAGCGGTCGAGCACGACGAGCTCGGCTCCGGCGGCCATCGCCGAGGCGAGGTTCCACTGCGGATCCATGTAGGAGAACGGTTGGGCGGTCAGCATGACGTCGTCGGGCCCGAGGACCGGCGTTTCCAGGACGTTCTTGCGGGCCAGGGCGAGCCAGTAGGTGTGCGAGAGCAGGCAGCCCTTCGGCCGGCCGGTGCTGCCGGAGGTGTACTGGATGTTCAACAGGGTCTCACCGGTGACCGGCGCCGCGAGGGGCTCGGCGGCGTGGAGCGGCGCGGCCTCGTCGACGTCGACGAGGGCCAGGGGTTCTCTCGCGTCGGCATTCATCTTGGCCAGGCCGGCGTACCGCGGGCTGTCGGCCACCACGACGGTCACGCCCGAGTGCTGCAGGACGTAGCCGGTGTCCAGGCGGCGGTAGTTCACGTTGATCGGCACCATCGCGGCGCCGAGCCGGGCACAGGCCAGCCAGGTGACCGGATACTCCAGGCGGTTGGCCATCATGGTCCCGACCCGGCCGCCGGGCCCGATCCCGTGCGCGGCCAGCCGCGCGGCCGCGGCGGCCACGAGCCGGTCCAGCTCGGCCCAGCTGACCCGGACGCCCTCACCCGGGAACGTCAACGCCGGCCGGTCCGGCCAGGTACGGACGGCGTGGTCGAGCAGCTCGCCCAACGTGGACAGCGCCGGCAAGGCGGGTCGCGCCGGCGTGTCGGGCCGTCTCGCCGCCGCGGGCAGGGTGCGGAGGGTCACCCGGGGCCGCCGCCGGACTCGGTCGTGAACCCGGTGATCGTGCGGGCTGTCTCGGTGGACTTCCCGGACAGGAGGGCGTGCTCGACCTCGACGACGAGCGACGCCTCCAGCGGGCCGGCGGCCACCAGGTCCAGCGCGCGCTTGGCGCGGGCCACAGCCTCCCGGGGGCGGCCGGCGAGCTCGGCGGTCAGTTCGCGGACGTACGCGTCGAGCTTGCCGGTCGGCACTACCCGGTTGACCAGGCCCCAGGCCTGGGCCTGCTCGGCACCGAACCGTTCGCCGACGAGCAGCATCTCCTTGGCCCGGTGCAGGCCCAGCGCCTGGACCAGGAGCTGCGAGACACCGCCGGTGACGCTCAGGCCCCACCCCACTTCGGGGAACCCGAACGTCGCATCCTGCTCGGCCACCACGAGGTCTGCGGCCAGGGCGAACTCGCAGCCGTTGCCCAGGGCGAAGCCCTGCACGGCACTGACCACCGGGAAGTCGGCGCGGCGGATCAGCCGGGTGACGTCCTGCACCGCGTCGATCTGCCGCCGGTGTTCCTGCTCGGTCCGCTCGCCGCGCTCGTAGCGCAGGTCGAAACCCGAGCAGAACGATGTCCCCGCCCCCTGCAGCACGGCCACCGCCGGGCCGTCGTCGATCGCCCGGCGCAGCGCGGAGACCAGCTGCGTGACCAGGGCGGGGATGACGGCGTTGAGCCGCTCCGGCCGGTTCAGCGTCACGTGGACGATGTCGTCGGCGAGCTCGTAGCGCACCAGCTCGGCGGCGCCGCTCACGCGAGCGGTTCCTGGTTCAGTTGCAGCAGCCGGGTGATGTTGCCGGCCAAGAGCCCACTCAGGGTGGACTCCCGCAGCCCCATCCCGCGCCATTCCGCGAGGGCTCGCTGCATCGGGAACACCGGCCAGTCCGTGGCGAAGAGCACCTGCCCGGCGAGTGGCCCGTCCATGAAGCGCCGCAACACCTCCCAGCCGGTGCCGGGCTCGCCGACGTAGCGCGGGGCGAGTCCGCCGAAGTCGGCGTACACGCTGGGGTGGCGGCGCATCACCGCCACCAGCTCGGTGACCCAGGGCCAGGCGCCATGGCAGGCGATCAGCGGCAATCCCGGGAAGTGGCAGGCCACGACGTCCAGCCGGGTCGGTCGCTCGCCGTCGATCGGCGAGACGGTGGAGTAGTTGACCCCGGTGTGCAGGGCGACCACCAGGCCGAGTTCGGAGCAGGCGGCGTACAGCGGGTACAGGCGGCGGTCGTCGATGGCGACATCGAAGAACGCCGGCTGCAGGTTGACTCCCACGAGGCCCAGGTCCGCGATCCGGCGGGCCTGCCGGACCGTCCGCATCGGCTCCAGCGCCGTCATCGAGATCGTTCCGATGCCGGTGTAGCGATCCGGCGCTTCGGCAACCAGCTTGGCGGTGGCCTCGTTGAGTGCGTCGGCGTCGTCGCCGTACTCGTACTCGGCGTGGACGACGGCGTGCCCGATCCCGGCGGCCTGCAGGTCGGCCTCCAGCTCGGCCAGTCCGCGTACCCGGCTCGTTGCGGTGTCCAGTACGGCGTCGTACCGCGCGGTCATGGCCAGCGGCTTGTGCGCGCTCGCGGTGGGCCGCAGGTCGTGCGGCAACCGGACCCGGGCATCGACCACGGCCTCGGTACGGCCGCCGATCATGACACCGCCCCGAGTACGGCGACCGCCTCGTCGTAGACCTCTGACGGTTCGGGCAGGTCGAGATCGACCGCGCGGGCGGGCCGGCCGTCCCGGGTGGCCCGGACCAACCCCAGAGCGGCGTCGGCGAAGACGTCGCCCACGTGGTCCAAGGACAGCTCGCCGGTGGGGGAGTACCAGTGCGAGATCCCGGTGCACATCTCCAACAGGGCGAAGGAGGTCAACTTCGGGTTGAGCAGGTCCATGACGCCTACCTCCTTTCCGGCGTCCAGCACGTCACGCCAGAGCCGCTGGTACCCGTCGCGCAGCGCCAGCATGCCCTCGAGTCGTGGGCCGGTCAGGGAACGGACCTCGGTGTCGGCCACGAGGGCCGACTGTTGCCGGACGCCGTGCACCCAGACGTGCAACTTGACCAGGCCGGCGAGTTGCGAGACCGGCTCCGGGCACCGCTGCAGCTGCAGTTCGGCGGCCGCGGTGAGCCTGCGCTGCCCGGTCTCGACGATGGCGACCAGCAGGTCTTCCTTGTTCGAGATGTAGTGGTACAGGGAGGCCAGGGAGATGCCCGCCTCGGCGGCGATGTCTCGGATCCCGGTGCCGGCAAACCCCTTGGTGGCGAACAGCCGCACGGAGGCCTGCTGGATGCGTTCCTCCGTGCTACCCACTGACATGTATCGCCCTTCGTGCATCGGTGGTCGGTCAGGCACCCGTGGGCGCACCCTACAATCGAACGATCGATCGTGGAAGCCTTGACGATCGATCGATCGATTACTACGTTGGCCTGCCAGGACCCCCAACGGGCAGGTGGCGACGTGAGCACCATCGGCATCACTCGGCTCACCAAGCGCTTCGGCGGTGTCGTCGCGTTGGACGAGGTGGACGTCGATGTAGCTGACGGCGAGTTCCTCACCGTGCTCGGGCCCAGCGGGTCCGGGAAGTCGACGCTGCTGCTCACCGTCGCCGGCTTCGAGGATCCGACGAGCGGCCAGATACACATTGACGGCCGGGACGTGACGGCGGTCCCTGCCCACCGCCGCCAGATCGGCCTGACGTTCCAGAGCTACGCGCTGTTTCCGCACATGTCCGTGCAGGCAAACGTGGAGTTCCCGCTGCGCGTCCGCGGCATCCCCCGCAGTCAGCGCCGGCAGCGAGTCGAGGGGGCGCTGGACCTGGTCCGGTTGCGTGGCTTGGAAGACCGTCGGCCGCACGAGCTGTCCGGGGGCCAGCAGCAACGGGTCGCTCTGGCCAGGGCGTTCGTCTTCGAACCGGACCTGCTGCTGCTCGACGAGCCGTTGGCCGCTCTCGACCGACAGCTGCGGCAGACGGTCCAGGTCGAGCTCGGGGAACTGCAGCGGTCGTTGGGCCTGACCACGATCGCGGTGACGCACGACCAGGAGGAGGCGCTGACCATGAGCGACCGGATCCTGGTACTCGATCGCGGCCGGGTGCAGCAGCACGGCCCGCCCGAGGAGGTGTACCGCAAGCCGGGCTCGACGTTCGTGGCCTCGTTCCTCGGCACCGCCAACCTGTTCACCGGCACCGTCCAGCGGGCCGCGGACGACTGGGTCCTGCAGTGGCAGGACGGGCAGCGCGAGCTGCCCGTCGGCGGCCCGGGGCGGGACGGTCCGGTCACGGCGATGCTGCGCCCGGAGCAGATCCGACTCCTGGCGCCGGAGCACGGACAGCGTGGCGACGCGAGCCCCTCCGGCCGCGAGCGCCGGGGCGAGTTGGCGGGCGGGATCCAGACCGTGGTCTACCTCGGCGTCACCACCCGCTACCGCGTCAGGACCGAGACCGGTTTCGTCGTCGAGGTCACCGAGCCGGGGACGCGGCGCTTCGCGGTGTCCGACCGCGTCGTTCTCAGCTGGCGACCGGAGGACGTCTGGCTGATCCCCGCGGCGCCGGCCGCTGTCGTCCCGGACGTCGGGCCTGCTGCCGCCGAAGCAGAGTCCCGCCCCACCGTCGGCCTATTGAACGGAGCTTCCACATGAGTACAGCCCGCAGACTGGCCGCACTGGCCGGCGTCGTCGTACTGACCCTTACGGCCTGCGGCTCGGGGGACGAGCCGGCCGGTGACGCCCAGGCCGGCGGCCCGTGCACCATCGACCCGGACGTCACGCTGAACTTCATCAACGCCGGCGGGGCGGAGTCCGACGCGATTCAGGCGGGTTTCATCGACCCGTTCACCGAACGGACGGGTGTCGAGGTGCGCCTCGATCCGCCCAACGAGCTGGGGCGGCTGCAGGCCGCGGTGACCGCCGGCGACACCGGCTACGACCTGTTCTCGACCGAGTCCACGACTCTGGAGCAGGCCAAGTCCCTGGATCTGTTCGAGCAACTGGACTACGACAGCGTGGACATGGCTCCGTCTCGGGAGGAGGCGTTGGACGACTACGCCTTCGGCTTCCAGTACTACTCCACGATCATGTCCTGGCGGCCGGAGGCGACCGGTGGTCAGGCGCTGACGAGCTGGGCGGACTTCTTCGACACCGAGCAGTTCCCGGGGCGGCGGGCGCTGGCGGACTACCCGGCCTTCACCGTCCCCATCGCGCTGCTCGCCGACGGCGTCGACCCGGAGGAGCTCTACCCGCTGGACATCGACCGGGCCTTCGCCTTCCTCGAGGACCACGCCGACGACGTCGCCGTGTGGTGGGAGGCCGGTGCGCAGCCGCCGGAGCTGCTCAGCGGTGGCGAGGTCGACTTCTCGATGGTCTGGTCCGGGCGGATCGTGACCGAGGCCGAGGAACTGGGCCTGGAGTACACCTTCGACGACGGCCTGCTCGACCTGGCCTACATCGGCATCCCCAAGGGGGCCGAGAACTACTGCGAGGCGATGTCGTTCCTGCAAGAGGTCTCCGAGCCGGAGAACCAGGCGGTGGCGGCCGGGGTCTTGCCGTACACCGGGCCGGCGGAGGGGATCGATGAGTTCTTGCCCGAGGCGGACCTTGGCCTGTTCCCGACCTCGGAGGAGAACGTCGGCAAGCAGGTCCTGCAGGACCCGGAGTGGTGGTTCGACAACGGTGACGAGGTCCAGTTGCGCTGGGAGGAGTTCAAGCTCAGCCGATGACGACGACATCGTCCGTCCTGGCTCCGACCGGGTCGCCGGCTTCCCCCGATCCGGCGCCCGGTCGGACCACTCCCCGCAGGCTGCCGCGGGGACTGGTGTTCACCCTGCCCTTGGCCATGGTGTTGCTGGTGACCTTCGGGTTGCCCCTGGCGGGGATCGCGCTGCGCAGCGTGGGCAGCGCCGGCGACCCCACCACCGAGTACTACCGCACCCTGGTGTCCAGCCCGGCGTACCTGCAGGTGCTCGGCAACACCTTCCTGATCGCCGCCGTGGTCACGCTGGCGACCAGCGCGCTCGGCTACCCCCTGGCGCTGTGGATCGCGCAGCTCACACCGCGCGGCCGGCTGATCGCGATGACGCTGGTGGTGCTGCCCTTCTGGACGAGCATCCTGGTGCGTACGTACGCCTGGATCATCATCCTGGGTCAACGCGGTGTGGTGAACGAGACGCTGCTGTCCCTCGGGCTGGTCGGCAGCCCGCTACAGCTGATCTACAACCAGCTGGGTGTGACCATCGGGATGGTGCACGTGCTGCTGCCGTTCCTGGTGCTGCCGTTGACGGCCTCGATGCTGTCCTTCGACCAGCGTCTGTCCCGGGCCGGCTCCTCGCTCGGGGCACCGCCACGCAGCGTCTTCCTGCGCATCTACTTCCCGTTGACCGTTCCAGCCCTCGCCGCCGGCGGCATCCTGGTGTTCATCCTCAGCCTGGGCTTCTTCGTCACGCCGGCGCTGCTCGGAGGCGGTCAGGTTTCGATGATCGCCACCGTGCTGGACACGTTCATCAACCGGTTGCCCCGCTGGGAGCTGGCCTCGGCGCTGTCGATGGTCCTGCTAGCGGCCTCGCTGATCTGCTACGCGGTGTACCGCCGGGTCGGGGGGATCGTGCGGTGAGTACGACGACCCGCAGCCAACGACTGACCAGGCGGGGGCTGACCGTGTACGGCGTCCTGGTGCTGGTCTTCCTCTCGGGGCCGCTGCTGGTCATCATCCCGATGTCGTTCTCCAGCGCCGGGGGCCTGCAGTTCCCGCCGCCGGGCTGGTCGCTGCAGTGGTACGAGGCCCTGTTCAGCAGCCCCGCGTGGGGTTCGGCTATCAAGACCTCGTTGCTGGTCGGCCTCACGTCGAGCCTGCTCGCTCTGGTACTCGGGGCGCTGGCCGGGTACGGCCTGGCCCGCGGCACCTTCCGGGGCCGCGGCGCGCTGCTGGCCGTGTTCCTGGCTCCGATGATCGTGCCGCCCATCGTCACTGCCGTCGGGATGTACCTGACGTTCACCCAGGTAGGTCTGCAGGGGACGTTCGTCGGCATCGCCGCCGGACACGTGGTCATCCTGGTGCCGTACGTCGTACTGCTGATGGCCGTTGCCTTCCAGGCCCTGGACCGGCGGCTGGAGCTGATGGCGCGCAGCCTCGGCGCCTCGTGGACCACGGCCTTCCGGCTGGTGCTGCTGCCGCTGCTGGCGCCGAGCATCGCAGTGTCCTGGCTCATCGCGCTGGTCACGAGCTTCGACGAGGTCATCGTCACCATCTTCATCGGCGGCACCACGGACACGGTGCCGACGCTGATGTTCAACCAGTTGCGGGACCGGATCGACCCCACCGTGACCGCGCTGTCCACCCTGCTCGTCCTCGTCACTGTGCTCGTCCTCGCCGCCGCGGCCCTGCTGTTGCGGCTGGGCCGGGCGCGCGGAACCGAGGCCCTGGGCGAGGTACTGACCGACACCACCCACAGAGGAGATACCCCATGAGCCAGCTCACCTTCGCCCAGTGGGAGGAGCGCGCCGACTCCCTCGACGTGCGAGCCCAGGCCTTCATCGGCGGGGAGTTCGTCGACTCCGCGTCGGGCCAGACCTTCGACAGCATCAGCCCGCGCAACGGGACCGTGCTCGCCAGGGTCGCCGAGTGCGACACCGCCGACGTCGATCGGGCCGTCGCCGCCGCCCGTACGGCGTTCGAGGCGGGCAGCTGGTCGCAGCTGCCGCCGGCCCAGCGCAAGCGGGTGCTGCTGCGGCTGGTCGCGTTGATCCACGAACACCGAGAGGAGCTCGCGCTGCTGGAGACGCTGGACATGGGCAAGCCGATCAGCGACGCGTACTCCGTCGACTTGAACTCGGTGGCCACCTGCCTGCAGTTCTACGCCGAAGCGGTCGACAAGGTGTACGGCGAGGTGGCTCCGACCGGCCCCCACCAGCTAGGCCTGATCACCCGGGAGCCGCTGGGCGTGATCGCCGCCGTCGTGCCTTGGAACTTCCCGCTGCTCATGACCGCGTGGAAGCTCGGGCCTGCGCTGGCCACCGGCAACAGCGTCGTACTCAAGCCGGCCGAGCAGTCACCGCTGAGCGCGCTGCGGTTGGCCGAGCTGTACGCCGAAGCCGGGTTGCCCGAGGGAGTGCTCAACGTCGTACCGGGCTTCGGGGAGACCGCCGGTGCCGCCCTCGGACGGCACATGGACGTCGACGCGGTCGGCTTCACCGGCTCGGTCGAGGTCGGCAAGATGTTCCTGCGCTATTCCGGGGAGTCCAACGCGAAGTCGGTCTCGCTGGAGTGCGGCGGCAAGACGCCGCACATCGTGATGGCCGACACGCCCGACCTGGACGCCGCCGCGCGCAACGTCGCCGCGGGCATCTTCTTCAACCAGGGCGAGGTGTGCAACGCCGGCTCGCGGTTGCTGGTGCAGGACAGCATCAAGGACGAGTTGCTCGAGCTCGTCGTCCACCACGGTCGGGCCATGACGCCGGGCGACCCGCTGGATCCGGCCAGCAAGGCCGGCGCGCTGGTCGACGAGCGCCAGCTCGAGACCGTGCTCGGCTACATCGAGGCAGGCCAGCAGGAAGGGGCGCGTCTGGTCGAGGGCGGGCAGCGGGTGCGCACCGATTCCGGTGGGTACTTCGTCGAACCCACGGTCTTCGACGGGGTGCGCAACGACATGCGGATCGCGCAGGAGGAGATCTTCGGCCCGGTGCTGTCCACGATCGAGTTCGGCTCGGCGGACGAGGCGATCGCCATCGGGAACGACACCGTCTACGGCCTCGCCGCCGCGGTGTGGACCCGTGACGTGAGCGTGGCGCACCGCGTCGCGCGATCGCTGCGGGCCGGGACGGTCTGGGTGAACTGCTTCGACTCCAGCGACATCACCGTGCCCTTCGGGGGCTACAAGCAGTCCGGCTTCGGCCGCGACAAGTCGCTGCACGCCATGGAGAAGTACACCCAGCTCAAGACGACCTGGCTGGACCTCACCCCCGCCGACGGTGCCGGATGACCGATCCGGCCCAGCGGGCGCTGCTCGCGCAAGGCCTCGTCGCGGTCATCGCCACCGAGCAGCTCGACGGTCGGCCGCACCTCACGCCGGTCTGGTTCTCCTGGGACGGGGCCGCGTTCGAGGTGGTGACCCCGGACAGCTCGCGGAAGTACCGCAACCTGCAGCGCACCGGCCGCTGCACCCTGGTCGTGGACAAGCGCAGCTGGCCCTATCAGTCGGTCATCGCCGAGTGCGAGCTGACCGGCACCAGGCCCATCCGCGGCTACCCGCCGGCGCTGGTGCACCGCTACCTGGACGGCGACCTGGCCCGGGACTTCCTCGACACCTACCGAGACACCGAGCTGACGGCAGTGACGCTGCACCCGACCCGGTGGTATGGGCACGTGAACGAGGGCTGATCCTGGCACCGTGGTCGAGGTCCGCGAGTGCGCCGAGGAAGACGTCGGGGCGCTTGAGGAGTCGATGCCGTCATACGGCGCCGCCCTGCACGCGGGGTTCCTCCAGCGACAGCGCGCCGGCGAGGCGACGTACCTGGTGGCGTGGGCCGAAACTCGGCCCGTCGGCTCCGGGCTCGTTCGTCGGGCCGGACACCGCGACGCGACCAGCCGTGCGGCCATGCCGGACACGCCGGTGATCAGCAACCTCGGCGTGGCCCCGGCCTGGCGCGGGCGCGGTGTCGGCCGCGAGCTGGTTGCCGCCGCCGAGCAACGGATCCGCGACCGCGGCTACCGGCAGGTGTCCCTGGCCGTCGGCCGGGACAACGATCCGGCCGCCCGGCCGCCCGGCTGTACGCGCGGCTCGGGTACGTCGACACCTGGCTGCGTGAGGTGAGCCGGTACGACGCGCCCGATGCATCCGGCACCAGCTACCGCATCGAGGAGCACAACCGGTTGCTGCGCAAGCGATTGGGTGGTTAGGCGCGGTGCCAGTGGCCCACGAGATCCCGGTAGAGCGGCGAGTCCAGCAGCAGCGCCTCGTGGTCGCCGATCCGGGCCTCGGTGCCGTCCAGCACCAGGATGCGACGCGCCCGCAGCGCCGAGCTGATCCGGTGTGCGATGACCACGAGCGTTCCGTGCCGCGCGGCGAAGGCTCGCTCGATCACGCCTTCGGCGGCCGCACCGAGGTGGCAGGTCGCCTCGTCGAGGATCACTAGGGGCGCCGGCGACACGTAGGCGCGCACCAGGGTGAGCAGCTGCCGCTCGCCGGAGGAGAGCGGCTCCGGATCGACCAGCGCGTCGTACCCACCGAGCCGGTCCATCAGGAGGCGCCCGCCCAGGAGGTCGACCGCGGCGTCGAGGGTCGCGTCGTCAGCGTCCGGTGCGAGGTAGGTGAGGTTCTCCCGCAGGCTGCCGGCGAACACGTAAGCCTCCTGCGGGATGAGCACGCGTCGGCGGGCGAGCTCGGCCGGGTCCCACCCGGCCAGCTCGAGGCCGCCGAACCGGACGGTTCCCGCGTCGGGCCGCAGCAAACCGGTCATCAGCCCGGTCAGCGTGGACTTCCCGATGCCGCTCGGCCCGACGACGGCCAGGTGGTCCCCCGGCGGGATGGACAATGTCAGCTCCTGCACCACAGGTGCGGCCCACGGGCTGTAGGCGAAGCCGACACCCTCGAGGTGGAGTTCGGTCCCGACTGGCCGAGCCGGGTCCGGCCGGGCCAGCTCGACCGGCGGATCCGGACGGGTGGTCGTCTCGGCCACCCGGCGGACGGTGACCATCAGCCAGAGCCCGGGCCCGGTGAGGCCTTCGGCCAGGGTCTGCAGGGCCGGCTGCACACCCTGCAGGGTGTAGGCGACCGCGCCGAGCAGCAGGCCGGTCGTGGCGCCCTGGCCGAGCAGCCAGGGGCCGGCCGCGAGGAGCAGCAGGACCGGCAGCCAGCCACCCAGCCCGATGATCAGGGTGCTGGCGCCGGTCAGCCAGCCGAGGCCGCCCAGCGCCGTGGCGTTGGCGCCGACGTGCCGGTTCAGATCAGCGGCCACGAGTTCCTCGGCACCGCAGGCGACGACGTCACGCATCCCGGTCCCGACCGACGCCGCCCCGTCGGAGAGTCGTTCGTCGGCCAGGATCGAGTCTCGTTGGCGCTGGGCCATGCCGCGCAGCACGAGCGAGAATGCGGCCAGCGCCAGCGTGATCGGAACGATCACGAACGGCAGCACGGCCGGGGCGAGCGCGGCCAGCCCGATGACCACTCCGAGCACGACCACGACGAACTGCTGGACGGCCATCAGTACGGCGGCGTAAGCCTCCCGCACGATCTCGACGTGCTGCGTCAGCCGCGCCACGTCACCGCCGGACTCCGCGCGCCCCGCGGGAGCCGGCCGGCGCACTGAACTTCCCACCACCCGGCGCACCAGGTCGTCGCGGAACGGCTCCACCACCGCGGCCAACCGGGTGAGTGTCTGGCGGGTCCCGACCGCCCCCAGCAGCACGCTGCCGGCCAGCGCGGCGAGCCACAACAGCCCCGTCACGGGGCGCCCGGCCAGAAAGCCGTCGTCGATCGCCTGGGCGACGGCCAGGCCCGAGACCAGCGCCGGGACCGCCTCCAGCACCGACCAGCCGGCCAGTCCGCGCAGCTCCCGGCGGTGCTCGCGCAGAGTCGACAGGAGAAGTTCCCGGGCCGGATCGCGGGATCCCCAGGTGACGGGCCCTCCGGCGCGGTGGCGCCCGGTTTCGGGATCGGGATCGGGTCTGCGGGCCTCGACGTGGGCAGCGCCGGCGTCCGGCTCGGGCCCGGGAGCGTGGTCCGAGCCGGCGAGTACGTCGCGAACGGCGGTCATCCGGCCACCGCCGTGGTCAGCACCGGCTCCGGGTGCTGATCCTCGGCCCCGAACAGGGCGCGGTACGCCGGATCGGACCAGAGCTCGTGATGCGATGCGAGGGCGCGGATCCGACCGTCCTCCAGCCAGACCACGCGCTCGGCTCGGGCGGCGGTCGAGGAGCGGTGGGCGACCAGGATCCGGGTGCGGTCGGTCATCTCCTGCAGGGCGCAGCTGATCTCGTGTTCCGTCACGGTGTCCAGGCTGGCCGCCACGTCGTCGAGCACGATGACCCGCCCCGCGTGCGCGAAGCTCCTGGCCAGTCCCAGCCGCTGCAGCTCCCCGCCAGACATCGGCGCGGCTCCGAGTGACGTGTCGTAACCCTGCGGCAGGCGTCGGATGAAGGCATCGGCTCGCGCCGCACTCGAGGCGGCAACCACGTCGACACCGAGATCGATCCCGGCCGGCCCCGGCAGGCCGAACGCGACGGCATCCCGGATCGTGTGGCCGAACGGAGTCGGCCGGGCGAAGGCATAGCTGACGGCGCTGCGGAGCTCGTGATGACTGAGCAGCGGCAGTGGAACGCAGTCCAGTACCACCTGCCCCTCGTCGGGGTCCTGCAGTCGCGCGACCAGGCCGGCGAGCACGGACTTGCCTGACCCGCTGCGTCCGACGACGGCCAGCACCGAGCCGGGTGGGACGTGCAGATCGATCCTGTCCAGAACGGTTTGCGCACCACGGCGAACAGTCACCGAGCGGAACTCCACCCGCCCTCCGCTGGGCGCCGGCGGGCAGCTGCCGTAGCGGGTCGGCCGCAGGGCGAGCACCTCATCGAGTCGTGCGGCGGCAGCGCGGGCGCGCACGAGCCGACCGACGGCCGGGGCCAGCGCGCTGAGGTTGGCCGCCAATCCGACGTACAGGCTGGCCGCTACGAGCTCGCCCGGGCTGATCCGACCGGCGGCCAGTTGCCAGCCGGCCACCGCGAGCACCGCGATCTCCAAGGCGGCGAAGGTCAGCATGTCCTGGATGGTCACTCGGCTCTGGGCTCGCCACATCCGGACACCGCTGCGGTGCAGGCCCGGCAGCGGTGCCAGAACCCGAGTGACCTCACGGTCGGCCGCGCCCGCAGCGGCGATGCTCCGGGCACCGGCGCGGGCCTGGGCGAGCCGGGCGGCGATCACGCCCTGGGTGCTCAGGTACTCCGCAGACAGGTCAGCGGATTCCTTGGCGAACAGCCACAACACGAGCAACAGGACAGGAGCACCCAGCAGGAACGTCACACCGAGCCAACGGTCTATGACGAAGAGCGCAACGACGCCTCCGACCGCGGGGAGCATCGTGATGGCGGCCCGGATGGCATCCGCGGCGACGCTGCCGGCCTCGGCGGTATTGCCCACCGTGCGCGCGGTCAGCTCGCCGGTGGAGAAACTCTCGGGAACCCGTTGCCCGACCGCGAGGACGTGGCGCAGCACTCGGGTACGCAGCAGTGAGGTGGAGCGGGCAGTGGCCTGCGCGACGGCGACGTCCTCCGTGGCCTCGGCCAGCAGCACGACGGCCACGACGACCGCCAGCGCGACGATGGAGGCGCCGACCGCGGCGTCCAACAGATCGTCGATCGTGGCGCCCAGCAGGGCCGGCAGTGCGAGTTCGGCCAGGGCGAGCAGTACGCCGTTCGCGGCGAGGACAACGGCCCAGGGTCCGGCCTGGCGGCCGATGTCGAGGACGAGCCGGTTCGTCGTCCGGGAAGCGGCGGTCCCCTGCACGGTTGACACCCAACCCCCCTCCCGCGGTGATTGCTGGTGCAGCCGGGCGGCCGTCCCGGGTTCGGGACGACCGCCCGGCCGATCTTCAGGCGAACTCGCTCAGCAAAGAGCGAGGCTCAGGCGGCTGCCGCCGCCGCACCGCTGGCTACGCCGGCTACGCCGACGGCCACCACCGAACAAGTTGGTCTCGTCAACGTCGAGACCCTGCAGGTCGAGAAGTGCCATGTCTATTCACCTCCTCTCAGCTTCAGCACGGTCCCTCCCGACGGGACCGCACAAGGGAAGTTCCACTGGCTCGTCGTGCCAGGCGGCACCGAGCCCGAGCAGCACACCGGCCGTACCGGTCGCCAGATCCATTGACAGCCGCAGCAACTGCTCCCCGGGGAATGCCAGCTGGCCCCGGTATCCGATCGCGTGCCAGCCCAGCCGCTGAACGTGTCCCGCCACGAGGGACGTCGGTACGTCGTCGCGGAGCTGGCTGCCGAGGTGCAGGATCATCCCCGCCCGACCGCTGAACAGACCCGGCTCGATGTAGAACTGCGAGCTGGCCGCCACCCTGATCTGCGCCGCTGCGACGGCGAAGCGGTCGTCGTCGGCGTACCGCAGGTACTGCTCCAGCACCATGCCGATGCCGACGCTGCCGTCGGCCAGGTAGGGCATCGTCCGGTAACCCTCGTCGACCTCCAGCGCCCCGTCGTCGCGCAGGATGCACCGCCGCAGGTCCTGCCGCAGTGCGGTGGCTGCGAACTCCAACAACGCGGGGTCCCGGCTGCGCTCGTAGCCGCGCAGGAACAGCAGGGCGGGTCCCGACGAGCCCCGGATCAGTCCGGCGTGCGGGTGCCGGCCTCCGCTCAGCGCCGGCACGTCCTGCTCGTCGCCGAGTTCGTCGGCGAGCAACTCCACGATCTCGCCGGCCAGCGTCCACAGGGCGGCGTCGCCGGTCTGCTCCGCGAAGTAGGCGACGTTGAGGCCGATGCCGGCCAGTCCGCCGAACAGGTCCGTGCCGAGCTGGTCCCAGGCACCGTCGAGGGTGTCGACGCAGATGTCGAGCACGGCCAGCGCGTCGTCCCGACGACCGAGCCGGTCCAGCGCCCAGGCGACGCCGTGCAGGCCGTCGTAGAGGCCGAACCGGCTGCCCGGCTGCGGACTACGCGCCTGCCGGACGAGCCACTGCTCGTGTTCGGGCCGAGTACCGGCACCGGTCGCGGACAGGGCGTACAGGACGCCCGCCGCCCCGTAGGCCAAGTTGAGCCCACCGAACTCGAACTGCCGGACGTCACCGGGGAACAGCCGGTCGGTGCGTTCGGGGGTGGCACTGGCCAGGATCGCCCCGGCCAGGCTGTCCCGCACCGACTTCCAGCTCGCCGGATCCCCGTCGAGCTCCGGCCAGGCCTGCCCGCGAGGCACCCAGGCCGGTTCCGGGACGGTCTCGCCCACGGAGCTGAGGCCGGCGATGGTCCGGACGGCCGCGGCCACAAACTCGACAGGCACCGGGAACTCGTCGCAGATGTCGGCGGCGAACTGACCTGCCTTGTCGGGATGGAGGGAGATCAGCTCGGTCAGCGGGAGGAACATGAACAGCCGCAGGCAGGCCAAGGCGTAGCGGTCGATGTCGAAGCCGATGCAGGGCCGGGGCGCCGCGAAGGCCGGGTCACCCAGCGTCGGGCGACGGCCCTCCTCCACCAGCGAGGCGATCTCCAGGTCGATCAGGGTTACCCGGCCGTCGGATCCGACCAGCACGTTGAACGGATGCAGGTCGCCGATGACGACGCCCCGACCGTGCGCCGCCTCCACGGCGGTGGAGACCTTGGCGTGCATCTCCAGGGCCCAGCTGGTGTATCCGGCCAGATCGACGTTGTCACCCAGCACCGCCAGCGGGTAGCGGTCGACCAGGGTGTTGCTCAGCGCCTGGCCCTCCACGAATTCCAGGGCCAGGAACTCGTGCCCGCCCAGGCTGAAGGAGTCGACGACCTCGGGCACGATGCCCAGACCGGACAGCCGGCCCAGCATGTCCCGCTCGCGGCGCAGCCTGGCCACGGCGTCGGCCCCGTCCATGGCCAGCCCGGCGTGCGGGCGGGCCTCCTTCAGGACGACCAGCGCTCCGGTGCGGGTGTCCTCGGCGAGGTAGACCCCGCCGCCGTTGGAGAAGTGCAGCGGACGCTGGATCCGGAACGGCAGGTCCGCGATCGTCGTGGACGTGCGGGCCAGCAGGTGCGGAGTGAGGAAGTTCGGCATGTCGACCCAGGCCGGTGGCTGGAACGTCGCTCCGCGGAGGTCTGGTACGAGTTCGCCGTCGGGCTGTTCGACCGCTGGTACGAGGTCGCCGTTCGGCCCGATGCACCAGCGCTCGCTGAAGCCGCCGTAACGGACATAGACCGGGCCGTCGCCGATCCGCAGATCGTTGAGGATGTACGGGCCGGCGCGGCCGGTGAGCAGAACCTCGAGATCGGTGACGACGCGCTCGAAGTCTGCGTCGTCCACCGGGTACATCGTGATGAACTTGCCGCTGGACCCGCGGTCGGCGTACTTGCCGTTCGCGAGGAGCAGGAGCTGGGCGCTGCGGACGTACTTGAACGCCAGGCGGTGCGCGATGCAGTAGTCGTAGACCGTGGCCAGGGTGGACGGCGCCTGCGCGAGAGACGCCGAGACGTGCACCTTCCAGCCCTGGCTGGGCACCGGCGCGTCCGCGGGCGCATACGCGAGCCAGTCCTCGAACTCCACGCGGGACCAGCCGGGCGGCAGCGGGGTTTCGGCTACTGCGAAGTCGACATCGTCATCGCGCGCCCGGGTGGGGTCGTCGTAGAACATCGCATCAGCGATGCAGTAGTTTTCGTGTCCCCGGTCCATGTGCCCCCCTGCTACTGGCGAACTTACAGTATTCGAATGGGAGCGCGCGGTGAGATGGGAGATCCGAATATTGTCTTGAAATCGGCGACACAAAGGGCGGCTAAATCCCCCAAACCGCACAGGGCTGCGTCGCTCACGGCTACGCCTTGTTACTATCCGTCATCAGGGCCGATGGCATATCGCGATCAGGGCGCCCGGCTTAGTTAGCATGGCTGCTGTCATGGACGCCGGACAGGGGACGATGCGGCTGCTGCGGGGCGGGCTGCTGGCCGCCTGCTGCGTGTTGCTCGGCCTGTCCGGCCACACCCTCGGCGGCGGATCCGTCCCTGCTGCAGCGCCGGCCTTGGTGGCCAGTGCGCTGATCGGGCTGGCGGCGGTCGCCTGGGCCGGGCGCCGACGCGACTTCCGGGCGCTGCTCTGGGCCGCCGCGCTCGCCCAGGCCGCTTTCCACACGGCTCTGTCGCTGGCGCCCACGCACAACCAGCAGCACGGACTCGACCTGCGCATGCTGGCCGGTCACGCGGCCGCGACCGTGGTGATGGCCGCTGCGCTGGCGCGCGGGGAGGCGGTGCTGGAGGCGTGCGCGCGGGCCGCCGGGTATCTCGGCGTACCGGATCCGCCCGTCCTGATCAGCAGCCGGCCCGTGCTCCGTCCGCGCCCGGTCCGCCGGATGGTGGCCGCCGCCGGCGTACTGCTTGCCACCGCTCACCCACGGCGCGGACCGCCGGTCGCTGCGGCGGCCTGACCCACCGTCGAGGAGGGCAGCCGCCGCCGGTGTCCCTACCCCCGCCTCCGCGGCGCAGACCGTGGGTCGATCGACAGGTGGTTCTGTGTCCAGTCCTCGTTGGCGACGTGCCGCGGCCTGCGGTACGTCGGTGCTCGCTCTCGCGGGCCGCAGTCGTGCTGACCGCCGGCCCGGTGTCAGCGCACTCCGCGCTGCAGTCCAGTACGCCGGCCGACCAGGCCGAACTCGTCCAGCCACCCACCGCGGTGACGCTCACCTTCAACGAGGCGGTCGACAGCGAGTTCAGCGACGTCGTCGTGACCGGGCCGGACGGGCAGGCCCGGCAGGAGGGTGCGACCCAGGTCCAGGGCAGCACCGTCACCCAGCCGCTGCGCCCACTGACCGTGGACGGAAGGTACGACGTCGCGTACCGCGTCGTGTCCGCCGACGGGCACCCCATCACCGGCGAGCTGAGCTTCACCGTGACGCTGCCCCCCACTACAGCGCCGGCCTCCACGGCGCCGGCAACCGGCGCGGCTCCTTCGTCGGCCGCCGGCAGCAGCGCTGCGGCCGAATCGGCGGCCGGCGCAGCCGCGGTCACGGTGGCTCCGGCCGCGGCCCAGGACGACGCCAGCAGCGCGGCGCTGCCGCTGCTGGTTGGCCTGATCGCAGCCGTCGTCGTGTTGGGCGGCGCGGCCGCCGTAGTGGCCCGGCGACGCACCGCCGGTCAGGGGTGACCGGACGAGCGTGATGTCGCGAGCGGGTCGGGCCAACACCGAGCCGGACCGGGCGTCCCCCGCGCTGGTGGCTACCACCCTGGTCGTCGGCGCGATCCTGCTGCTCGTCCTGCTCCTGGCAGCGTTCGGCGGCGCGCCGGAGCCGACCGTGCCAGGGTTGCCCGGTGCGGGGCTGTTCGTCGGCTGGCTCCTGCCGATCACCCGGCTGTTGTTGGACTTCGCCGCGGTCGGCGCGGTCGGGTGCCTGCTCTTCGCCGCCTATCTCGTGCCGCCGCGTGATCAGGACCTGCGGCGGCCGGCACAGCGCGCCCTCCGCGCGGCGTCCTGGTGCGCCCTGGTGTGGGCCGGTTTGGCCGCGGTCGGGTCGTTGCTCACGTTGGCCGACATCGCCGGCCAGTCGCTGGGCGAGGTCCTGACCGCACCCGGTTTCGTCGACTCGCTGGTGTCGCTGGACCAGAGTCGCTCGCTGCTGCTGGTCAGCGTGCTCGCCCTGTTGGTGACCCTGAGCGCCCGCCGGGTGAAGACGACCGACGGGCCGATGCTGGTGCTGGTCCTCGCTCTAGCGGCCCTCGTGCCGCCGATCCTGACCGGCCACGCGGCCACGCACCGGGCGCACGAGCTGGCCACCGTCAGCCTCGTGATCCACGTGATCGCGGTCAGTCTCTGGGTCGGTGGACTGGCCGCGCTGCTGATGTTCCGGCGGCGCTCGCCAGGCAAGGATGCGGCGACCGTCAGCCGGTACAGCACGGTCGCCCTGGTGTGCTTCGGGCTGACCGCCGCGTCCGGGCTCCTGAACGCGGTCATCCGGCTGGGCGACGGCACCGGGTTGTTTGCCGAACTGCTCGGCGGCGGGTACGGCGTCCTGATCCTGGTCAAGCTGGCCGCCCTGGCCGCCCTGGCCTGGTTCGGCTGGTGGCACCGGCGACACACCATCGCCCTGCTCGCCGCCGGCCGCCCGTCGGCCTTCCGCCGGTTCGCCGGCCGCGAGGTGGTGCTCATGCTGGCCACCATCGCCGTCGCGGTCGCCCTGTCCCGTACGCCCACTCCCTCCGGCGGCAGCAGCGACGTCGTCGATCCGGCCGATCCCGGCCACCAGCACGCCGCTTCTACTGCGTTCACCGGCCCACCGACGTCGGGACATTGATGGTCGTGGACGACTCGGCGGGCGGCTGCTCCATCCGCTGCTGGCCTCTCGATGAAGTCCTGCCACGTTCGATGCCTCGGCCCAGGTCACAGTCAGCCGAGGTGGAATCCATCCTCGAGGCGGCGCGATGGGCCCCGTCGGCCGGTAACTCCCAACCGTGGGCGTTCGTCGTCGGTCGCCGCGACGATGCAGTGCACGCCCGCCTGGTTCGTCACTTGGCGTGGAGTTCGGCTCGGTGGGCGCCGACGGCGAGCTTGTTGATCGCCAATCTCTCGCACCGGCTGGTCGAGGGGACCGACTGGGCGTAGTCGGAGTTCTCGTCGTACGACTTGGGGCAGGCCGTGGCACATGACCCTGCAAGCCCAGTCCCCTCGGCCTGTTCGTGCGTCCTTTCCAAGCGCATCAGCAGACGAGCAGGCCCGCTTCCTGCTTGCTGCGCAGGACTCGCAGGGCGGCCTCGTCGAGCCTGCTGGCGAACGCCGGATCGCCCTGGGCCCGCTGCACGACGGCGGCAGTCATGGGGCCGGCATCGGCGACGTTCACGGTGAGCACGAGGTCGCCACCCGCGGCCAGGAAGTCCACCGCGCGCTGACCGGCCGGCCGGCCCGACACCGCGACCGCGTTGCCCAGGTCGTCGGAGATGACGATGCCGTCGAAGCCGAGCCGGTCGCGCAGCAGGCCGCCGATGATCGGCGCGGAGAAGGCGGCCGGCTTGTCGGGGTCCAGCTGCGGGTAGCTGGCCGAGGACATCATCACGGCGTCGGTCCCGGCGGCGATGCCGGCCTGGAAGGGCAGCAGCGCCGGGTCGTCGGCGGTGGCCTGCGTGTCGGTCGCGCCGGTCGAGGTGTCGGTGTTCACCTGCACCCGCCCCAGGCCCGGGAAATGTTTGACCGTGGTAGCCAGCCCGCCCTCGCGCATCGCGGTGACCACGGTGGTCAGGGTCGCTGCGACGTCGGTGGGCTCGGAGCCGTACTGGCGCGACGACGCCCCGATCGGCGGGTTCTGCTGCGCTGTACCGGCCGGTACGACGTCGGCCACCGGCGCCAGGTTGAGCGTGATACCGGTCCCGGCGACTTCGGCGGCCCACTGCCCGGTGCGCTGTGCGAGGTCAGGCTGGTCCGCCTGCTCGAGTGCGGTCGGGATGATGCTGAACCCGGGGCCGGTGAGGGTCTGCACGAAGCCGCCCTCCTGGTCGACGGCGATCTGGAGGAACGCGCCGGTGGTCCCGACCGCCCGGGCCTGCAGCCCGCTGATCGCCGTACGGAGCGGGTCGGCGCCCGCGCTGCTGCGTCCGGCCAGGAAGACGTTGCCGATGCGGAACGCCGCCAGCTCGTCGAAGCGTGCCAGCGGGTCGGTGACGTCCAGGCCAACCATGAGCACCTGACCGGCCCGGCCGGCCAGGTCCAGGCGGTCGAGCGTGGCCTCGGCGCAGATGGCGGCGAACGGTCGCTGCGGCGCGAAGGGGCGGTACGGCGTCGTGGTGGCCGCAGCGGACGTGGGCGTGGGTTCGGTCGTCGGTGGTTCGGCTGCCGTGCAGGCAGTCAGAGTCAGGGCCAGCGCGGCGACGAGCAACCGGACCAGCGCCGAGGGAGGGGACACGGTCCCATCGTCACACCTGGCGGCGGGCCAGCAACTGTCGGCGGCCGCCCGTACGGTCGGCGCGTCGATCCGGATCGAGGAGGACTCATGGCACTGCGTTGGTACACCGTCGTCGTCGACTGCCGAGACGTCGCGGCCCAGGCCGGCTGGTGGGCCGAGGTGCTCGGCTGGCAGAAAATCTACGAAGCCGACGACGAGGTGGTGCTCGTTCCCGGCTACCTGACGGAGGAGATGGCACGGGAGATGCCCTGGGAGCGGACTCCGCCCGGCCTGGTGTTCGTCCCGGTGCCCGAGGGCAAGACGGTGAAGAACCGGCTGCACATCGACCTGGCGCCCCACACCAGCGATGACCGCGACGCCGAGATCGACCGGCTGCTCGAGCTCGGCGCGACCCGCGTCGAGGTCGGACAGGCGGCGGACGTGTCGTGGACGGTGCTGGCCGACCCCGAGGGCAACGAGTTCTGCGTGCTGTCCTCGCGCGACATGTGAGCGCGATCGGCATTGCCGGAAGTCATAACAAGCCCCGGCTTGTTATGACCTCGACCTCCACGTTCTAACAACAACAAGCCTAGTTGTGACGTTTTTCGCCGGGCCGGCGCGGCCGACGGGAGGAACCTCGTGGCCGCTCAGTCCGCCACGAGGCGGGGCCATAGGCCGGCCCTGAGATACGAGGAGCTGGAATGGCCTGCCAGCGATCATGGATTGGCCTCGCGGGCCGAACGACGCCGGCACGAGGGGCCGTACCGGGCGGCGATTCCCCTGACCATCGCGCGGCGCAGTCTGCGGCTGGCCGACGACGTGTTTGGCTGAGGCCGAGGAGGCGGCCGGCGAGATCTCGCGCTTCGACTCCGAGGCAGGCGACGAATTCGTCCCGTTCCGCCGTACTGCTGCGCTCGGAGCCGGCGGCCAGCTCGCAGATCGAGAACCTGACCGCCTCGGCCCGGGCCATCGCTGAGGCCTAGATCGGCGCCAGCGACGGGCCCAACGCCAGCGTAATCCTGGCCAACGTGCGCGCGATGACGGCCGCGATCGAGCTGGCCGACGACCTCTCGAGCGCCTCGATCCGCGCCATGCACCGAGCGTTGCTGCAGGCCACCGAGCCGAAAACGGCGGGTAGCTGGCGCACCGAGCAGGTGTGGATCGGCGGAAGCTCAGTCGGCCCACACCTGGCTATGTTCGTGCCGCGCGGCACGACCGCGTCTCGGCCGCCATCTCCGACCTGATTCGCTTCCTGCGGCGTGACGATCTGCCGGTGCTCCCGCAGGCGGCGATTGCCCACGCCCAGTTCGAGACGATCCACCCGTTCACCGACGGCAACGGCCGCGCCGGGCGAGCGCTCCTGCACTCGATGCTGCGCAGCAAGGCGCTGACCCGGAGCGTGACCGTCCCCGTGTCGGCCGGTCTGCTCGCGGACACCGGGGCTTACTTCGAGGCGCTGACGGCCTACCGCGAAGGTGACTCACGTCGATCACGCGTCAGGTGTCGCAGGCTGTGTTTGCCGGTGTGACCAATGGCCGGCAGTTGTTGTCCGAGCTGCGCGAGATGCGCCGAGCATGGGCCGATCGGGTCGCCGCCCGGCAGAACTCTGGAGTCTGGCTGGTGGCCGACCTCCTGCTTCGGCATCCCGTGGTCGATGCCAGTCTCGTCGCGCGAGAACTGGGTCGGTCGCGGACCGACCGGCGACGAAAGCGAGTCTGGCGGTCACCCGAGGTACTGGCGGCGCTGGATGCCTTCGCCGCCCGGGCCAGGCCCGGACCTAGCCTGGGGCACATACGCACCGACATCCGCGGCGGGGGGCGTCAGAACCAGCGCCGCACCCGGGATCGGTAGTCGGCGTACGCCGCGGGGAAGCGCTCGGCCAGGTACGACTCCTCCGGCACGATGACCATGGTGTGCACCGCAGCCACAACCAGCGGCAGGACCAGCAGTGGCCACCAGGTGCCCACCCACAGCGCCACCCCGGTGTAGGCGACGGCCAGGCCGGTGTACATCGGATTTCTGCTGACTCGGTACGGCCCGGTTGTGACCAGCGCGGTCACCGCCCGATGCGGCACGACCGTGGTGCGCCGGCCCAGGATCGTCGCCGTTCCCGACAGGCTGAACGCGAGACCGGCCACCGTCAGGGCGGCGCCGAGCGCCGTCGTGGCTGGGCGTCCACCGATCGGCAGTGCGATCAGCCATGAGTGGAGGCTGATCCCGCCGGCGAGCGGCAACGCGTACAGCGCCGGCGGAAACTTCATCCGAACGGCGGCGCCGTCCACCGTCGCGGAGGTCAACGGACACCTTCGGTCAGCAGCGCGCCGCGGGCGTCGATCACGTCGAGACGGTTCACAGTCGGCTCCGTCGCCGGCCGTTCCCCGGCGAAGGCCCGATCGACAGCCGGGTGGATGCGCTCGTCAAAGGCGCGTGCGCAGTCCTGCTCGGACGCCCAGACGTCGAGGTAGCGCAGGCCACCCTCGGGGCGGCGGACGCACAGATGCAACAGGGATCCGGCCAAGGGCTCCGGACCGATCTCCTCGACGATGCGCCGGTACAGCTCCTCGTCGATCGGGACATCCTGGGTGTAGGCGTAGACCATGATGAGCTTCCCTTCGGGTTGGTCCGAGACAGCCTCGGATGAATGCTGATAGAGTGCGCCCGATGGCTTCCCACGTCAAGACCCCGCGGGCCTACCGGTCGGACCGGCGTGTCGCGCAGGCAGCGCGGACGCGGGCGGCGGTGGTCGCGGCCGCGCGTGACCTGTTCGCCGGCCAGGGCTACGCCGCCACGACGGTGGCGCAGGTCGCGGCCCGCGCCGGTGTGGCGGCGGACACGGTGTACGCCGCAGTGGGTCGCAAGCCGGAGCTGATCCGCGAGACCTTGGAGACCGCGATCTCCGGAACCGACACCGCGGTGGCCGCCGAGGATCGTGGCTACGTGCGGGCGATCAGAGCGGCCCCTAACGCGGAGGACAAGATCGCCATCTATGCCGCCGCGGTCGCCGAGATCGCCCCACGCACCGCGCCGTTGCACATGGCCCTGCGCGAAGCCGCGGCCGTTGACCGGGCCTGCGCGGGACTGGCCGAGGAGCTGTCCGAGCGGCGGGCGGCGAACATGCTGTTGTTCGCGGCCGACCTCCGGGCGACCGGGAGCCTGCGCCCAGACCTCAGCGACGACGACGTCGCGGCGATCGTCTGGAGCATGAACGCCGCAGAGTATTACTTGTTGCTGGCCCGCCGGGGCTGGACTGCGCAGCGCTACGGGCAGTTCCTCGCCGACAGCTGGCGGCGGCTGTTGCTGTCGCCGTGACTGCCCTCAGACGGTGAGCGGCTGCCCTTCCTTCCAGGTCGCCGCGATCAGCGGTACACCGGGCCGGTAGGCCAGGTGCACCGGCGTGGGCGCGTCGAGGGCCACGAGGTCGGCGCGCGCGCCGACTCTGATCACGCCGATGTCGTCACGCCGCAGCGCGCGGGCCCCGCCGGCGGTGGCCGCCCACACCGCCTCGGCCGGGGTCATCCGCATCTCGCGGACCGCCAGGGCGATGCAGAACGGCATGCTCGACGTGTAGGCCGTGCCCGGGTTGCAGTCGGTCGCCAGGGCGACGCTCACCCCGGCGTCGAGCAGGCGGCGGGCGTCCGGGTAGGGCGAGCGCGTCGAGAAGTCCGCTGCCGGCAGCAGCGTGGCCACGGTCCTTGACCCGGCGAGGGCCTCGATATCGGCGTCGGACAGATGCGTGCAGTGATCGGCCGAGGCGGCGTCGAGTTCGACGGCGAGCTGCACACCCGGGCCGGGACCGAGCTGGTTGGCGTGCACCCGCAGGCCCAGTCCGGCGGCCCGCCCCGCCTGGAGCACCGTGCGAGCCTGGTCGGCGTCGAAGGCGCCGGCATCGCAGAACGCGTCTATCCACCGGCAGTACGGCGCGCAGGCGGCCAGCATCGGTCCGGTGACGAGGTGAACGTACTCGTCCGGCCGCTCGGCGTACTCGGCCGGTACGACGTGCGCCCCCAGGAATGTCACCTCGTCGCTCAGCCGGTGCGCGGCCTGCGCCGAGCGTTGCTCGTCCACGGTGGACAGCCCGTAGCCGGTCTTGATCTCGGTCGTCGTCGTCCCGGCCGCGAGCATCTCCGCGAGCAGTGCCCCGGCGTGCGCGGTCAGCTGCTGGTCCGAGGCGGCCCGGGTGGCGACCACCGTGCTCCTGATCCCGCCGGCGGTGTACGGCTGGCCGGCCATCCGGGCTTCGAACTCCGCGCTGCGGTCGCCGGCGAACACCAGATGCGTGTGGCTGTCGACGAAACCCGGGATCACACAGCGCCCGTCGAGGTCACTCGCGGCGTCGGCATCGGGGACCTGGGCGGCCGGCCCGACCCAGGCGATGAGTCCGTCATCGATGACCAGAGCTGCGTCGTGCAGTTCGGCGTACTCGGCGTCGTGCGTCACGAGCAGGCCGATCCCGGTCAGGGCCGTGCTAGCCATACAGCGCTCCGATCGCCTCACTGAGCGCGTGTCCGACGTCGGGCACCCGCAGGTGGACACCCTCCCGTACAACGGGGCGGCCACCCACCACGACGTCGGTGACGTCGGCGGCGGTCGCGGCGAACACGGCGGTGGCCGCCGGGTCGTCGCCGCCCGCTGTGCGCACCGAATCCAGTCGGATCGCGACCAGATCGGCTTCTGCGCCGACGCGCAGCCGGCCGGCGCCGGCCCAGCCCAGCGCCCGGTGGCCGTTCACCGTTGCTGCGTCGAGCAAAGAAGGTACGTCGAAGCGCCCGCGCTCGCCGGTGGCCAGGCGCTCGTCGAGTTCCAGCGCACGGGCCTCCGCCAAGACGTCGATCACAGCGTGACTGTCGCTGCCCAGGCTCAGCTCGGCGTCCGCGTCCAGAAGCCGGCGGGCCGGTCCGATCCCGTCGGCCAGGTCGCGTTCGGTGGTCGGGCAGAAGCACACGTCGGCGCCTGAGCCTCCCAGCACGGCGACGTCCTCGTCGGTCAGGTGGGTCGCATGCACCGCAACGGTCGACGGCCGCAGCACGCCGTGCTCGTCCAACAAGGCCGTGGGCGTGCGGCCATGTGCCGCCAGGCAGGCGTCGTTCTCGGCCGGTTGCTCGGAGAGGTGCACGTGCAGGGGTGCACCGGACGCCGCGAGCGCCACTGTGGCGAGCTGATCGGCCGGGACGGCCCGGACCGAGTGCACCGCCGCCCCGAGTCGTACGTGCGGTGCCGCCTCGCGGTCAGCCGCGCGGGCCGCCCAGCGTTCGGCGTCGCCGTCGCCGAACCGCACCTGTACGCCGTCCAAGGGCGCGCCGATGCCGCCGGTGAGGTAGCAGGTGTCGAGCAGGGTGATCCGGATACCGGCCGCCGACGCCGCCTCGGCCAGCGCGGCCTGCATGACGTTCGGGTCGGCGTACGGTGTGCCGCCGGGATCGTGGTGCAGGTAGTGGAACTCGCCCACGCAGGTGATGCCCGCCAGCGCCATCTCGGCGTACACGGCCGTCGCCAGCCGCAGGTAGGAGTCCGGGTCGAGCCGCTCGGCGACGGTGTACATCGCCTTGCGCCACGTCCAGAAGGAACCGGTGCCACCTTGCGCCCGTCCGCGAAGGGCGCGGTGGAAGGCGTGCGAGTGCGCGTTGGCCAGGCCGGGCAGGACGAACCCGCGCAACCGCTGCGCGTCACCGGGTTCGGCGTCCTCGGTCAGAGCGGTGACGCGGCCGGCAGCGACGTCGACCCGAACCCGCGCCGCGAGCCGGCCGGGGTCGATCCAGGCTTGCTCGCACCAGTAGGCCGTCATGCGTACGCAGCCGCGGCGAGCAGATCGGCGAGAGCGGCGACCCCGGCCAGGCAATCGGCCTCTTCGGCGTACTCGGACGGGGCGTGCGAGATGCCGGTCGGGTTGCGGACGAAGAGCATCGCGGTCGGTACGCCGGCCGCGGCGAGCACCCCGGCGTCGTGCCCGGCTCCGGTCGGCAGCCGCGGCGGATCACCCAGGACGCCGGCCGCCCAGTCCAGCGTCGGCGCCGGGAAGCTCACCTCGGGCGAGACCGACTCGGCGGTCACGGTCAGGGTGACGCCGTCCCGCGCCGCGCGTTCGGTGGCCTGCTGCTCGATCTCGGCCACCACCGTGGCCAGGGTCGGCTCGTCCGGCGCCCGGCTGTCCAGCCAGCCGGTGACGGCGGAGGCGATCGCGTTGGTGCCACCGGGGTTGACGCGGACCCGGCCGAAGGTGGCCAGCGCGCCGCCGAGCCGGGCCCGCTTGCGGGCGGCGAGCACGGTCATCGCGTAGCTCAGCATCGGGTCGCGGCGGTCGGCGAGCGCCGTCGTACCAGCGTGGTTGCCCTCGCCGAGGAAGTCGTAGCGCCAGCGCCCGTGCGGCCAGATCGCGGTGCTCAGGCCGACCGGTGCATCCAGTGCCCGCCCCTGCTCGACGTGCAATTCGAGGAACAGTCCGATCCGTTGCAGCGCTTGGGGATCGGGACCAACGTGCGACGGGTCGTGGCCCTGGGCGCGCATCGCGTCGGCCAGCGTCGTGCCGTCGTCGTCGGTCAGCGCCAGGGTGCGTCCCGGGTCGGCCACCCCGGCGGCGAGCCGGGAACCGAGGCAGGCCAC
>Ga0183260_10000532_pt1 | contig 32271 bp, 22 predicted proteins | sample AntDrymUQ4972206_2_FD_129768 | JGI IMG/M metagenome (GOLD analysis project Ga0183260, IMG submission 129768) | Polar desert sand microbial communities from Dry Valleys, Antarctica - metaG UQ497 (22.06) (version 2) (version 2) | ecosystem: Environmental > Terrestrial > Soil > Desert | place...
CCCGAGCTTCTTGTAGACACGGTGTAACAGAAACTTTACGGCGGCCACGGTCTTGCCAAGCCGCTCCGCGGTCTCCTCGTTGGACAGGCCCTGCGCGACCACCAACGCGACTTCGCGCTCGGCCCGGGTCAAACGTGCGAGCAGGGATGCCTGCGCTGGCTCCTCAGGGGTTGAACCTGCCGCAGTCTCGAACTCGAGAACGAAAATCGGCTCGGCGATCGCGGTGGGCTGACAAATGGCGGTCGCTGTCGCCGAGTGGCGTGCAAGAGTGGGATGCGCCACCCGGCGGCGACACTGCGCGACGGCATCGGGATTCTTTCGCATCGCCGACTGGAGCTCGAGACGTAGCGCATCGCACACCTGCACCAGGGCCCCAGGCACCTGAAGACGAGCCGTCGGACGACTCGTGCGCGCTCGAGGCTCTTCCCATCCGGCGCACGCCCGGCGACCCGCCAGATTCGCGCGCACCACATGGAGCCGCCCATCCAACACCACCACTCCTCCCGAGACATGCCGCAGAGTGGACGCGATCCCATCAGACACGGCTGTCGAAAAAGAAATCTGGTGAAACCTCGTGACGGCCGCGGCCAGAAACGGATGCAGCTCCTCGAGCACCGCGAGCTCCTGGTCCGAGAAGTCACGTCGGCCGGCTTCTCGGTAGAGGGTCAGCACGAGAATCGGGAACGCTGGGGACGAGTCCGCCCAGAAACAGAGCACCGCGCCGTGCCGCCAGCCTTGCGGCTTCATCACTTCCTTGTAGAACGCCGAGCGCTGCAGTTCGGCGTCCGATTCGGTGATCGCGAACCGCGTCGTCAGGATCTTGACTCCGGGATTGGCCAGCACCAGAGGGATTGCCGGCGTAAGCTCGACATACCGCCGCATGAAAGCCGGGCCCCAGACACGTCCGCGAGAGTCCCGCTCCTTGAGGAAGCCGTCGCCTGCCCGGCGATAGAACGCAGACACGTGCTGGCAGGCAATGAGCCGCGGAAGGATGCGAAAGGCCTCTTGAATGAATCGATTCAGATTGGACGCCGAGTACAACGCCAGCAGGTCCTGAGACCACGCCAGCGCTATCGAATTGGATTTCATCCCGCTCTCCTTCACCCGTGCCACGGCTGACCCAGGCTCACCGAAAGATAGATCGACAGGTCAGGCGGGGGAAACGACGATCGGTCCACGCAAGGCGTCCGCACTGGTGAAGCACTCCTGGTGCCGAAGGCCGGCATTGACCATTTGGAGACACCCATGCAACTGACAACGACCAAGGCGCGGCTGCTAATGTACCGGACTTTTCTCGGCGTTGCGCTGGTGAGCCTCGCTCTGGCGAGTTCGGCGGCGGCACAGAGTGACGGCAACAGCCGCATGAGCGCGACCGTGGCTTTCGGGGCCGGGCTCAACACCGCCCAGCCCGGTAATCCAGCGAATCACCACGTCCTCCCCCGCGTTATCGAGATCAAGGCGGGTGGCGTCGTCAATTTCGCCGTTGCCGGCTTTCATCAGATCTCCATCTACGAACCAGGCGTGAGGCCGGAAGACATCCTGGTCCCTGCTGCGGGCGTGTTCATCAACGACCCGATGGGGCGCTACTACCAGGGGATCAATCCGGCAGGCGGCCCTCTCGCCACGCCAGCGACGACGAATCCATCGAACGCGAGCAATCGGATGGAGCCGGTGTCCTTCTCGGAACCCGGTCTTTACCTCGTGATCTGTAATGTCCGCACCCATTTTCTTGACGGGATGTACGCCTTTGTCCGCGTGAGCCGGTAGTCACCTGCACGATGGTTGGTCGCCGCCGATCAGGAGTCGGCGCCGAAAAGGCGCGGATAGGATGTTTATCGTCTCATCGCCGCCGGGCCGGCCGCACCTCGACGCGCGGTACGTTGATGGTGCGGCCTGCCAGAACGACGCGCGTACCCTGCCGTGCTGCCGTCGTCGTGCAGCCGTGCCGCGCCAGTCCCCGCGTCGAACTGAATGTGCGCATGTGTGCGTGACACCGCCAAAGGGCAGCTGGTGATCACACGGGCGATGGTCGAACGGCCTCCTGACCTAGGAAACATCAGGCGCGAAACGGGAACACTCGCCCACTATCTCTAGTACACGAATCTCACGCCGAGCTGCAGGGTCCGCCCCTCGCCTGCGCTCGAGACGACTCCGAAGTTCGGCGCACCGAACGTGTGGCCCGGCAGACCGAAGGTGGGGTGGTTGAACGCGTTGAAGGCCTCGAGGCGGAGCTGCAGCATGCGCTCACCGCCCAACGCGACACTCTTGGCCAGCGACAGATCGACGTTCACCAGGCCGTCGCCGCGCACGATGCCCCGGCCGCTGTTCCCGAACGTAAACGGCGCCGGCTGCGCGAAGGCGTCGGGATTGAACCAGCGCGTCAGCGTCCGCTCGCTCGCGGGCAGCACGGGATTGCCAACCAGGTCGGCGCGCTGGGCCCCTGCGGAGAACGCATTCGTGGTGTTCGTCTGGGTCGTGACCGTGAACGGCGCGCCGGACTGCAGCGTGCCCAGAACGCCGAACACCATGCCGCCGACGGCGTGGCCAAGCCAGTGGTTCGACAGGAAGCGACGTTTGGGCCCGACGGGCAGCTCGTACACGCTGCTGAACGTCAGCCGATTGCGGATGTCGTTGCCGGCCGGCCCGTAGTCGGCCGCACGGTCGTAGAAATTCGAGTAGGTTCCCACGTCACCGAGATCCGACCCTCCGGAGTCGGTGTCGCTCAGGAACCGCGAGTAGGTGTACGTGGCGAGCAGGCTGACCCCCTGCGAGAATCGCCGCTCTGCCCGCACAGTACCGGCGTGATAGTCCGAGCGTCCGTTGGTCGGCAGCACGAGCAGGACGTTCGAGAACTGCGGGAACGGACGATCCTGCTGCGTCACGCCGGGACGCAGGCGGTCTGGGGCTATCTGATTGATCGAGAGGTTCGGGCCCGCCAGGTTGCGCGAAACGTTGCCGAGGTAGGCGACCTCGACGACGACCCGCCCCCCGACCTCCTGCTGCACGCCCAGGTTGAACTGCCGCGAGAAGCCGGCCTTGCGGTCGCGATCGAAGAACGTCACGGCCGTCGTGGTCGGCCGCCCGAGCGGCACCGCGCCGAACGACGCGTCCCGAACCGCAGCCGTGGCCTCGAGCGGCGGAACGCCGTCGCGCAGCAGGAACGGTGCGGTCAGCCCGTTGTCGGGTGTGTTCAGCGTCGCCGAGCGCTCGAATCCCAGTGAGGCCGAGCTCGGCGCGCCGTGATCGAAAGGATGGGCGAAGAACACGCCGGTGCCGCCCCGCACGACCGTCCGCTCGGCGCCCCAGGGACGCCAGGCGAAGCCGAACCGCGGGCCGAAGTTGTTCCAGCCCGTCTTGTAGGGGCTCGTCGGCCAGCCGTCGACGCCCGCGAAGCGGACCACTCCCGGCGTGCCCGATACAGGGTTCATCGCGTCCGGATCGAAGCCGTTCATGCGTTCATTGGCGTCGACGATGGGCGTGTCCGTCTCCCATCGCACGCCGGCATTGAGGGTCAGGTTCGGTGTAACGGTCCAGTCGTCCTGCACGAAGGCGGCGAGGTACCAGCTCGAACGATTGAGCACCTCCGTTTCCCGGATCGTCACGCCGTTGGGGAATCCGACGAGCAGGCTCGCGAGGCCGTGGCCCGTTCCCGCCCGGCCAGGCAGCGCCGTGGGCTGCGTCGTGAAGCTGAAATTTCCGGAGATCGACGGCCGGTTGACCTCGTAGTTGAAGGATGGGCGGATTTCGAACCCGCTCTTCAATGCATGCCGGCCGCGCACGTAAGCCAGGCTGTTCACGAGCTGGTGCTGCTGAATCGGAAACTGGCGGCGCTCGTGTGTGTTTGCGCCGAGCGCCGCAACGCCTGCGATGTTGAAGCGGGGAAACGCTTCGTCGGACACTCCGCGCAGCCCGAGACGGGTGGGCCACCCGTCGCCGAGGCCGAACGACTGCTCGTGATTGATGCGGTTCGCGTAGGTATAGCGCAGCTCGTTGACAAGGGCCGATCCGAACGTGCGCGTATAGGCGGCATAGAAGTAATTCTGGTGGCGAAGCGCATTCGTGACCGTGTCCGCTGCGGATTCCTGAAAGACGCTCGTCTGAAAGTTATTGTCGCTGTTGTACAGATATCGGCCGCTGATCTTGTCGTTCGGTCCCAGCGTGTGGTCCACCTTGGCGAGGTAGTTGTCGCGAACCAGCCGCTCGGCGCCGTTCGCACCGAAGTTATTGGCCCCGCTGAGGTTGTCCGGGGTCCGGTTGGGCATCGGATACAGCGCCATGATCTGGAGCGCGACCGGGTCGAGGCGACTCTGCGGAATCACATTGCTGGGGAAGGGCGTCCGGCTGTTTCCGGAAGTCGTCGCGGGGTCGTAGATGACGATCTGGTTGCCTTGCGCGTTGAACGTCTGCGAGAAGTCCCCGCGGCGCTGCAGCTCGGTCGGCACGGTCATGATCCGGGTGTTTCCGGTGTTCCGCCGCGAACCCTCGTACGAGAAGAAGAAGAACGTCCGGTCGCGGCGAATCGGTCCGCCGATGGTGCCGCCGAAGACGTTGTAGCGCAGCGGCGCCTTCTGCTTGCGGCCGTCGAGGACCGGTGCGAAGAAGTCGGACGCATCGAGGGCGTCGTGCCGGAAGTACTCGGACGCGCTGCCGCGGAAGCGGTTCGTGCCCGACTTCGTCGTGGCGATGATGACGCCGCCGGCCGACCCGCCGTACTCGGCCGAGTAGTTGTTGGCCAGAATCTTCACTTCCTGCACCGTCTCGACCGGCGGATCGACGTCGACCTGACCGATGCCCAGCCGCATGTTCTGCCCCGCGCCGCCGTCGATCCAGAACATCTGGCTCTGCGTGCGGCCGCCTGCGAGGCTGAAGTTCGGCTTGGCCCCCGAGTCGTAGGTGACGAACACCGCGGCTCCGGTCATCCTGATGAGATTCATCGCGCGGCGGTCGCCGAGCGGCATCGACTCCACGGCGCGGGACTCGATCAACTGACTGATCTCCGATGTGCGGGCTGACAGCAGCGGCGCCTCTCCCGTGACCGTCACCGTTTCGGCCATCTCGCCGATCGACAGCGGGATGTCCAGGGCGACCGTCGCCCCGGTGCTCAGCGTCAATCCCTCGCGGCGGTACGTCCGGAAGCCCTGCAGCTCCGCCTCGACGATGTATTCGCCGATCGGCAGGGGACGGAGCGCGTAGAACCCTTCATGATTCGACATCGCGACCACGCGATGGCCGGTTCCCTGATGCAGCGCAGTGATGGTGACGCCCGGCAGCGCGGCTCCGGTGCCGTCGGTCAGGATTCCGCTGATCGTCGCTTCGGGAGTCTGCGCGTGGGCGACAGGCGGAAGCAGAAGAACACTCAGGACGGCAGTGAACGTGGCGAGAGCGGTCGCGAGGAAGAGACGTCGCGGCATAGTGGGCACCCCTTGTCGGGCGCAAGCCTCCCACAGTCGCGGCACCCTGTCAATTTCAAGCCCGAACGCCCGGCGACGTGCCCGGCCTCCACTGAGTACGCCTACCAGACGTTGTTCGTCAGTCGTGAAGATGCCCGACCCGCTGCTTCCTCCTTCGGTCAATCCCTGACTCCACGTCACTTGGAGAAAGCTGCCCCACCCACTCACCTCCGCATCCTGAACAGCTGATGCCGTTCGTTGATCCGGAACTGATCTTCTTCGGGTCTCCTGGCGGGTGGTGAATGCCCGTCACCGCCCGCCCCGGCGACATCGGTCCGGCATCCCAGTCCGCAAAGGGAGAAGATTGCCCGGCTCGACGTTCCGCGCCAGGTCGGGCGGGATCTCCCGTCCGAATCCAATCTGCCGCGGCGCCCCCGAACTCGCGGAATCCAGCTTTGTCAGTGGCGAATCCACAGCCGGCAGCGTCAGCCGGTTGGGTACGGTTTGTCTGAAATAGGAACGCTTCAGGCTGCTGGTGGGCTGGGAGGAGGCCGATGTGTTCGCGTCAACCGCGTCCGGGGCACCCCCCGTGCCCGGTGGCGGGGTTTGTTGCGCCAGCGCGGATAGCCACAGCGTGAGCGCGGTCACGCAGAGCACACAAGTACTGACCACCGTACGAATGCCGCACATCGGAGCCTCCGGGAACTTGTAAGCGGATGGGCAAAAAGTCTCCGTCACGCTTCCCTCCTGTCAACCTCATCGCGCAGGATGTCAGGGCGAAGAGGCGCGCCTTTCCGAGGGCCCTCCAGGGGCGTGTCGATTTCGTACGTGCGGTCTGGTCGCGCGGCGCTTTGCCAGCGTGGGGGTCGTGAGCATGCCGTGCAAGGGTTGCTGTGGCGCTCACGTCGGCAGTCTTGGCTCCCGGTGGCGGTCGACCCAGTAGCCCCACGCGACGAGGAGCCAGATCGCCTGCGCTGACCACGCGACGGCGGACACACTCGGCGGCGGCGGTCCGAACAGGTTGGCGAAGTAGATCATCACGAGGACCGCGATGGTCTTGACGTCTGCCCGGCTGCTCGGCGCAAGCACAGCAGATCGGTCATTCTAGCTGCGTACAATGACTGTCTGTAAGTTCTCCTTAGGACGCACAGGCTCTCCTCGACTTCTCCGATTCCTGCCGGCCGGTGCCGCTGGAAATGTCACGGCGCGAGCTGGAGTTTCTCGCCGCCATTGGAAGCGTCAGGCTCCTACGCCGAGGGGTCGCAGGTTCGAGTCCTGCCGGGCGCACCACCCGCCGGCGCTCGCGGGCACTACAGGCGAGCAGTGGCGAGTGCGCATCCCAGGCGCATCATCCGTCCCCAGGGCAGCGGGGTTTTCAAAACCCGTTGCGGGGTCTGGCCAGTGTGCCCACGCCGGAGGAGGCAACGGTGGAACATACCCACGGGTCCGGGCCGGCAGATCGCCGTCGGCTGCGGTCGGGGCTGGTGTTGAGTGCATAATGCACACCGCGACCCGGCGCGCACCGGGACACCGCCCGCGCCGCGGCGTCGGAAATCCACACGTTAAAAGGGAGGAGAGCACCGTGCCCAAGTACTTGATTTACCGTGAAATCCCGGAGGCCGGAGGCCTGACGGCGGAGGACCTGCAGGGGATCTCGACGCGTTCCCGCGAGGTCCTGCGCGGCATGGGACCCGAGATCCAGTGGGTCCAGAGCTACGTGACGCCCGACGGGATCACGTGCGTCTACATCGCGCCGAACGAGGAGATGATCCGCACGCACGCATCTCGCGGCGGCTTCCCGGCGACGCGCATCTCTGAGATCCGAGCCGTCATCGACTCGACCAGCGCCGACACGGCGCCGGCCGTGGTGAAGTTGTCAGCGCCGACGGCCTAGCGCCGCGCGACACGTTTTCACCCGGTCAGACCGGGGTGGAAGGCAGGAGCCGGCGTGACCACCGGCTCCTGTCCCGATGCGATACTCCGCATCTGCCTTCAGGTTCAGGAGCGGCTGATCCGGAACCTACGGCCTCGAGATCCGGCGCTCCACGTTAGGTCAGCGGGATCGTCGCCCGGGCGCTCTCCAGCTCCCGCTCATTGGTCAGGTCCAGGCGCAGCGGGGTCATCGAGATGAAGCCATGCTCCACCGCCCAGCGGTCCGACCCTTCGTCAGCAGGCTCGAGCGGCTTCACGACGAACCAGAAATGCTGCCGTCCCATCGGGTCCTTGCCCGGAACGACAGCGCCGTCGTAGTGCCGAACGGACTGCGACGTCCAGCGGAGTCCCTTCGACGGCCCCTCCGGGAAGTTGACGTTCACGAGCGACAGCTGTGTGGCCGGGAGCAGCACGTCGAGGGCCTCTTCTATGGAAGGCTTGAGCCGCTCGAAGTCGGGCTCCCCTGAGATGGTCGGCACGCTGAGCGCAATGCCGCGCAGTCCGAAGAGGACCGCCTGCTTCGCGCCGGCGAGCGTGCCCGAATGCCACATGCCGTTGCCAAGATTACTGCCCAGGTTCACGCCGGAGAGCACGAGGTCTGCCGTGCCCCAGTCGTGGACCCCCAGCGCCACACAATCGGCAGGTGTGCCGTTCACCCGATACGCCTCGAAATCCCCAACGGGCGTCCGCTTGTACGTCAGTGGCCGGGTTGCGGTGATCGCGTGCCCCGCCGATGACATCTCCACGTCAGGCGCTACAATCCGTACGCTGCCGAAGCGGGAGGCAGCGGCCGCCAGCGCCGTAATCCCGGGGCTGTAGATACCGTCGTCGTTCGTCACCAGAATGCGCATGCTGCACTCCATTCCTATTCTGTGCCGCTGCCCCGTCCGGACCCGGATCGAAACCTGCAAGGGACGTCTTCACAGGTAAGCTGATGCACGTCGTCCTCGTCCACAACCCGAGCGCAGGCAGTATCGACTGCGATCGCCAGTCGCTTGCGGAATTGATCCGCGCGGCCGGACATACAGTGGAAGACTTCTCGTCGAAGGACAAGAGATGGCGCCAGGCCCTGCGAGAGAGCCCGGACCTGGCGGTGGCCGCGGGCGGGGACGGGACTGTGGCGCAGGTGGCCCGCCGCGTTGCAGGCAAACCCGTGCGGATCGCCGTGCTCCCTTTTGGCACCGCCAACAACATCGCGAGCGCCCTCAATCAGCGCGACATGTCCGTGGAGGATCTGGTGGCGGGCTGGGCGGACGGCCGCACACAGCCGTTCGATCTCGGACTGGCGATCGGGCCTTGGGGGGATTTCGTCTTTCTCGAGAGCGTTGGAGCCGGGCTCCTGGCTGATGCGATCGCCGAGATCGACCAGGGCAGCGCCGGCCACGTGAACGATTTCGATGACCCGGACGATCGCCTCACGGCAGCATGGGCGCTGCTGGAACGCATGCTGCGCGAGGCGCCGGCGAGACGGTTCGAGCTCACTCTGGACGGACGCGATCTCTCGGGGGAATACGTGCTCGTGGAGGCGCTGAACTTCGGCGCGGCCGGCCCGAACCTCCGGCTTGCGCCGCAGGCTACCCCCTCGGACGGCCTGCTCGACGTCGTGATGATCGACGAGCACGCACGTGAGGCGCTGCTCCGGCAATTCCCCCTGCTCCGGGACGATCCCTCGCTGGTGCCGTCATTCCGCAGCTATTCAGGGCGCCGGCTGCAGATGCGCTGCGGGGATGCAACCCTCCACCTGGACGACGAGCTGCAGCGCACCGAGGCCAATTCGGGTGAGGTGCATCTCTCCATCACCCCTGGTGCCGTCACATTTCTTCTTTCAGGGGCCGGAGCAGAGGCAAGCCTCGCCGCCCGTCCAGCCCGAGCCTCGTAGCGTCTGGCGCGGAGCCCTGTCCGGACACGCTCTTCGGGTAAACTGCGACCCGGACTGGACGGCGCTGAGCCGGTGGACCGTCCAGCCTTGCTTCAATGAACAACCCGCCCACCCCTTACGTCGCAGCCGGCCTCGTCGCGGTCATGGTAATTGCCGGCGCGCTGGCCTGCGGCGTTGGCTCCAGCGGCCGCACACGGTTCCCGCAGCCGGGCGGGCCCGCGGTGCACGACGAGCGGCTGGAGCTGACCCTCTTTGCGTCCGAGCCGGATATCGTCACCCCGATCGGCATTGCGGTGGACGCGTCCGATCGTGTCTTCGTCCTGGAATCCCACACGCACCTGCAGGCGTCCGACTACCCCGGACCGAAGAGCGATCGCGTCAAGATCCTGGTCGATCGGAACCGGGACGGCACGCCCGACGACGTCAGGATTTTTGCTGAAGGAATCGAAGACGGAATGAACCTGGCCTTCTCACCGTCCGGCGAGCTCCACGTCGTTACCGCCCGAGGCGTGTGGGCGCTGCACGATCGCGACGGTGATGGCGTGAGCGAGGCCCGCACGCGCATCCTCGACCTCGTCAAGCCCGCAAAGGTGTACGACCACGCGGCGCTCATGGGCATCGCGTTCTCCCACGATGGCTGGATGTACGTCTCGCGCGGGAACACCGGGAGCTCCGCGTGGCGTCTGGAGGGAACCGACGGAACCTTCCTCAGCGGCTACGGCGATGGGGGCAACATCATCAGAAGCCGCCCCGATGGAACACGCCTGGAGGAAGTGGCCACGGGCTTCTGGAATCCGTTCGATCTGAAGTTCGACGTGAAAGGCCGGCTCCTCGCCTCGGACAACGATCCCGATTCACGAGGGCCCAATCGTCTCCTGCACATCGTCGCTGGCGGGGACTACGGGTACAAGTCGCTCTACGGGGGCAGCGGCATCCACCCGTACCTGGCGTGGAACGGCGAGCTTCCGGGAACGCTGCCGTATGCCGCGGCTCTCGGCGAGGCCCCGGCCGGGATGTTCGTCGCAGCCGGCAGCGGACTGCCGGCGGACTACCGCGACGACGTGCTGGTGACGATCTGGGAGGAGCGCACGATCGCGCGCGTGCGCCTGTCGCCGAGGGGGAGTTCCATAGGCGGAGAAGCCGTTCCCCTGATCCAGGGAGACGAGCGGTTCCGGCCTGTGGCTTTAGCCGCCGATGCGCGCGGCGCGATCTACATCACCGACTGGGCCCTGCGCAGCTACCCGAATCACGGGCGTGGGCGCATCTGGCGGCTCACGGCCGGCAAGGGGGTCGAGACCATGTCCCGGCGAGCGCCATTCGCCACGCCGGAAGCCGATCCCTCCGGTGCCCCCCTGCACAGCATCGATGCCGCGGCGGCCCGGCAGGATTTCAATGCGCTTCGCGTGGCACTGACGTCGGACGATCCGTTCGTGCGCAGCGCGGCTGTGACAGCCCTGTCGCGTCCTGGGTTTCGAGACCAGGTGGTCCGTGCCGTCGCAGATGCCGACCCTCGAGTGCGGCTTGGTGTGGTGCTCGCACTGCACCGCGGGGGGTACGAGAAGGGTGAAGGTCTCGCACGCCGGCTGCTGACCGACAGCGACCCGCTCGTCAGGCGCATGACGTTGATCTGGATTGGAAGTTCCGGGATGACGGCACTCGAGCCGCTGCTCGATGGTGCCATCCTGATGGACCCGCCCTCTCCCGAGCTCTTCGAGGTGTATCTCGCGACGCTGCAGCAGCTGTCAGCCGAGTTCGTACAGAACTACGCGGCGGAGTCCGAGCCCTACGCTCGTCAGCTGAAGCGGCTGCTGCGTCCCAGGTTCGTCGAGTCGTTCATTGCCGACGAAAGCCGGCCAGCCCGCCTCCGGGCGATCGCCGTCACGCATTTGGAAGACGTGCCGTCTCAGGCGAGACTCCTGACCCGGCTGGCTTCCGCGCGCAACCCGCCGGTGCTGCGTCGCGAAGCGATCCGATCCCTTCGGCTGGCGCCGGGCGAGGAAGCCGCAAGGGCGCTGCTCGCCATCGTCCGGAACAGAGGAAACAGCGCGGAGCTGCGGGCCGAGGCCTGGCTCTCGCTCGCGGCACAGCCGGCCGATGCGAGCCAGGAGGCCTTGAAGGATCTTGACGACAACGCACCTGCGGTCCGCCTCGAGGCTGCCCGGTACCTTCGGTCGGTCCAGCTCACCGAAACCAGCCGAGAGGCGGTGGCCCGCCGCGCCACAGCCCTCATCGGTCCCGACGCTCAGGCACTGCACGCGCAGCTGGCCTTCGCCGGCGCATCCCCGGCTGAAGAGCGCCCGGAGACGCCAGATGCGTGGGGGCCCATCCTCGCCACAGGCGGCGACCCCGCAGCCGGACGTCGTGTATTCTTTTCCGCCCCGTCCGCCTGCTCGCAGTGCCACGCCATCGATCGCCGCGGCGGCGACCTCGGTTCGGACCTCACGAACATCGGACGGTCCAAGTCCCGGCGGCAGATCCTGGATGCGATCCTGCGCCCCTCCGCCGAAATCTCCCCGGAGTATCAGGGGTGGTTCGTCAAGACGAGGGACGGGCAGGTCCACACGGGACGGCAGATCGATGTCGGCAACGACGGCAAGGCGGATCTCTACGTGCTGTCCGGTGAGTTCATCACCGTGACGGGAGTGACCGAGTACGGCCCGATGCCGAACTCTCTAATGCCGGACGGGCTCGAGACGAACCTCACGATCGATGATCTCCGCAACCTTCTGGCGTTCCTGGAAGCGGGAGCGTGAAAAGGGAGAAGGAAAAAGGGAGAAGAAAAAGGGAGAAGGGATGAAATCCAGCAGCCGCTCACGCCGCACATTCCTGCAAACCGCCGGCCTTGGGGCCGCCGGGCTGGCGCTGGCTCGCTCGGGAAGCGAGGCGTCAGCGCGTCGCGACAGCGTGGACGCGACCAGGGGTGTTCAGATTGCCATCGCCACCATCGCGCTGGACGGGTTCGGTGACGAGGGCTTCGAGCACGCGTTCAGGATCATCCCGCAGCTTGGAATCCGGAACGTCGAGTTCAATGTCTGGTTTCCGCGGACGGTCACCCTGGAGGGCATGAAACGGATCGAGGAAGGGTGCGGGCGGACCGGACTGCACCCGTCTGCCTGCAGGGCAGCGGGTTCGGCGGCAACGTCATCAAGGACGTGACCCACAAGCTGTGGCTGATGGAGCGGATCAAACGTCTGGGGGCCAGACGGGTGAAGTTCACCGGCGCCAGACGCGGCCAGGAGGGAGGGCTGGAGAACGTCATCGCCACCCTCAAAGAGCTTGCGCCGGCCGCCGAGGAGATGGACGTTCTGGTGCTCGTCGAAAACCACGCCAACAACAACATTGAGACCATCGAGGACTACGACCGCATCTTCGAGGCGGTCCCTTCCCGGCATGTCGGCATGTGCCTGGACATGGCGCACTTCGATGGCGCCAACGTGGACAACTTCGCCGTGATCGAGCGGTTCCACGATCGCGTCCTCCACATCGACATGAAGGATACGGAGGCGCGCGGAGTCCACAAGGTGGTCAACTACGGCTCCGGTGTCACCGACGTTCACGGCATCGTAAAGAAGATGCTCGGGCACGGGTATACGGGATACCTGCTCATCGAGCAGGCGCCCCCCCTCAGCAGGGAATCACTGCTCGAGGATCTCACGCGCGCGTACAAGATGTTTCAGGTTTACGAGAAGTAACTCAGACTTGGGTGGCGTTTCCCGGCCCGGCTTCATCGTCCACCCGCGCGCGGATCGAGCAGGAGATCCCGAGCCCGCCCGGACGCGGGATCCTCGCGATAGAACTGACAGCCCAGCACGTCGTCGAGCAGGGGCGGCAAGGTGCTCCGTTCCACCGGCAGCCGGAGCACCTTGACGACCCGCTGGAGATTGCCAACCCGAAGATTGCCGAGGTTCTGAGCGGTCTTGGTGAAGCCGACCAGTTCGCGATTGCACCATTCGGATCGAAATGTATCCCGGCGAGATGACCGAGACGAGAATGGCGGAGCGTCGTAATTGCTGCTCAATCTCGTCCGAGAAGGCCTCCCCGCCGGTCAGCCGCTTGTCGCGCCATACTTTGGTGCGCCGGCCGACATGGACGTTGACGAAGTTCTGCAACTGCTCGTGGAAGATATCCACCCATCCGCCACGCGGATCGCCGAAGGGTTGATTGTCGATGTGACTGTAGCTGATGAAGATCTCGTTGTCGTAGCGGCTGACTGTAGCCATGGCGCTACACCCCGGTGTTTATAGGTGTAGCTGAAGCCTAATCTCACCAGGCGCAGCCTGTCCAGGCACGGACATCACCCTGTGAAGACCATCAGACACGTCTGGTTCCAATGCAGAAACGTCTGCGCACGAGCACACGACGGTCACTCAGCACGACCTGTTGTGGAAGAGACCCGCGAACCGCGATCACACGCAAGAACCGCCATCGGTCTTCGGGCGTAAGGCGAAGCGCGATGCGCTGACCCACCGTGAGAGCCCTGATGGGCATATGCGAATCAAGACAACCTACGGTTCCAACCGACGGTGCGCTCCGCGGAACGCTCGAGGAGCTTCGTGATCAGACGGAACCCCTCGGGTGATCGGGTCTCGAGTTCACACCCGACGAGATCCAAGAGTGTCTTCCCTGTGGTGCGGGCATCCCCTCCTGGTCTCCGCGTTCACGGCTGCGGGGGAGCTGGAGCGTGGGGCGCCGGTGGACGACTGCAGCACGTGAGTCGAGTTGGCAGTGGGGGGCGAGCGGGGGAGAGTTCTTCAGCACGCGTGACCCGCAGGCGCCTGCGGCTCAGCAGAAGCTGTCGGTGTTACGAGAAGAGCGCCCACAGCCGCGAGGAGCGCCTGTGCCTGAATCGGCTTCGGCAGATGTAGCTGGAATCCGGCCGTCAGCGCCTCGTCCCGATCGGCCTCCCTTGCAAAGGCGGTGAGCGCCGCAGCAGGTACCGCCGCGATTCTGCGATCGGTCATCGAGCGGATTCGGCGAATCATAGAATAGCCGTCCTCGCCGGGCATACCGATATCGGCCAGCAACACATCGACGTGCTTCCGATCCAGCAGCGTGAAGGCCTCCTCCGCAGATGCCGCACATAACACCATCGCGCCGCACAATTGCAGCTGTGCGGCAACAACATCCCGGCTCCCCTCGTCGTCATCGACCACGAGCACGGTCACACCGTCGAACGTGAATGCGTGCTGTACGTCGACGGCGGAATTCAGCGCATCCGCCCCCAGCCTTCGTGGGACACCACTGCCGAGGACCGCCGGGAGCCTGACGGTGAAGCTCGCCCCGCGCCCGGGACCCTCACTGAAGGCGGAGACCGTGCCGCCGTGCGCCTCGACGAGGGTCTTGACGATAGACAATCCAAGCCCCAGGCCCGAATGGACCCTGGTTGTGGAAGCATCTGCCTGGCGGAACTGGTGAAACACTGACGGCAGGAACTCCGGGGCGATGCCCTCCCCCGAATCGGTGACGCCGAGCTCCACATGGTCCCCCGCGTTGCCGAGCCTGATGCGGATCCAGCCGTCCGCGGGCGTGAACTTCACCGCGTTGCTCAGCAGGTTCCAGATGATTTGCTGGAGACGCGCAGCATCGCCGTAGACAGCGCCGAGCTCCGGATCGGCATCGATGCTGATGCGGATGCGCTTGGCTTCCGCGCCGGGCTGAATCACCTGCAGCGCGTCCACCATCACTGACTGCATGCTGACCAGCGCGCGGTCGAGCCGGAGCTTCCCCGACGAGATCCGAGCGACGTCCAGCAGATCCTCGATCAGCTGCGCCTGGCGCCTGGCGCTCTCGTAGATCGTTCGGTGTCCGCGCGCACGCACTTCCTCGTCAAGCTTGCGCTTGCTCAGCATGTCGGCCCAGCCCAGGATGGCGTTGAGCGGTGTGCGCAGTTCGTGCGAGACGATGGCCAGGAACTGGTCCTTCAGCCGGCTTGCCTCCTCGGCCGTTGCACGTGCACTCTGCTCACGGGCGAGCAGCTGTTCCCGAGCATCCTCCAGGCGTGTCATGTCCGCGAGGGCTCTTCCGAGGCGCTCCTTCTCACCCGCCAGCGCCCGTTCCGCCTCACGTGCCTGCTGCAATGCTTCGAGCGTCTCCTGGTGAAGGCGTTGAATCTCCTCCGTATGTCGCCGCTGGTCGTCGATGCGGCCGACGAAGAGTTCGTAGGTGCGGTAGGTCAGGTAGACAGGCGCTATGAGCAGGACCGCCTTCCACTGGTCACCGCGTGCCAGCACCAGCGCCGCCAGTGCGCCGGCCGTGCCGGCAAACACGAAGCTCCCAGCGGTCCACAGGAAGTCCTCGCGCCATGTGGTCCACAGCGGCCTGAATGTGGAGAGCGAAATCGCCGCCGCAACCAGTCCCGTGTTCACCGCGTAGTACGTGCTGATTGCCCCCACGAGAGGTCTCGCCAGCTCGAATGAATCGGAAGGCGGGGAGCTTCCACCGAGCCACCCGTACACGGCGCCCGTGGCCGCCATCGTGATGGCGGCCGCTGCCATGCTGAAAGCGGTGCGGTGCAGCGGATACCGGTACGTGGCCTTGTAGGTGCACTGCGTAAGGACGCCCGCCACGGCCACTACCACGGCATATCCGGAGCCGAGCAGCAGCAGTGTGGTCAGATGCGCGGCATAGGAAACGGACAGCGTGGAACCATTCGCGACAGTGCGTGAAAGATGTACCTTCCACGTCGAGGTCAGGCAGGCAAGGAGAACGAGCGCGGCAAACTGCACCGGCTCCGGGTACGTGCGTGGGATGTACGCGACAAGCACGGCGGTCCCGGTGAGCACGACAGCCCAGACGTACAGTTTGGCGGCGGGCGTGAGCCCCCGCCAGGCCGATCCCGACCGGGGGACCTTGACGGCGTCGCGAAACGCGCCGAGTCCCTGGGGCACGCCGGCCAGCACACCACTAGATCGGTTTGGGGTCAGTGTCATGCGGGCTCCGGCCTGATCGCGACGTTCCGTCAGGGCGCCCGATCACCTTCAGATCCAGGCCAGAGGACAGGCTCAACCAGCGCGCTCCCCCAGACAACCGTGCTGCCCCAGACCACGGTGCTTCCCCAAACGACCGTGCTGCCCCAGACGACGGTACTGCCCCACACCACGGTGGCCGCGCCGGCGTCCGACACGGAGTTGCCAGCCGCCGCGACGGTCCAGGTGCTCTTGCAATCGCCGCCCCCACACGTTGTGCCCCACACGACATTGCGGGGATTGCCGGCGCCCCATTCGACCGCGCTGCAGGTGAAGTCGAGGCAGATGGCCTGCCAGGGCTTCCACGTGTCGTTCCGGTAGATCTCCCCCCAGTCGACGTTTCGCCCCGCGGGGGTGAGCGGCACGCCCCAGGTGACGTCCAGCGCCCAGGCTGTCGCGTTCGGCATGATCCGACCACCCCGAAGCAGCTGATTGCCCCAGATGACCTGCCCGATCCATCCGGCAGAGGAGGGATATGGGGCGCCCGGTCTTTTGAAGAAAGACGCCAGATCGACCGCGCCCTTCGCGTTCAGGAGACCAGCGCCGGTGGTCAGCCTGTCGGAGCTGGAATGCGGGTGCGCGGTGTACTGCAGAATCGCCTTGACGGCATTCGGCGTCAGTTCCGGGTTCGCCTGGAGCATCAACGCGACGGTGCCTGTGACCACCGGCGCCGACATGCTCGTGCCGCTGAGACTCAGATACGGGCGGCTGGGAGCCGGAACGGTGCCGTCGAGGAGGTACTCGGCTCTGCTGACGTACAGCGCGCTGGAGGCATCGCTCAGCGATTCGATACCGACGCCGGGCGCCACGAGATCAGGCTTCGCCGTCTGGTCCACGGCAGTGGGACCGCGAGAGCTGAACCAAGCAATCGCATCATCGAGCCGATCGACGGTTCCCTGGTGGTTGGAGGCCCCGACCGTGGTGACCCACGGGGCGTTGCCGGGCGCGGTGATGCCTCGGTACAGCGTGCGGCCCTGCGAATCGCGGCCACCGTTACCCGCTGCCGCGATCACGACAAGACCTGCCTCCACTACACGCTTTGCCGCCAGTGTGAGGGGATCCTTGTAGTAGGACTCGTAAACCCCGGACGAGACGGACAGGTTGACGACACGGGTGTTGAACTGGTCCTTCGTGGCCACCACGTAGTCGAGCGCGGCGATGACGTCGCTGATGCGGCCGATGCCTTCACGATCGAGCGTCTTCAGCACCACGAGGTGAGCACCGGGCGCGATTCCCATGCGCAGCCCCCCTGACGCGGAGCCATTTCCGGCGACGATGCCGGCCACGTGAGTACCGTGACCGAAGTCATCGTACGGCGACTGCCGCCCGTTCACGAAGTCCACGAAATGACGGACCCGCTGAGGACCGCCGGGACCAGCGAGGTCGTCGTGCCACGGCGTGACGCCGGAGTCGATCACTGCGACACCGATCCCGGCCCCGTCGTAACCGAGTTCCTGCCGAACGGCTGCGGCACCGACGGTCGCGGAGGTGCGCTCCAGCACGCCGAACGCCGGGCGGTCCAATGCGACATGTCGCACGAGGGAATTGTTGGCGAGGCCGATGAGCGCACCGTTGGGCACGAGCGCTACGCGGCCATGGATGATTGGAAGTACCCGGCCGGCGGTACCACCCGCCTGCTGGATGATCCCGGGAAGCCCTGCGTTCGCTGCCGGATCGCGGGCTTGGATGATCACGCGCGACCAGCCGGCACGGGCGGCCTCGGAACGCACCAACGGACCAAGTTTCTCGAGGCCTGCAGCAGGCGCTTCCTCCTGGCCCTCGACAGGCGCCGACGAGGCGGCGAGGACGACAGCCGCGAGAACGAGACACTGCTGAACTGCTGTTCGTATGCGCATGATGGGTATCGATTCCGCCCGGGCGGAACCTCTCGGTCGCGGTGCGCCGGAGGGCGCCTCCACGAGTGAGTAAGTGGACGGAGGATCTCTTACTTTTCAGTAACCGACGCTTGTAGCTTCTGCTGAGGACCACCACGATACAGCAACTGCCTCATTCACTCAAGCACAGCCATTGATTGCCAGCGAAGCGGGCTTCAACACCGCTCCCGCGGCCTGGTAAAATCGTCCCGCGTCAAAACACTGAATTGCACTGGAGCATGTGATCCGCGAGGTCCAGGGTCTTGACCATCACGATGCACGCGTGGGGCACACGTGCGCAACGCTCACACTCGAAGACGGCGAGCAGCCGCACGTCGTGCAACGCCGGCTCGGCACGCCAGCATCACCACGGCGGTGAATCTACGACGATGCCGCTTATGCAGCAGGACGCTGCGAGGCGCATGGGCACAATGCTCCGGAAATTCGCACCTATGACAGGGGTGCTCTATGGTGTTCAGGGTCGAGGGTGCCCGGGCTCTGGCGCTCGGCTCACCGATCGACCAGGCAGAGATCATCGCCTCAGGGGCGGCGGGGTCTCGCGTGTCGGCCCTGATCTTCAGCGTGTCCGCCGCGGTGGCCGTCTGCGCCCCGACGGCGCCCGCCTTCCCATGCGGCGACGGCCGGTTCCTGTGAAAAGACAGGCTAATCTACAATAAATCTGCCTTAACCTCTTGCGGAATTGATGCCGGGTACTTATACTTCGGAACAAGGTCATGTCCGCGCGCATTCTGATTACCACCATCATGGCGATTCCGACCGGGTGCATGACCGGCCGGGCGGGGGTGGCGTGTAGCGGCTGAGCCGAAGGGGTTTCAAGGACGCGCAGCAGCACCCGCCACGAGGGCGGGTTTTTTTTTGCCACTGAGGATTGAGGAAGGACGCCGCAGCCAGAGGCGGCACGAGAATGGCCGAATCGTTCCGTCACATCGCAGTACCGGGCTCGACGAGCAACCTGGGGCCCGGCTTCGACGCGCTGTCGGTCGCGGTGGACGTGTTCCTTCGCGTACACGTCCTCGACGTCCGCGCCGGCCTCGGCGGGGCGCTCGACCTCACGTTCAGCGACAGCGCCCCGGCGGGCGAGAACCGGATCGACACCGCGTACCGCCTGGCGTGCCGCAGGTTCGGCACACCGGTCATGGGGGTCGAGGCGGCGGTGACGTGCGGCATTCCGATGGGGGCGGGGCTCGGAAGCAGCGCCGCCGCCGCGGTCGCAGGCTTCAGGCTCTACGAGGCCGCTCGCGGAATCCCGCTCGACACGGATGACCTGCTGGCGATGGCGACCGAGCTCGAAGGGCATCCGGACAACGCCGCCGCGGCGCTCCTCGGGGGCATCACCCTCAGCTGCCAGACAGAGGGGGGACGGGTCATTGCGCGCGCGTGGACATGGCCGCCCGAGATCCGCCTAATCGTCGCCACGCCGGACCTGCCGCTGCTGACGAAAGAGGCCAGGGGTGTGCTGCCTGGAACGATTCCGCTGCGCGATGCCGTCGCGAACCTTCAGCGGGCGCTCCTGCTGATCCGGGCGCTCGAAACCGGCGCCTACGACGATCTCCGCGAAGCGCTGCGGGATCGCTGGCATCAGCCATCCCGGTGCGGCCTCGTGCCCTGTTTGAACGAAGCCATAGCCATCGACCATCCGGCCGTGCTGGGCGTCTGCCTCAGCGGCGCTGGTCCTTCGGTGCTGGCGCTGGCAGCGCCGCGCCGTGCCGATGAAGCGGCGGCCGTCCTCGGCGACGTCTACCGGCGCCTCGACGTGCCCCATACCATCCGGAATCTCGCGGCGCATCAGCCCGCCACAGCCAGGCCGCCCGTGACGGCTGCCGAACAAGAGAGAACTGCATGAACTTCAGCCTCCGGTGTCATCTCTGCGGAACAGGTTTTCCCCCCACGGCCGCCTGGGTCTGCGACCAGTGTCTCGGCCCGCTCGAGGTCACCTACGACTATCCGGCGATCGCCAGGCTCGTCTCGCGTGAGCTGATCGAGTCGCGCCCGAAGAACCTGTGGCGTTACCGCGAGTTCCTGCCTATTGACGGAGAACCGCGCACGGGCCTTCATTCCGGGTTCACGCCGCTCGTTCGCGCCACGAGACTTGCGGAACGGCTCGGTGTCCGCGAGCTGTACATCAAGGACGACTCGGTAAACCACCCCACCTGTTCCTACAAGGATCGAGTGGTTTCCGTCGCTGCCACGCGCGCCGTGGAGCTCGGCTTCTCGGTCCTCGCCTGTGCCTCCACGGGAAACCTCGCGAACAGCGTCGCGGCGCACGCCGCCCGCCTGGGCCTCTCCTGCTCCGTCTTCATCCCCGACGATCTGGAGCCGGGGAAGGTCGCCGGCGCCGCCGTCTACCGGCCCCGCATCCTCGCGATCCGCGGGAACTACGACGATGTGAACCGGCTGTGTACGCAGGTGGCGGACCGCTACAACTGGGGGTTTGCCAACATCAATCTGCGCGCGTACTACGCGGAAGGAGCAAAGACCTACGGATTCGAGATCGCCGAACAACTCGGCTGGCGCTTCCCCCGGCACGTCGTCTCCCCCGTTGCCGGCGGCACGCTGCTGCCGCGGATCCTGAAGGGCTTTACCGAGCTGCGCGAAGTGGGGCTGGTAACCGGGGAACTGCCGTCGATCCACGCCGCGCAGTCGGCCGGCTGCGCTCCCGTCGTGCGCGCGCTCGACGAAGGCCTCGAGTTCCCGGAGCTGGTCAAGCCCGACACCATCGCGAAGTCCATCGCGATCGGCAACCCGGCAGACGGATTCCAGGTCCTGCGTTCGGTCCGCTCCACCGGCGGCTCCGGTGCGATGGTGAGCGAGGACGAGATCATCGAAGGCATTCAGCTGCTCGCCGAAACGGAAGGGATCTTCACCGAGCCGGCCGGAGGCGTGACCGTATCGGCTACACGGAAGCTGATCGAACGGGGAGCCATCAACCCCGAGGAATCCATCGTCATCTGCGTCACCGGTAACGGTTACAAGACCGTGGAAGTCCTGAACGGACGCGGGGTCGAGCCGATCCGCATCGGCCGCTCGCTCGCGGAGTTCGAAGCCCTCCAGACGGCGGCGACAGCGGCACCGGTGGGTGGCTGAGGCGGGGACGGCGGAAAAGGGACAAGGGATAAGGGATAAGGGATAAGGGATAGGCAGAAGGGAAAAGGATCGTGAGTACCTATAACGCCACGTTTCGCTGTGCGGCGGGCTGCCGGGGCGATCACTCCATCTGGCAGCCGATCTACCACTGTCCGACGTGCGGCGACCTGCTGCAGGTCGAGCACGGCCGCGAGGCCCTGCGCGAGCGGAGCCCGATGGAGTGGATGCAGCTGTTCGACGACCGCTACAAGCGCACCACCTGGCCCTACGGCTCCGGGGTCTGGGGGAAGAAGGAATGGGTCTGCCCCGACATCCGCGACGAGAACGTCGTGTCGATGGACGAAGGGGGCACCAACATCTTCTGGGCGGAGCGCTACGGGCGGGATCTCGGGGTCGAGGACCTGTGGGTGAAGATGTGCGGCAATTCGCACACCGGGTCCTTCAAGGATCTCGGGATGACGGTGCTCGTCTCGGTGGTCAAGCAAATCATCGCCGACGGGGGCGGCATCGGTGCGGTGGCGTGCGCGTCCACCGGCGATACCTCGGCGGCCCTGGCGGCCTACGCCGCCGCTGCGGGAATTCCAGCCATCGTGATCCTGCCGCGATCGCGCGTCTCTCCGGCGCAGCTGGTGCAGCCTCTCGCCAACGGCGCGCTCGTGCTCGCGCTCGATACGGACTTCGACGGGTGCATGACCATCGTGCAGCGGCTCGCGAAGGATGAGGGGGTCTACCTCGCGAACTCGATGAACAGCCTCAGACTCGAAGGGCAGAAGACGCTCTCGATCGAGATGGTCCAGCAGTTCGACTGGGAAGTTCCCGACGTCGTGGTCATTCCCGGCGGGAACCTTGGAAACGTGAGCGCCCTGGGCGCCGGGTTCCAGATGATGCTGGATCTCGGGCTCATCGCCAAGCGGCCCCGGCTCGTCCTCGCGCAGGCCGCTGCGGCCAATCCGCTGTACCGGGCCTACATGAACAACTGGGCCTTCGAACCTGTGCGCGCGCAGCCGACGCTCGCCTCGGCAATCCAGATCGGAAACCCGGTCTCCGTACGCAAGGCGATCCGCGCACTGCAGGAGTTCGACGGCATCGTCGAACAGGCCACGGAGGAAGAACTGGCAGACGCATCCGCCAGGGCAGACCGCACGGGTATGTTCTGCTGCCCTCATACGGCCGTGGCGCTCGCCGCGCTGGAGAAGCTCGTGGCGCGCGGACAGGTGCGGAAGAGCGACCGGGTGATCGTGGTGTCCACCGCGAACGGGCTGAAGTTCACGGAGTTCAAGACGGCGTATCACACACAGCAGTTGAGCGGGATCACATCCCGGCACGACAACCCGCCGGTGGAGCTCCCGAACGACTACGATGCGGTCCGCCGCGCCATTGCCGGGCTGACCCTTGCGGCCGGCCGCCGCTGACGTGGGGACCTCACGCGTTCCCTTGCAGGTCTGGAAGTTCGGCGGCGCATCCCTGGCCGCCGCTGACGAGATCCAGAAGGCGGCAGCCCTCATCGCACGTCACCAGGGTCCGCTTGTCGTCGTCGCATCGGCGCTCGCCGGCGTGACCGACATGCTGCTCGACGGGGTCTCGCAGGCCATGCAGGGGCGGCCGGCGGAGGCCAGCCGTGTGGCAGCCCAGTTCCTGCGCCGCCACCGTGAGGTGGTGAGAGCGCTGCTGCCCGGCGGCGACCCCCGCCGGAAGCTGCTGGCCAACATCGATGCGGCCGCGCGCGAGTATCGAGACCTGTGTGGCGCCGTGGCGCTCCTGGGGCACCTTGCCCCCCGCGTGAGCGATCGCCTGGTCTCCCGGGGTGAACGGATCTCTGCCGCCATCCTGGCGGGGGCGCTGCAGCGGGCGGGCCAGCGCGCCGCATTCATTGACGCCGTAGACATCATTGCCACAGACGAACACCACGGGAGTGCGGCGCCGAACCTGCCCGACACCGCGAGGAACGCGCGGCGCCTGCTGCGGCCGTTGCTGGCCAATGGCACGGTGGCCGTGGTCCCCGGCTTCATCGGCCGTGCACCGGACGGCAGCGTCACCACCCTGGGTCGCGGCGGGTCAGATCTCACGGCAACGCTGATTGGACGTTCCCTCAGCGCCCGAAGAGTCGTGCTCTGGAAGGACGTTCCGGGAATTCTGACGGCGGATCCGAAGCTCGTTCCCGACGCCCGTCTCATTCCGCAACTCCACCACCGTGAGGCAGGAGAGGTGGCGCATTACGGCGCCAAGGTCCTTCACCCGCGTGCGCTGATCCCGATTGCCGGCACGCGCGTCGAGCTGCACGTGCGGTCCTTCATCAAGCCGGACATCCCGGGAACGGAAGTGTCGGCCCGGCGCTCGCTCCGCAGCTACCCGGTCAAGGCGCTGGCCATTGTCCGGGGGCAGGCGATCGTCACGGTCGCGGGCAAAGGTATGGTCGGCGTGCACGGCATCGCCGCACGAACCTTCGGCGCTGTCGAAACGGAACGGCTCTCCGTCTCAACGATCTTCCAGGCATCGTCTGAAAGCTCCATCGGGTTCACGCTTCCCGAACCCGAGGCGGATCGGGCCGTGAAAAGCATCCGGAGCGCGTTCGAAACGGAGATCGCCGCGGGCCTCATCGACAACGTCACGGCGCGTCCGGGCATGGCGGTGCTCGCGGTAGTCGGGGACGGGATGGCCGGCACGCCAGGCATCGCGGCGCGGGTATTCTCGGCGCTGGCCTCAGCCCGCATCAACGTCGTGGCAATCGCGCAGGGCTCCTCGGAGCGGAACATCTCCTTCGCGGTCGACGGCGCGCAGGCCGCAGAGGCGGCACGGTGCGTTCACTCAGCGTTCCAGCTGTCGAAAATCGGCGGGGGGCGTCCGCTGCCGGCCCCGAGGACGGATGTCGTGCTGCTCGGGTTCGGCCGCGTCGGGCGGGCGCTCGCCGACCAGATCGCCGCCGGGGGCAACGGCCAGCCCTCCGTCCGCGTCGTCGGCCTCCTCGATCGGTCGGGGTACATCTTCGAACCCCGCGGACTCTCCCGCCGCCGTCTGCTCGAACTGACGCAGAAGAAGGATGCGGGCGCCCTGCTGACCTCTCTCGGGGGTAAGGCCGCAGGGGCAGCCGAGGCGCTGACGACGATGGCCGGGCACGCGGTGTCGCGGCCGATCCTCGTGGACGTGACGAGCGAGGAATCGGGGGACCTGCTGCGGACCGCCATCGGCCATGGCTTCAGCGTGATCCTGGCGAACAAGAAGCCGCTCGCGGGATCGTGGAGCAGCTACGCCGCCCTCCTCGCGGCGTCGCGGAACGGCGGGCCCCGCGTGAAGTACGAGGCCACGGTCGGTGCGGGCCTGCCAATCATCGACACGTACCACAAGCTCGTCGAGACGGGCGATCGCGTGTTGAGGATCGACGGCTGCGTAAGCGGAACCCTCATGTACATCATGTCCGCCGTGTCGGCCGGCGACAGATTCTCGGACGCCGTCAGGCGGGCAATCGAGAAGGGATACGCCGAACCGGATGCCCGCGAGGACCTGACCGGGATGGACGCGGCGCGGAAAGGCCTCATTCTCGGGCGCCTGCTCGGCTATCGGGGCGCCGCACCGGTCCCGCACGACCTCGTACCGCGTCCGCTGAAGAGCGTCCCCCTGGAGGAGTTCCTCGAACGGCTGCCCGCGTTCGACAAGGAATGGGCCGACCGCGTCGAGGCCGAACGGCGAAAGGGGCGCGTGCTGCGCTACGTTGTCACTGCGACCCCCCGGTCGGTTTCGGCGAGGCTGAGTGCGGTGCCCATTGCCAGCCCGATGGGTTCGCTCGAAGGCACCCGCAACCTGATCGCGTTCACGACCCGCCGGTACCGGAAGGAGCCGCTGGTCGTGAGCGGGCCCGGCGCCGGCGCCGCGGTAACCGCGGCAGGGCTGCTGAACGACATCTACTCGCTCGCGGAACGCTGAAGGGTTTCCCATATGCCGCTGACCGAGGTCCACACCACCCCCGACGCCATGCTGCGGCTGATCCTGAACAGCCGTGTGTACGACGTCGCGCACGAGACGCCGCTCGACCGTGCGCACAGGCTGTCGCGCCGGCTGGGCAACGAGGTGCTCCTCAAACGTGAAGACCTGCAGCCGGTGTTCAGCTACAAGCTGCGCGGGGCCTACAACCGGATCGCGCACATGACTGAGGCTGAACGGGCCAAGGGTGTCATCGCGGCGAGCGCCGGCAATCATGCGCAGGGAGTGGCCTTCTCGGCCCGCCATCTCGGGCTCGACGCGCTGATCGTCATGCCGAAGACCACGCCCGCCATCAAGGTGGAAGCGGTGGGCGAGCTCGGCGCGGAGGTCATCCTCGAAGGGGACAATTACACGGAAGCAAAGCGGCACTGCGATGAGCTCGTGCTCTCCACCGGCCGCACGTTCGTTCACCCGTTCGACGACGAGCTGGTGATTGCGGGGCAGGGTACTGTCGGCCACGAGGTGCTGCGGCACAAGCTCGGCGAGATCGACGCCATCTTCGTCCCGGTCGGCGGCGGCGGACTGATCGCCGGTGTAGCCAGCTATGTGAAGGCAGTTCGTCCGGCGGTCGAAGTGATCGGGGTGGAGCCGTACGAGGCGGACGCCATGTACCAGTCGCTCCTGACGGGGCGGCGCGTCGTGCTGGACAGAGTCGGTATTTTCGCCGACGGCGTTGCGGTCACCGAAGTCGGGCAGCGGACCTTCCCCATCGTCCAGGCCACCGTGCGGGAGATCGTCCGTGTATCGAACGATGAAATCTGTGCCGCGATCAAGGACATCTTCGACGACACGCGGTCGATCATGGAACCAGCTGGCGCCCTGGCCGTGGCGGGACTCCGCGCCTGGGTGGCGCGCACGGGCACGACAGGCGCGCGGCTGGCAGCCGTCCTGAGCGGTGCCAACATGAACTTCGATCGTCTGCGGTTCGTAGCCGAGCGTGCGGAGCTCGGCGAGGCGCGGGAAGCCCTGCTGGGCGTCACCATTCCCGAGCGGGCGGGGGCGTTCCGGGACTTCTGCACCACGATAGGCCGGCGGGTCGTCACCGAGTTCAACTACCGGCTGAGCGGCCGTGACGCGGCGCACATCTTCGTGGGCATCTCGACCCGCTCGAAGGATGATGCGGAGGCGTTCGCGTCAGCGCTGAACGCCGGCGGCTACCCGACGGTCAATCTCACCGACAACGAGCTGGCCAAGCTGCACGTCCGGCACATGGTGGGCGGGCACAGCCGCGAAGTGCGGCACGAGCAGGTGTACCGGTTCGAGTTCCCCGAGCGGCCGGGGGCGTTGATGGATTTCCTGGACAAGCTTGGAGGCCGCTGGAACATCAGCCTCTTCCATTACCGCAATCACGGGGCGGATTTTGGACGGGTCCTTGCCGGTTTCGAGGTGCCGCCGGAGGACGGCGTTAGCTTCGAAGGGTTCCTGGACGGCCTCGGCTATCCCTATCAGCGCGAGGCCCGGAACGCAGCGTACGAAATGTTCCTCGGGTAACGCTGCCTGCTTTGCGCTTTTCGCTTTTCGCTTCCCGCTTCCCGCTGCCTGCTTCTTGTTCCCAGCTTCCAGCTCCCAGCTCCCCCGAGAAATCACACCAGAGGCAAACGCAATTCCATGAACACCGGACTCTTTCGAAGTTTCATCCTGGGCGGCTTTGAGTGTTCCACGCACCGGCTGCCGACTGGCAGGCGGCTGGATCTGGTTCGTTCCACGCGCCACGACGAGTTCGCCCGCAGCGATTACGAGTTGCTGCAGCGGCACGGGATTCTGACCGCCCGCGACGGTCTGCGATGGCACCTGATCGAGCAGACCCCGGAACGCTATGACTTCGCGAGTGCCATCGGCATGCTCGAGGCCGCGCGCGACACAGGCATGCAGGTGATCTGGGACCTGTGGCATTACGGATGGCCTGACGACATCGACATCTTCAGTGCGGCATTCGTCGAGCGTTTCACCGCGTTCTCCAGGGAAGCCGCCAGGCGCATCAGCGAGTACGACGAGACACCATTCATCTCGCCGATCAACGAAATCTCGTTCTTCTCGTGGGCGGGCGGTGAAGGAGGCATCTTCAACCCGTTCGCGCAGCACCGGGGGGACGAGATGAAGCGGCAGCTGGTGCGCGCGTCCATTCACGCGATCACTGCCATGCGCGAGGTGAACCCGGCGATCAAAATCTTCCAGATCGACCCGATCATCAACGTCGTGCCGAGAAGCGACAGCGACGAGGATGTGCGGAATGCCGAGGGGTATCGACAGAGTCAGTTCGCCGCGTGGGACATGATCACCGGCCGGGCCGAGCCGGAGCTCGGCGGGCGTGCCGACTTCATCGACGTGATCGGCGTGAACTACTACATCCACAATCAATTCGTCTGGGAGGGAGGGATGATTGTCCCGTCGGACCCAAGATACCGGCACGTGAGCGTGATGCTGCAGGAGGTGTACGAACGCTATCGGGTTCCTGTGTTCGTTGCGGAGACCGGCATCGAAGACGAGACCCGCCCCGCGTGGCTGCGCTATATGTGCAAGGAGGTGATGACGGCGCTTGCGGCAGGTGTGCCGGTCGAGGGTATCTGCCTGTACCCGATCGTCAATCACCCCGGCTGGGACGACGACCGGCATTGCCAGAACGGCTTGTTCGACTACGCGGATGCGGACGGGACCCGTGAGGCATTCCAGCCGCTGCTCGAAGAGGTCGTCCGCCAGGCTGCGAACATGGGAGCCGTGGTCTCGGGCGCCAACCACCTGTCGGAGCTGGAGGATCTGGACACCAGCGCGCTGGACTGGGCCGCGCACGTGATGCAGGAGCGCACGGATGAGTCCCGGAGCTAGCGCGTGTCTCTGCGTTCGTTGCGCTCCTCTACTTCTTCCGGGTTGCGTCGGACTCGTCGAGACGCAGCAGGAATATGCCGTATCCGACGCCTGCCGGATCCTTGCTGCGCGCCGACTGGAAGGCTATCGTCCGCCCGTCAGGGCTGACGACCGGGTTTGACGCTTTGTATCCGTCGTACTCGCCCCACCTGGTCACCCGCGTGAAGTCATTGCTGTTGGGCTCGAGCTTGAGCCTCCAGATGTCGATGTAGCGCGAATCATGCTCCACCTGGTCGCGGCTCGATTCGACAAGCGTGTACTCGCCGTCGGGGAAGATCCCCTCCACCTCGTTGTATTCGTCCGGCACCCTCCGATACACCGTGACTGCGCCAGTGTTGAGATCGATGCCGAGCACATCGGCAAGCGGCGACCGATAGCACGTGTAAATCAGCTCGGTATCGTTCTTCCGGAAATCCTGCGCCTCGAGCGTGCATTCCGGCGCGTTCGCGCGAATGATCTCCCTCTTGTTGGTCAGGGTCGGCTGGCCGTTCTCATAGGCGATGTCGGCCGTGTAGATGACCGACGTCAACCTCGAACGGGTCGCCGAAGCTTCTCGACATGAACGCGATCCGCTTGCCGTCAGGGGACCACGCCGCGCGCTCGCCGAAGTGAGTGAGCTGGGCGATATTGGGGGGCAGATTTTCTTCGGGATTGCCCTTCTTCTGCCCCTGATCTGAAACTAGAACCGTCGCACCGACGGTGAACGCCGCAACGGCGATGCCGAAGGCCTGGGTATTTCTCACCATCTGCTTGCTCCTCCCCGCATCAGCACCGCAGCCGCCACCGGCGACCGGCAAGTGACAGGTCGACTGTCTGCCGGTGTGAGGCCGCGTTCTCTCTTCCTTGACACCTCTATCACAGGGAGTATACGCTCCAGCGCCGGTGCGATGGAGTCCTGTCTCATCGTATGAGACGCATGGCGATCCCTGCTTCTGACAAATCGCTGGGCCGCGGGAACGCGGAGGTGTGCGACGAGTTGGGGGCGTGATCGATACGCTCATTTTCGACTTCACAACAGCCTCCAAGATGAGCCAGGCAATGCCGACGCGCAGCAGCCGAGAGGGTTGAGCACAGCAGAGGCGTGTCCGCCCCGGATGCGCCGCAAGAGAGAGCCGGACCAGGAGCCCCACGGGCTGACGGCACTACATCGCTGAGTTTCAGAACCCAATTGCAGCCTGCGCAGTCGCGGCAGTACTCAGGAGGTAGAGATGAATGGTCCGAAGGGCGCCCTGACGCGTCGGAATTTTCTTCAGAACAGCCTGGGTACCGGCGTCTTCCTCATGAGCGGAGGCGCCCGGGTGCTGCCGCTGGAGGCCGCTGATACGCAGTCGTCCGACAACCCGCCGAACACGCCGTGGTATCGCCGCGCCTACATCTGGGGTCAGACGAACATCACCGAGCGGGATCCGGTGCGGTATGACATTACGTGGTGGCGCGAGCAGTGGCGACGCACACAGGTGCAGGCGCTCATCATCAACGCCGGGGGAATCGTCGCATACTACCCGAGCAAGTTTCCGCTGCACCATCGCGCAGAGTTTCTGAAGGACCGGGATCTCTTCGGCGAGTTGACGAAAGCCGCCCATGACGACGGGCTGTTCGTAATGGCGCGCATGGACTCGAACCGTACGGCGGCGGATTTCTTCCAGGCGCATCCAGACTGGTTTGCGCGCGATCGCGACGGGCAGCCGTATCGGGCGGCGGACAAGTACATCGCCTGTATCAACAGCCCCTATTACGACGAGTATCTGCCGGGGGTGCTGCGGGAAATCATCGAGCGGTCCCGCCCGGAGGGCTTCACGGACAACAGCTGGGCGGGGCTGGGGCGCAACAGCATCTGCTACTGCGCCAATTGCGAGCGGACCTTCCGGGCGAAGACGGGAGAGGCGCTCCCGCGTGCTGCGGACTGGGACCATCCGGTGTACCGCGAGTGGATCATGTGGAGCTACGCGCGGCGGGTTGAGCTGTGGGAGCAGAACAACCAGGTGACGCGGACAGCCGGAGGGCCGGATTGCATCTGGTCCGGGATGAACAGCGGGAGCGTCACCAGCCAGGCGCGGTCATTCCGGGATCTGCGGGAGATTTGCCGGCGTGCCGACATCCTGATGCTCGATCACCAGGCGCGCGATGACGCCAGCGGGTTCCAGCAGAACGGGGACACGGGCAAGCGGGTCCACGGCTTGATGGGATGGGACAAGCTCGCGCCGGAGTCCATGGCCATGTACCTGATTCGCCCCGGGTACTTTCGGGTGGCGAGCCAGGCGCCGGCCGAGTCGCGGATGTGGATGCTGGCGGGGATTGCGGGCGGCATCCATCTGTGGTGGCACCATATCGGGGCCTATCACGAGGACCGGCGCATGTATGGCACGGCCGAACCGGTAACCCGCTGGTGGAAGGCGCACGAGCGGTATCTGACCGGGCGCCAGCCGGTGGCGAGTGTGGGTGTGGTGTGGTCCCAACGCAATACGGACTTCTTCGGCCGCGAGGAGGCCGAGGAACGGGTCGATGCGCCGTATACGGGACTCATGCACGCGCTCGTGCGCGCGCGGATCCCGTATCTGCCGATCCATGCCGACGACATCGAGCAGCAGAGCGGCGGGCTGAAGCTGCTGATCCTGCCGAATCTCGGCGCCCTGTCGGATGCGCAGGCGGAGGCCATCCGGCGGTTCGTGCAGCAGGGCGGCTCGATCCTGGCGACGGGGGACACGGGCCTGTATACGGAATGGGGCGATCCCCGGCCCGACTTCGTGCTGGCGGATCTGTTCGGCTGCAACCGGGTAGAGGCGGCGCCGAGGCTGATCCGCCCAGAGGCCGCGCCTCCGCCGGGCGGGGCTGCCGCCTTCGGTCGGGATTTCCGTAGCCACACGTACCTGCGGTTGAGCCCGGAGTGGGGGGCGCGTGTGGATGGGCCGCGCACTGGCGATGAGCCGGCGCCGGGAGGTGACCGGCACCCGGTGCTGCGGGGGTTCGACGATACCGACATTCTGCCGTTCGGCGGCACGCTCGCACCGTTGAAAGTGGCCTCCACTGCACTCGTGCCGCTGACGTTCGTGCCGCCGTTTCCCGTGTATCCACCGGAAACAGCCTGGATGCGCGAGCCGAGGACCGACATTCCCGGACTCGTCCTGTCGCAGCACGGCCGCGCGCGCGTCGCCTATCTGCCGGCGGATCTCGACCGCCAGTACGCGCGGCAGCTGCTCCCGGATCATGCCGCGCTCCTCGCCAACATCGTGCGGTGGGCCGCCGAGGGCAGTCTGCCGCTGGAGGTCGAGGGCACCGGCCTGATCGACTGCCATCTGTACCGGCAGGAGGGCCGGCTGATTCTGCACCTGGTGAATCTGACGAGCGAAGCTACGTGGCGCGCGCCGTTGCACGAGCTGATCAAGGTGGGACCGCTCACGGTGAAGCTTCGCCTGCCGCCAGGCATGCGGCAGCCGACCGCGCGTCTGCTGGTGTCCGAGGCGGCACGGCCAGTGGCCGTCCAGGACGGGATGGCGGTGATCGAAATCCCCTCCATCCTCGACCACGAACTCCTCGTCCTCGGGTAGCTGAGAAGCCAATGCTGGAGATGTCCTCGAACTCGGGTCATCGCGTATCTCAATCGCGTATCGAGCCGCCGCCGGCTCGCCGGCCGGGTACAGCCGTGTGACCAGTAATGTCGGTAGCCGAACCATGCAGTTCGTCCTGCAGTATCGCTTCTAGCTGAGAGGCTGTATCAAGACCCCGATGATCGAGATCAATTACTTCTGCACGGCCGGCAATTTCAAATTGTCCTTGGTCACAGCCTCGTCGGTGGAACCCCGTTGCGGCTCGCACTCGCCGGCACGGCAGACGGCGTATCTCTCGAAGGACTCGGCCATGGCGGCGTGGCTCTATAATTGCGCATGGACGCTGCACGGCTTGACGATCTGGTCCGGAGACACGGGATCCTGCTGGCCGTCCAGTTCGGGTCCTCCGTGTCTGGGCAGATGTATGCCTCGAGCGACAGTGACATCGCGGTGCTTCTCGAGCGAGCGCCCGACTCGCTCGCGGCGTACGCCGATTTGATCGCCGACTTCCAGGCGCGTGAACCGTGCAATCCGCAGCCAACCACACACAGGGAAACACTGCCGCGTTGGTCAGGACCTATCCGCAGTGAGCAGCTAAGGCTCTGTTAATAAATAAAAATACCAACTCTGGTGGCCGGACAGTATGATGATCAGGCATGGAGCCGCTCGCCGGATTGGAGCAGAAGTTCGCGGCGGTGTGGGGCTTGCTCGATGAGCGGACACGCCGCCTCATGGCCGCGGCGG
>Ga0183260_10000533_pt1 | contig 32227 bp, 44 predicted proteins | sample AntDrymUQ4972206_2_FD_129768 | JGI IMG/M metagenome (GOLD analysis project Ga0183260, IMG submission 129768) | Polar desert sand microbial communities from Dry Valleys, Antarctica - metaG UQ497 (22.06) (version 2) (version 2) | ecosystem: Environmental > Terrestrial > Soil > Desert | place...
CGCGAGCGCGGCATCACGATCTCGATCGCGCACGTCGAGTACGAGACCGAGAACCGCCACTACGCGCACGTCGACTGCCCCGGCCACGCCGACTACATCAAGAACATGATCACGGGCGCCGCGCAGATGGACGGCGCGATTCTCGTCGTCTCGGCCGCAGATGGCCCCATGCCGCAGACGCGGGAGCACATCCTGCTCGCCCGCCAGGTCGAGGTGCCGTACATCGTCGTCTTCCTGAACAAGGCTGACATGGTCGACGACCCCGAGCTGCTCGAGCTCGTCGAGATGGAAGTGCGCGAGCTGCTCTCCAAGTACGACTTCCCGGGCGACGACATCCCGGTGATCGCCGGCTCGGCGCTGAAGGCGCTCGAGGGCGACGAGGAGTGGGTGCCCAAGATCCTCGAGCTGATGGAGGCCGTCGACACCTACATCCCCGAGCCGACCCGTGACGTCGACCGGCCGTTCCTGATGCCGATCGAGGACGTCTTCACGATCACGGGCCGCGGCACAGTGGTCACGGGCCGTATCGAGCAGGGGCAGATCAAGTCGGGTGACGAGGTCGAGATCGTGGGCATCCACCCGAAGACCGAGAGGACTGTCGTCACGGGCCTCGAGATGTTCCAGAAGACACTCGACTTCGCCCAGGCGGGCGACAACGCCGGCGCGCTGCTGCGCGGAGTGAAGCGCGAGGAGGTCGAGCGCGGCCAGGTGCTCTCGAAGCCCGGTTCGATCACGCCGCACACGCACTACAAGGCCGAGGTCTACGTGCTGTCGAAGGACGAGGGCGGCCGTCACACGCCGTTCTTCAACGGCTACCGGCCGCAGTTCTACTTCCGCACGACCGACGTGACGGGCTCCATCAAGCTCCCCGAGGGCCAGGAGATGGTCATGCCCGGCGACAACACCGAGATGCAGATCGAGCTGATCCAGCCGATCGCCATGGACCAGGGTCTCCGCTTCGCCATCCGCGAGGGCGGCCGCACGGTCGGCGCGGGCGTCGTCACCGAGATCTCCCAGTAACGAGAGAGAGGGACGCGCCGGTGGCTCAGCAAAAGATCCGTATCCGCCTCAAGGGGTACGACCACACCCAGGTCGACCGATCGGCCCAGTCGATCGTCGAGACTGCTCAGCGCACCGGCGCGACCATCACCGGTCCCGTGCCGCTGCCCACGGAGAAGAACGTCTACTGCGTGATCCGCAGTCCGTTCAAGGACAAGGACTCGCGCGAGCACTTCGAGGTGCGCACGCACAAGCGCCTGATCGACATCCACAGCCCCACGCCGAAGACCGTCGACTCGCTCATGCGACTCGATCTCCCGGCCGGGGTCGACATCGAGATCAAGCTCTGAGATGAAGGGAATCCTCGGCAGGAAGCTAGGCATGACCCAGGTCTTCGACCCGGCCAGCGGCGCGGTCACTGCCGTGACCGTGATCGAGGCTGGGCCCTGCCCCGTGGTGCAGGTGAAGACCGTGCCGATCGACGGCTACGAGGCGGTGCAGATCGCCTTCGACGCCGTCGCGGAGCGGAAGCTCTCGAAGCCCGAGCTTGGGCATCTGAAGCGCGCGGGCGCCGGCCCGCATCGGCACCTGGCCGAGCTGCGGGGTGGCAGCGAGCTCCAGGTCGGGGAATCCGTTACCGTGGAAGCGTTCGAGCCGGGCGACCGCGTGAAGGTGGCCGGGATCTCGATCGGCAAGGGCTTCGCCGGCACGATCAAGCGGCACAATTTCGCGAGCGGGCCGAAGTCGCACGGCTCGCACAACGTCCGCAAGCCGGGCTCGATCGGAGCCTCGGCCACGCCCTCGCGCGTCTTCAAGGGTCAGAAGATGCCCGGGCAGATGGGGGCGAAGCGGGCGACGCAGGTCGGGCTCGTCGTGCACGCGACCGACACCGAGCGGAACCTGCTGCTCGTCAAGGGCGCCGTCCCAGGCCCGAAGAACGGCATCGTCGAGATCCGCGAGGAGCGCCGGCATGGCTAGCGCACCCCTGCTCGGCACGGACGGGAGCGCGACCGGCGAGGTCGAGCTCGGCGACGACATCTTCGCCGCGGAGGCCAGGCCCCACCTCCTGCACGAGGCAGTGCGCGCGGAGCTGAACGCGCGCCGGTCCGGTACGCGCGGCGCCAAGAGCCGGGGCATGGTCGCCGGCGGTGCCGCGAAGCCCTGGCGCCAGAAGGGCACCGGACGTGCGCGAGCGGGCACCATCCGCGCGCCGCAGTTCACGGGGGGCGGCGTCGTCTTCCCGCCAGGGCCGCGCAACTTCGAGGTGAAGGTCAACCGCAAGGCGCGCAAGGCAGCGCTCAGCTCGGCGCTCTCCCTGCACGCCCAGGCAGGCACCCTGGCCTTCGTCGATGCCTCCGGCTGGGACACCCCGTCCACGAAGTCGGCGCTCGGCCTGCTCGGAGGTTGGGAGAAGGAGCGCCCGCTCGTCGTCGTCGCCGACGAGATGGAGGAGGCCCTCGTCAAGTCCTTCCGCAACCTCGGACGCGTGGTCGTGACCGTGCCCGCCGAGCTCGAGGTGGCGCATCTCCTCTGGGCGCGCTCGCTGCTCGTCAGCCAGGCGGCGCTGCCGCTCGTCCAGGTGAGGGCGGGACAGTGAGTCTCCATCCGAACGAGGTGCTGCTCGCACCCGTGGTGTCCGAGAAGAGCTACAGCCTCATCAACGACCGCAAGTACACGTTCAAAGTGCACAAGAACGCCCACAAGACGCAGGTTCGGCAGGCCGTCGAGGAACTCTTCGACGTGCGCGTGCAGTCGGTCAACATCGCGCAGGTGAAGGCGAAGCCGAAGCGCCGCGGCACCTCGCGCGGCACCCGCCCAGGCTGGAAGAAGGCCATCGTGCAACTGCGCGAGGGCGAGACGATCGAGATCTTCGAGGGGGCTCAGGTTTGATGACGGCCCCCTCCCGCGTGTCTCGCACGCGCCGGGGCGCTGCAACGCTCCGCCTCGCCGCGTCCTCGGTCGGCCCCGTAGCCTCCGGCTACGAAGCCTCCCTGCGTCCTTGCGAGGCGGGCGTTTCGCGGCCGGCGCGCACGAGCCCCGCGGGAGGTGACCGCTGATGGCTCTCAAGAAGTTCAAGCCCACAAGCCCCGGCCGCCGCTTCATGACCGTCTCGAGCTTCGAGGAGGTCACGAAGTCGAAGCCCGAGAAGGGGCTCGTCGAGCCGCTCAGGAGAACGGGCGGGCGCAACAACAACGGCCGCATCACGACGCGCCACCAGGGCGGCGGCCACAAGCGCCGCTACCGCACGGTCGACTTCAAGCGTCGCAAGGACGGCGTGCCAGCGAAGGTCGCGGCGATCGAGTACGACCCCAATCGCTCGGCACGCATCGCGCTTCTGCACTACGCAGACGGCGAGAAGGCCTACATCCTCGCCCCGGCGCGCCTGCGCGTGGGCGCGACGGTCGAGTCCGGTCCCGGCGCTGACATCCGCCCGGGGAACGCGCTGCCGCTCGAGAACATCCCGACCGGGACGCTGGTCCACAACGTCGAGCTGAAGCCGGGCCGGGGCGGACAGATGGCGCGTAGTGCCGGTTCGGGCATCCAGCTCGTGGCGAAGGACGACGGCTACGGCGTTCTGCGGCTGCCCTCGGGCGAGATGCGCCGCGTGCTGCTCACCTGCCGGGGCACGATCGGGCAGGTCGGCAACACCGACCACGAGAACATCACGGGCGGCAAGGCTGGACGGAGCCGCTGGCAGGGCAAGCGTCCGGGCGTGCGCGGCTCGGCCATGAACCCCGTCGACCACCCGCACGGCGGCGGCGAGGGCAAGTCGAAGGGCGGCCGGCACCCGGTCACGCCCTGGGGCGTGCCCACGCTCGGCAAGCGCACCCGCCGCAAGCACAAGGAATCCGACAAGCTCATCGTGCGCGGCCGTCGCCGCGGCAAGGAGAAGCGCTGATGTCGAGATCGTCCAAGAAGGGCCCCTTCATCGAGGAGCGGCTTCTGAGCCGCATCGAGGCCATGAACACCTCAGGCTCGAAGCGCATGATCCGCACCTGGTCGCGCGCCTCGACAGTCTTTCCCGACATGGTCGGGCACACGATCGCCGTTCACGACGGCCGCAAGCACGTGCCCGTCTTCATCTCCGAGCAGATGGTCGGCCACAAGCTCGGTGAGTTCGCGCCCACGCGCACGTTCCGCGGCCACGCGGGCGACCGCCAGACGCAGGTCAAGCGAGGCCGCTAGTGGCTACAACGGTCGAGACCCGCAAGGAGGTGAAGGCGCAAGCCAAGTGGGTACGCGTGTCCGCGCGCAAGGCGCGCGTCGTCGTGGAGCACATCCGCGGCCGCAGCGTCCCCGAGGCCAGGACGGTGCTCGCCTTCACGCAGCGGGCGGCTGCGCGCGAGATCGAGAAGGTGCTGCGCTCTGCAGTCGCGAACGCCGAGGCGAATCACGGGCTGATCGGCGACGAGCTGGTCGTGTCGGCCGTCTATGTCGACGAGGGCCCTACGATCAAGCGCTTCCGGCCGCGCGCACGGGGGCGAGCGTCCGCGATTCACAAGCGAATGTGCCACATCACCGTCAAGGTCGGCGAGAGCACCCGGCCGGTCCGGCCCCCGAGGCCGCGTCCGGAAGCAGTCACCACGCAGGCTGAGGAGCCCGGCGCGCAGACGCCCACGCGGCGCCGCCGGCCCACGCGCAAGAAGGAGGTCGCGAGCTAAATGGGCCAAAAAGTCCATCCCGGCGCCATGCGCGTCGGCGTCATCCACGACTGGAAATCCAACTGGTACACGGACACGAAGACGTTCGCGGATTACATCCTCGAGGACGTCAAGATCCGTGAGCACATCTACGGGAAGCTCGCGCACGCGGGTCTCTCCGACATCTTGATCCGTAAGGACAAGCAGCGGATCACCGTCGACATCTACACGGCGCGGCCCGGCATCGTGATCGGCAAGTCGGGCGTCGAGGTGGACGCCCTGCGCAAAGAGCTGCATGCGATCACGCAGAAGAACGTCCACATCAATATCAACGAGATCAAGCGGCCGGAACTGGACGCCAAGCTCGTGTCCCAGGCGATCGCAGAGCAGCTTCAGAACCGCGTGAGCTTCCGGCGCGCCATGAAGCGCTCGCTCGCCTCGGCCATGCGGTCGGGCGCGCAGGGGATCCGCATCCAGTGTGGCGGACGCCTGGGCGGCGGCGAGATGAGCCGCAGCGAGAGCTACTCGGAGGGTCGCGTGCCGCTGCACACGATCCGCGCCGACATCGACTACGGCTTCTCCGAGGCGAAGACGACCTACGGCCGCATCGGCGTCAAGGTCTGGGTGAACAAGGGCGAGATCATGCCCGAGGGTTACGAGAGCATCGGCACGAAGGACACCCGGCTCGGCGACCAGGATCAGGCGCGCCGCCGGCGGGGCGGGGCGGCCGAGGGTCTCGGCGCATCACGTGAGAGCGGGCGCGGGCGCAGCCAGGACCGGGAGGGTCTCGGCCCAGTCCGCCCGCGCCGGCGCGGCGAAGGTGGACGCCCCGGTGCCGGAGGCCGCGGTGGTGGCGGGCGTCCGGGGAACCGCGATCGCGCGCGCGGGCAGGACAACGTCGAGTCGCCGCGCACCGACCCGAAGGCCGTGTCGGCCGAGGGCCGTGAGCAGCCGGTGATCGAGCCGCAGGTGGAGGTGGTGCCGGAGGCCGTCGCCGAGGCACCCGACACGACGACCACGAAGACGATGCACGAGGATCCGACGAAGCTCGATCAGTCCGGGAACCCGGCGGCCGAGCGCTCGGGAGGCCAGAGCTGATGCTGCTTCCGAAGAAGACGAAGTTCCGGAAGGTGCAGCGCGGCCGTCGCGCCGGCTACTCCAAGGGGCAGACGACCGTGCAGTTCGGCGAGTTCGGGCTCAAGTCGCTCGATAACGGGTGGGTGACCAACCGCGAGATCGAGGCCGCGCGCATCGCCATGACGCGCAAGATCAAGCGCGGCGGCAAGGTCTGGATCAATGTCTTTCCGGACAAGCCGGTGACCCAGAAGCCGGCGGAGACGCGCATGGGCTCCGGCAAGGGCTCGCCCGAGCACTGGGTCGCCGTGATCAAGCCCGGCCGCGTGATGTTCGAGTTGGCGGGGGTGCCCGATGAGCTCGCCCGCGAGGCGCTCCGGCTGGCGGGATCGAAGCTGAGTGTGAGGACGAAGCTCGTGAAGCGGGAGGGTGATCTCTTTGAGAGCTAGGCAGTTGCGTGACATAACCGACGACGAGCTCGACCGCCGCCTCGCCGAGGCGCGGCAGGAGCTCTTCAACCTCCGTTTCCAGTCGGCAACCGGAGCGCTCGAGAACTCGGCGCGGATGCGTCTCGCCAAGCGCGAGATCGCGCGCATTCTGACTGTGCAGAACCAGCGGCAGTACAGCCTGGAGCGACGGTAGATGGCGAGGGAAAAGAAGCAGAGCGAGACGGACGCCCCGGAGACGGAGTCCCCGGACGTGGCGGCCGAGGCGACTCCCGAGGTGATCGAGGCTGAGCCCACGGCGCCCGCCGACGAGGCCGTAGCCGAGCCGACGCCGCAGGAGCCGGCGGCCGAGCCGGCTATCGCGCCCGAGGCGGCTGCCGAGGAGTCCCCGGCGGAGACCGCCGAGGTGGCGCCCGAGCCCGTGGCGGAAGCGCCTCCCGAGCCTGAGGTCGAGGTCGAGCCCGTGGCGGAAGCGCCGCCCGAGCCAGAGCCGGCCCCCGAGCCCGCGGCGGAAGCAGCCCCTGAGCCGGAGCCGACTCCCGAGCCTGCGGCGGAGGCGCCCCCCGAGCCGGAGCCGACCCCTGAGCCTGCGGCGGAAGCGCCCTCCGAGCCGGAGCCCGCAGTCGAGCCCGAGCCTGCAGTAGCTTCGCCCGCCGAGGCCGACCCGCGCCGGACGAAGAAGCGGCTGCCCCGTCCGCAGCGGCGGCAGCGTCCGCGCCCGCAGCGTGCGCAGGACGGGGAGCGCAAGCCGATCGTGCGCCTGCCGAAGCCCGAGCACGAGCCGGGCCGCCGCCTGGAGCGCCGCGGCGTCGTCGTCTCGAGCGCGATGGACAAGACGATCGTGGTCAAGGTCGACACGATCAAGGCCCACCCCCGCTACAAGAAGGTCGTCCGCCGCTCGCGCAAGTTCCACGCGCACGACGAGGGCAACGTGGCGAAGGCAGGCGACGTGGTGCGGATCGTGGAGACGCGGCCGCTCTCGAAGACGAAGACCTGGCGGCTCGCCGAAGTGCTCGAGGCGGCACGGTGATCCAGACCGAGTCCCGCCTGCGCGTGGCCGACAACACGGGCGCCCGCGAGATCCTCTGCATCCGCGTGATGGGCGGGTCGAGGCGGCGCTACGCCCGCGTCGGCGACGTCATCGTCGGTACCGTGAAGACGGCGAGCCCGCAGGGTGCTGTCAAGAAGGGCGAAGTCGTCAAAGCAGTGGTCGTGCGCACGAAGAAGGCGTACGGGCGCGACGACGGCACGCTGATCTCCTTCGACGAGAACGCTGCGGTGCTCATCGACAACGCCAACAACCCCCGCGGAACGCGCATCTTCGGACCTGTGGCCCGTGAGCTGCGCGAGCGGAACTTCATGAAGATCGTCAGTCTGGCTCCGGAGGTTCTCTAGATGACAAGCACGATGAAGGTGAAGAAGGGCGACCTCGTCCAGGTGCTCACGGGCAAGGATCGCGGCAAGCAGGGCAGGATCCTGGAGGCGCGCCCGCGCGAGCAGCGCGTCATCGTCGAGAACCTCAACCTCGTCAAACGGCACACGCGCCCGCGTCCCGTCCGCAACACGACGCGCACGTCCGGCCCGCAGGTCGAGCCCGGCGGCGTCATCTCCAAGCCTGCGGCCGTGCCCGTCTCGAACGTGATGGTGGTCTGCCCGACCTGCCGGCGGCCGACGCGCGTCGGGGTGCACGTGCACGACGTCAAGGGCGAGACGGTGCGGACGCGCATGTGCAAGCGGGCCGACTGTGGTCAGGACATCGATCGCTGATGGCGGAGACCAAGACCAAGACCAAGACCAAGGCCAAGACCAAGACCAAGACCAACGGTTACGTGCCGCGGATGAAGGCGACGTACGAGACCGAGCTGCGCCCGCGGCTCCAGGGAGAGCTCGAGTTGTCCTCACCCATGCAGGTGCCGCGGCTGACGAAGATCACGCTCAACATGGGTGTTGGGGAGGCGAAGACTGACGCCAAGCAGATGGACTCCGCGCTGGACGAGCTGTCGACGATTGCCGGGCAGCGCGCGCAGGTCCGTCGAGCCCGCAAGTCGGTTGCGAGCTTCAAGCTGCGCGAGGGCATGCCCGTGGGCGCGCGCGTGACGCTGCGCGGGGCGCGCATGTACGAGTTCCTCGACCGGCTGGTCTCGATCGCCCTTCCGCGTATCCGCGATTTCCGCGGACTCAATCCTCGCTCCTTCGACGGACGGGGCAACTACTCGCTCGGCGTCCGGGAGCAGATCATCTTTCCCGAGCTCAACTACGACGACGTCAGCGTCACCCGTGGGCTCGACGTCACGATCACGACCAGTGCGGAGACGGACGACGGGGCCCGGGCGCTGCTCGTCGGCCTCGGTCTTCCGTTCGCCTCCGCGGACAGAGGGGAGTAGCACCCGCACATGGCCAAGAAGTCACTCGTCGTCAAGCAGGCCCGCACGCAGCGCTACCCAGTGCGTCAGTACACGCGCTGCCGGCGCTGCGGCCGCCCGCGCTCGGTCTACCGGAAGTTCGGGCTCTGCCGGATCTGCCTCCGCGAACTCGCCCACCAGGGCGTCATCCCAGGGATGACGAAGAGCTCGTGGTAAGGAGTCCCATCATGAGGTTCTCAAATTTTTTTTGCTTGAGCTTTTTGCCTCCGAAGGAGGAAAAAAGGTCATGTTGACCGACCCGATCGCAGACATGCTGACCCGGATCCGCAACGCCAACAAGGCGATGCACGAGACGGTACGGATGCCCACCTCCCGCATGAAGGAGGAGATTGCGCGGCTGCTCAAGGACGAGGGCTACATCAAGGAGTTCCGAGTCGAGCGGGGCGAGTCGTTCGACATGCTCATCGTCGAGCTTCGCTTCGGCCGCAACCGCGAGCGCATCCTCACCGACCTCAAGCGCATCTCCAAGCCCGGCCGCCGCGTGTACGCGCGCAAAGATCGCCTGCCGCGCGTCCTCGGAGGCATGGGAACTGCCATCATGTCCACCTCCTCCGGCCTCGTCACGAGCCGCACTGCCGAGCAGCGTGGCATCGGCGGCGAAGTCGTGTGCTTCGTCTGGTAATGAGCCGAATCGGTAGACAACCAATCGCCGTGCCCGCGAGCGTGACCGTCGCGGTCGATCCCGGGCGCGTGATGGTCAACGGGCCGCTCGGCGAGCTCACGCAGGTCGTGCCCGCGCGCATGCAGATCGAGCGCGAGGGCGACGATCTGCTCGTGCGGCGGCCGACCGATCGCGGGGAGGATCGCGCGCTGCACGGACTCACGCGAACGCTCGTGGCGAACATGGTCGAGGGCGTAACCAAGGGCTTCGAGCGTCGGCTCGAGATCCAGGGCGTCGGCTATCGCGCCACGCTGCGCGGAACCGCGCTCGAGCTGAACGTCGGCTACTCGCACTCTGTCGTAATGGAGGCGCCGGCGGGCATCAGCTTCGAGGTGCCCGTGCCGACGCAGGTGGTCGTGAAGGGCATCGACAAGCAGGCGGTCGGGCAGGTGGCCGCCGAGATCCGGCGCGTGCGCCCGCCCGAGCCGTACAAGGGCAAGGGCATCCGCTACGAGGGCGAGTATGTCCGCCGCAAGGTCGGGAAGCGCGCATGAGCACGACGCTCAGCACACGCCAGGCGCGGGAGCGCCGGCATCGTCGCGTGCGGGGCAAGGTCTCGGGGTCGACGGAGCGGCCCCGGCTCGTCGTCTTCCGCTCGAACCGCGGCATCTCCGCGCAGGTCGTCGACGACCTCGGGGGGCGCACGCTGGCCGGTGCGAGCTGGGTCGGGCTGGGGAAGTTCAAGGGCACCAAGAGCGAGCAGGCGGCGGCGGTCGGGAAGCTGCTGGCCGAACGGGCCAAGGAGGCGGGCATCGAGACGGTCGTCTTCGATCGCGGCGGCTACCTCTACCACGGACGTGTGAAAGCGCTCGCCGACGGCGCGCGAGAGGGAGGACTGCAGTTTTGAGCACCAGCGACGTTGCAGAGACGAGGGAGCTCAAGGAGCGCGTCGTCGAGATCAACCGCGTAGCCAAGGTGGTGAAGGGCGGCCGCAGGTTCTCGTTCACGGCGCTCGTCGTCGTCGGCGACGAGGTCGACCGTGTCGGGGTCGGCTACGGCAAGGCCCGAGAGGTGCCGCTCGCGATCACGAAGGCTGTCGACGATGCCAAGAAGAACCTGTACCAGGTGCCGAAGCACGGCACCACGATCACGCACGCGACGCTCGGCCGCTTCGATGCGGCGCGGGTGATGCTGCGGCCCGCGAGCGAGGGCACCGGCGTCATCGCGGGCGGCGGCGTGCGTGCCGTGCTCGAGCTCGCCGGTATCCGGGACATCCTCGCAAAGAGCCTCGGCACGACGAACCCGATCAACATGGCCAAGGCGACGATGGCGGGCCTCCGCCAGCTGCGCCGGCCCGAGGACGTTGCCCGCATGCGCGGCAAGACGATCGCGGAGGTGCTCCCCTACGTCCACCCGGTGGCCGAGGAGCCCGAGGCTGCGACGGAGCCCGAGACCGCGACGGAGCCCGAGACCGCTGCCACACCACTCGAGGGAGCTGGAGCGGTCGAAGGCGCACCCGCCGAGCCGGTTGCCGAGGACGAGCTCGCTGCGCCGCAGCCGCCCGCGGCCGAGGAGACGAGCGATGCGCCGGCTTAGGGTCACCCAGACCCGCAGCCAGATCGGCCAGAGCGAGCGGCACCGCGGTACGCTGCGCGCGCTCGGCCTGGGCAAGATCGGCCGCTCGGTCGAGCACACCGAGAGCCGGCAGCTCGCCGGTATGCTCAGGAAGGTCCGGCACCTCGTGCTCGTCGAGGAGACCACGGACTGACCTATGCCCGAAGAGCTCAATCTCTCCAACCTGCAGCCTGCCCAGGCACGGCGCGATCGCAAGCGCATCGGTCGCGGCCAGGGCTCGGGCAAGGGCCGCTACTCCGGCCGTGGCATCAAGGGCCAGAAGTCGCGCGCTGGCTCGCACACCATGCGCGCCGGGTTCGAGGGCGGCCAGATGCCTCTGGCCATGCGGCTCGGCAAGCAGCGCGGCTCGACCTCGAAGGACGCCATGCCGATCGGGCCGCACCGCACCTCGACCGTTCCCGTCAACGTGCGCGACCTCGACCGCTTCGACGACGGCGCCGAGGTGACCCCGGAGGCGCTTGTGGCCGCCGGCGTGATCAAGAACACGCGCACTGACGTCAAGATCCTCGGTGAGGGGGAGCTCGCCAAGCGCCTCTCCGTCACCGCGCACGGCTGCTCGGCGAGCGCCCGCCAGAAGATCGAGGCGGCGGGTGGCTCGGTCACGCTCCTGCGCGGAGAGCCCGTCGTCAAGCGCTCCCGGCGCGCGAAGGAGACCCGTGCGACCGCTGCTCCGGAGACGCAGGCCGGCGCGGAGGGAACCGCGCACGAGCCCGATGAGTCGGTCGACACCGAGCCGGCCGGCGCCGCCGAGGCGCTCGAGGGCGAGGCCTAGTGCCCCGCTCCGTAACTCTCTCGGACTCTGGGGGCGTCCAGCCGCGCCTGACGCCTGGCCACTTCCCAGAGTGGCAAGAGACTTCCGGGCCGGTGCACTGATGTTCTCCTGGCTCTCGAACGCGTGGCGCGTGCCCGAGCTGCGCACGCGCGTGATCTTCACGGCGATCATCCTCGCCCTCTACCGCCTGGGCTCCTGGATCCCCTCGCCGGGCGTCGACTCCGACCAGATCAAGGCGTACTTCGACGGTCAGGGCGGCACCGTGCTCGGGCTGCTCAACCTCTTCTCGGGTTCGGCGCTCTCACGGTTCTCGGTCTTCGCGCTCGGAATCATGCCGTACGTCACCGCCTCGATCATCGTCCAGCTCATGACCGTGGTCGTGCCGCGGCTCGAGCAGCTCCAGAAGGAGGGTGAGGCGGGCTACGCGAAGATCAACCAGTACACGCGCTACCTGACCGTCGCGCTCGCAGCGGCGCAGTCGACGGGCTACGCCTTCCTCTTCCAGCGCCAGGGGGTGCTCGACTTCAACGCCGGCCGCCTCGTGCTGCTCGTGATCACCCTCACCGCAGGAACCACGCTGCTCATGTGGATGGGCGAGCTGATCACGAAGCGCGGCGTCGGCAACGGCATCTCGCTGCTGATCTTCGCCTCGATCCTGACGGCGCTCCCGACGGGCATCAACGCCTTCATCAACGGCGGCCCCATGGAGAAGATCTTCTTCCCGCTCCTTGCGATCACGATCATCGCGGCCATCGTCTTCATCCAGGAGGGCCAGCGCCGCATCCCGATCCAGTACGCGAAGCGGATGGTCGGCCGCCGGATGACCTCGGGCGGCTCGACCTACATGCCCCTCCGCGTCAACATGGCGGGTGTCATCCCGGTCATCTTCGCGGCCGCCGTCCTCGCGTTCCCGCCCACGATCGGTCAGTATTTCCCGCAAACGCAGGGGTTCATCAACCGGAACTTCCTGCCCACGGACATCTGGTACATGCTGCTCCAGGGCGCCCTGATCGTGATCTTCACCTACTTCTACACCGCCGTGCAGTTCAACCCGGTGGATCAGGCCGACAACCTGCGTAAGTACGGTGGCTACGTGCCCGGCATCCGGCCCGGGCCGCCCACGGCGCAGTACCTCGACCGCGTATTGACCCGCCTTACGCTGCCCGGGGCGATCTACCTCGCGCTCGTCGCGACGCTCCCGACCCTCTTCATCCGTTACGGCGGCTTCTCGCAGGCGACCGCCGGGGCGCTCGGCGGCACCTCGGTCCTGATCGCGGTCGGCGTCGCGCTCGACACCATGCGGCAGATGGAGTCGCAGATGATGGCGCGCTCCTACGAAGGCTTCCTGAAGTAGCGTCAGCGTGTCGCTGAACGTCCTCATGCTGGGGCTCCAGGGGGCGGGCAAGGGAACCCAGGGCAAGCGCATCGCCGCGGAGTACGGGGTCGCGTACATCGGCACGGGTGACATGCTTCGCGCCGCCATGGCCCAGGGCACCGAGCTCGGTCGCCGGGTGCAGCCGATCTATGACGCGGGCGAGCTCGTGCCCGACGAGTTCATGATCGGCCTCATCCAGGATCGGATCAGCGAGGACGACGCACAGGACGGCTTCCTCCTCGACGGCTTTCCGCGCACGATCCCCCAGGCTGACGCGCTCGACGCCATGCTCGCCGGCATCGACCGCTCCCTGAGCATCGTCTTCGAGCTGCAGATCCCGGACGAGCTCGCGGTCGAGCGCCTGCTGCGCCGCGCCCGGGAGGAGGGCCGCGCCGACGACACGCCCCAGGCAATCGCCCGCCGCATCGAGCACTACCACTCCGAGACCGAGCCGCTCGTCTCGCACTATCGCGCGCGCGGGGCGCTCGTCGGCATCCACGCAGCGCGTACCATCAACGAGGTGTTCGCCGAGATCCAGGAGGCCCTCGAGCAGCTCGCGGTGCGGGAGTGATCATCCGCAAGTCGGCAGGGGAGATCGAGCGGATCGCCGAGGCAGGCACCCTCGTCGCCGAGACGATCACGCACGTGAGCGAGCAGCTCGCGCCCGGCGTCAGCATGGTGGAGCTGGACGAGGTCGCCGACGCCTACATCCGCGAGCACGGCGGCGTGCCCACCTCCAAGGGCTACCGCGGCTACCCGGCCGCGATCTGCATCTCGCCCAACGAGGTGATCGTGCACGGCATCCCGAACGGGTATCGGGCGCGCGAGGGAGACGTCGTCTCGATCGACGTCGGCGTCACGCTCGCGGGCTTCATCGCCGACAGCGCCTTCACGTTCCCCGTGGGGGAGGTCTCGGACGAGGCAGACCGGCTGCTGGTCGCGGGAGAGGAGGCGCTTGCCGCGGGCATCGAGCAGGCCCGGCTCGGGAACCATGTCGGCGACATCTCGTCCGCCATTCAGCGGACGGTCGAGGAGGCCGGCTTCGCCGTCGTGCGCCAGCTCGTCGGTCACGGCGTCGGGCGCTCCTACCACGAGGATCCGCATGTCCCGAACTTCGGGCGCCCCGGCAGCGGCCCCCGCCTCGTGGAGGGCATGACGATCGCCATCGAGCCGATGATCACGGCGGGGAGTCACGAGATCGTGATCGGCGACGACCGGTGGACGATCTCGACGGAGGACGGCTCGCTCGCCGCGCACTTCGAGCATACCGTCGCCGTGACGAAGGCAGGACCGCGGATCTTGACGACTGCTCGCGCGCGTTTGCTACAGTAACGCCTTCGCGCCGCGGCTCGGCCGTGCGCGAGTCTGTGTCCCGACGAACCGCGCGGGTCGCGGTGAACCGGATAGGGCAATGGCGGTCAAAGAGGAGAAAATCGAGGTTGAAGGCGAGGTTGTCGAGGCGCTTCCCAGCACCATGTTCCGCGTCCAGGTGGACGGCGGACCGAGCGTGCTCGCGACCCTGTCCGGGAAGATGCGCAAGCACTACATCAGGATTCTCCCCGGTGACCGCGTGAAGGTCGAGCTCTCGGCCTACGACCTGAGCCGCGGCCGCATCACCTACCGAAACCGATGAAAGTTCGAGCCTCCGTCAAGCCGATGTGCGAGCGCTGCAGAGTGATCAAGCGGCATGGCCTCACCATGGTCATCTGCTCGAACCCCCGTCACAAGCAGAGACAGGGCTAGCACTAGTGGCGCGCATCGCAGGGGTCAACCTGCCCAATCAGAAGCGGCTCGAGATCGGCCTGACCTACATCTACGGGATCGGCCAGCCGACCGCGCGCCAGGTGTGCGCGCAGCTCGGGCTCTCGCTGGACACGAAGGTGCGCGATCTCACCGACGATGAGGTGACACGCCTGCGCAGCCACATCGACGGGGAGCTCCAGGTCGAGGGCGACCTGCGCCGGGAGCGCTCGCAGGCCATCAAGCGGCTCTCGGAGATCGGCTCCTACCGGGGCATCCGCCACCGGCGGGGCCTGCCCGTGAACGGTCAGCGCACCAAGACGAACGCGCGCACCCGCAAGGGCCCCAAGAAGACCGTCGGCCGCGGCAAGAAGGCCAAGTAGTCGTGGCCCCACCCCGGAAAGCAGCGACCCGAGGTCGCACCCGCCGCCGTGTGCGCAAGAACGTGGCGATCGGCCAGGCACACATCAAGACGTCGTTCAACAACACGATCGTGGCGCTCACCGACAAAGAGGGCAACGTGATCGCCTGGGAGTCGGCCGGCTCGGCCGGGTTCAAGGGTTCTCGCAAGTCGACACCGTTCGCTGCCCAGGTCACGGCCGATTCGTGTGCCCGCAAGGGCATGGAGCACGGGTTGCAGAAGGTCGAGGTCTTCGTCAAGGGCCCGGGCTCGGGCCGGGAGACGGCGATCCGCTCGCTTCAGGCCGCTGGCCTCGAGATCCTCGGCGTCCGCGACGTCACGCCGCAGGCCCACAACGGCGTTCGGCCCCGAAAGCGCAGGCGCGTCTAGTGGCACGCGACGTCGGACCCAAGTGCCGCGTCTGTCGGCGGGAGGGCATGAAGCTGTTCCTCAAGGGCGAGCGCTGCCTGACCGAGAAGTGTGCGATCGAGCGCCGCAGCTACCCGCCGGGCGAGCACGGGCGCGGACGTATCAAGCAGTCCGAGTACCTGCTCCAGCTGCGTGAGAAGCAGAAGGCTCGACGCTACTACGGGCTGCTCGAGAAACAGTTCCGCTCCTACTACTCGAAGGCGGCGCAGCGCTCGGGCATCACGGGCGAGAACCTCCTGCGCATGCTCGAGTCGCGCCTTGACAACGTCGTCTATCGGCTTGGCTTCGCTGCCTCGCGCGCGCAGGCCCGGCAACTCGTGCGGCATGGGCACTTCCAGGTCAACGGCCGCCGCGTCAACATCCCGAGCTACAGCGTCCGTCCGGATGCGGTCATCACGATGACGCCGGGCAGCTCGGCCGAGGGCGTGATCCGCGACGCCACCGACCTCACAGCCTCGGTCGCCCCGTGGCTCCAGGCCGACCACGACGGCCTCACCGGGAAGATGCTGAAGTGGCCGGAGCGCGTCGAGATCGACACGCCCGTGCAGGAATCGCTGATCGTCGAGCTCTACTCCAAGTAAACGACTCTCCGCCCGGGCCTCCGTCCCCGGGCACCGGTTCAGAAGCACCGAAGAAAGGATTCGCATGGCTACTCGCACCAGCATGATGGACTTCCAGATTCCGAAGATCGTTCACGAGGAGGTGAACGAGGACCGCGGTGTGTTCGTGATCGAGCCGCTCGACCGCGGCTTCGGCTACACCTTCGGCAACTCGCTGCGCCGCGTCCTGCTCTCCTCGCTTGAGGGCGCCGCCGTCACCTCGGTCAAGCTCGAGGGAACCGCGCACGAGTTCACGAGCCTCCCCGGCGTGCGCGAGGACGTGACCGACATCATCCTGAACCTCAAGAACCTCATCTGCCGCCTCCACGGCGAGTCTCCCGAGATCGAGGTGCACATCGCGAAGAAGGGCCAGGGACCGGTCACCGCAGCCGACATCGCCGCTCCGGCGGAGCTCGAGATCCTGAACCCCGAGCTCGAGCTGGCGAACCTCTCCGGCAAGGGCAAGCTCGAGCTGACGCTCACGATCGGCCGCGGCCGGGGCTACGTGCCGGCCGAGAACAACCGCGGGCCGGAGTACACGATCGGCGTCATCCCCGTCGACTCCATCTTCTCGCCCGTGCGCCGCGTCACCTACGACGTCGAGGCCGCACGCGTCGGGCAGCGGACCGATTACGACAAGCTCCGTCTCGACATCACGACCGACGGCTCGATGGATCCGCGCGACGCCATCGGACAGGCGGCCGAGATCCTCATCCGCCAGCTCGCCATCTTCACCGATGTCGACACGATGGAGGGCTTCGGCGACGTGCCCGCCTCGAGCGACGGAGGTGCCCTCGAGGTGCCGCTGGCGCACGGGATGGAGAACTTCCCGATCGAGGAGCTCGAGCTCGGCGTCCGTTCCTACAACTGCCTCAAGCGCGTGGGGATCGAGACGATCGGCGACCTCGTCACGAAGAGCGAGAACGAGCTGGCCGCGATCCCGAACTTCGGCAAGAAGTCGATCGAGGAAGTCAAGGAGACTCTCGGCACGCACGGCCTCACGTTGCGGGGCGACGAGGACTAGTGCACTAGTGCGGCACCACCGCAAAGGGAAGAAGCTCGGGCGCGACTCGGCGCATCGTCGCGCCCTGTACGCGAACCTCGCTTCGGCGCTGATCGAGCACGGCCGCATCCGCACGACCGAGGCGAAGGCGAAGGCCGTGAAGCCAATCGCCGAGCAGATGATCACGCTCGGTCGCCGGGGTGATCTGGCCGCCCGCCGACAGGCGGTCGCCTACCTGCGCTCGAAGGACATCGTGCACAAGCTCTTCACTGACGTCGGCCCCCGCTTCGTCGACCGGCCCGGAGGCTACTCGCGCATTGTCAAGCTCGGGCAGCGGCAGGGCGACGCGGCCGACATGGTCTACCTCGAGCTCGTCGACTACGCCCCGTAGACGTCTCGGGGCTGGGAGTGGCGGCCGGCTCCAGGTGGCTGCCCCTCCGTGAAGCTCCGCCTGACGCTCGAGTACGAAGGCACGGAGTTCCGGGGGTGGGCTGCGCAGCCGGGCTTGCGGACGGTTGAGGGCGAGCTGCGCCCGGCGCTCTCCGCTGTCTTTCCGGCCTGGAAGGCGCTTGCCGTCGCCGGCCGCACCGACGCCGGAGTGCACGCACTCGGCCAGGTGGCGAGCGTCGTAGTGGAGGGCGGGCCGGGCCCTGAGCGGGTTACAGAGGCACTGAACGCGGCGCTTCCCGACGACGTCTCCGTCGTTGCCGCGGGCGAGGCGCCGGCCGACTTCCACGCCCGCCACTCAGCGACGGCCCGCAGCTATCGGTATCGCGTCCTGCGCCGGAGCGCGCCCTCGGCCTTCGAGCGCCGGCGGAGCCTCTGGCATCCCTATGCGCTCGACGAGGGCATCCTGGCGGAGTCGGCGGCGTTGCTCGTGGGCGAGCACGACTTCCGCGCGTTCACGCCGACCGAGACATATCACCGGGGCTTCGTGAGACGCGTCAGCAGCTCGGCCTGGCGGCGCGAGGGGGATCTGCTGCTCTTCGAGATCACCGCCGGCAGCTTCCTCCGCCACATGGTGCGCACGCTCGTCGGCACGATGCTCGAGCAGGAACCGTCCGAGCTCGCGCGGCTGCTCGAGGGAAGGCCGCGGAGCAAAGCGGGAACGACGGCGCCGCCATGGGGCCTCTACCTGGTTCGGATCAGCTACTAGCATCCACGCGGTGCGCTTCTCGACAGTCCTCTTCGACCTCGACGGCACGCTCATCGACTCGGGTGCCATGATCCTCTCGTCCTTCCGGCACGCCACCAGGAGCGTGCTGCGCCGCGAGATCCCGGACGAGCAGCTGCTCGCTGCCGTTGGCGGCTCCAACCTGCTGGAGCAGATGCGCGCGCTCGACGAGCTTCGCGTCGACGAGCTCGTCACCGCCTACCGCGAGCACAACGAGCCGCTCCACAGCGAGCTCCAGGCGTGCGCGGGCGTGCTGGACGTCGTCGCGGAGCTCGGCCGTCAGGGCAGGCGGCTCGGCATCGTCACCGCCAAGCGCCACGCCACCGTGGAGCTGGCCTTCGCCGTCCTGCCACCGCTGCGGGAACCGTTCGAGGTGGTCGTCGGCTCCGAGGACACGGAGCGCCACAAGCCGAACCCCGAGCCGATCCTGCACGCCCTCGAGCACCTCGGTGTCGGGGCCGGCACCGCGGCCTACGTGGGCGACTCGCCCTTCGACATCGGCGCAGCCCGGGCGGCTGGCGTGCACGCGGTGGCCGTCACGTGGGGCGGCATCCACACCCGGGAACGGCTCGAGCAGGAGCGCCCCGATGCCGTCGTCGACCGTCCGGAGGAACTGCTTGCCGTCCTCTGAGGATCGGGTCGCCGAGCTCCGTGGCCAGCTCGAGCACCACCTGTACCGCTATCACGTGCTCGACGATCCGGAGATCTCCGACGCGGAGTACGACCGGCTGTTCGACGAGCTCGTCGCGCTCGAGGAGGCCAATCCTGAGCTCCGCATGCCGACCTCGCCGACCGTGCGCGTGGGCGCTCCGCCCTCCGAGCGCTTCCGCAAGGTCGAGCACCTCTCTCCGATGGGCTCGCTCGAGAAGGTGACGGACGAAGGGGGGCTCGTGAAGTGGGCCGAGGACGTGCGCAAGCGCCTCGACTCCGACGAGCCGGTCGCCTACGTGCTGGAGCCGAAGATCGACGGCTCCGCGGTCACGCTCGTGTACGAAGACGGCGTCTTCGTGCGAGGCGCGACCCGGGGGGACGGGCTGCGTGGTGAGGACGTGTCCACGAACCTGAAGACGATCCGGTCGATTCCGCTGTCGATCCGCGCGACCGATGGCGAGAGACCGCCCCCCGTGCTCGAGGTGCGGGGCGAGGTCTACCTGGCGCTCACCGCCTTCAACCGCCTGAACGAGCGGCTCGTCGCCGAGGGTCGGAAGACGGCGCCGAACCCGAGGAACGCGGCAGCGGGCTCGCTGCGCCAGCTCGACTCCACGATCACCGCCTCCCGCTCGCTCGCGATCTGGGTGTACGGCATCGGCTACTCGGAGGGGCTGGCGCTCGAGACGCAGTGGGAGACGCTCGCCTGGCTGCGGGCTCGCGGCTTCCGCACGAACCCGTTCGCCGAGCGCCACGACTCCGTCGAGTCGATCGCTGGGGCCTGCCGGGAGTGGGAGGCCCGGCGCGTGGAGCTGGACTACGAGATCGACGGCATCGTCGTGAAGGTCGACTCGGTCGCCCAGCAGCGGCTCCTGGGCGCCCTGCACGAGCGTCCGCGCTGGGCCCGCGCCTACAAGTGGGCGCCGATGACCGCGCAGACGAGGCTTCTGCGCATCAACATACGGGTCGGCCGCACGGGGAATCTCAATCCCTGGGCGCAGCTCGAGCCGGTCGAGGTGGGGGGCGTGACGGTGTCGACCGCGACGCTCCACAACGAGGAGGACATCAACCGCAAGGACATCCGCGAGGGCGACGTCGTAATCGTGCAGCGGGCGGGCGACGTCATCCCGCAGGTCGTCGGCCCGGTACTGCCGCACGAGCCGGGCACGACCGGGTTCCGGATGCCGGCCAACTGCCCCCTGTGCGCCTCCGCGATCGTGAAGCCCGAGGGCGAGGTGATGCACCGGTGCCCGAATCCGAAGTGTGAGTCGCGCGGCCTCGAGACGCTGATCCACTGGGTGAGCGCGGCCATGGACATCGAGGGCGTCGGCGAGCAGCTCGTGCGCCGCCTCTGGCGCGAGGGTCTCGTGACCTCGATGCCGGGCCTCTACCGCCTGACGCCCGAGCAGCTCGCCGAGCTCGACGGCTACGGCGAGGTCTCGGCGGGGAACGCCGTGACGTCGATACAGCGCTCACGGGAGCAGCCTTTCTCCCGCGTCCTCTACGGGCTCAACATCCCGCAGGTCGGCTGGGTGACGGCCCGCAACCTGGCGCGGCACCTTGGCTCGGCCGAGCGCTTGGCGGCCGCGAGCCAGGAGGAGATCGAGGCGGTCGAGGGGATCGGCCCCGACCGCGCAGAGGCGATCGCCGAGTGGTTCTCGGACGACGACAACCGGGCGCTCGTCGAGGAGCTGCGCGTGCTCGGCCTGCGACTCGAGGCGGGGGCGGAGGAGCGGCCGATCGAGGGCCCGCTGAGCGGCCGCAGCTACGTGATCACGGGCACACTCGAGGGCTACTCGCGTGAGGGGGTGAAGTCGGCGCTCGAGGCGCTGGGAGCGAAGGTGTCGGACTCGGTCTCCCGCAAGACCTCGGGCGTCATCGCCGGCGAGAGCCCCGGCTCGAAGCTCGCGAAGGCCGAGTCCGCCGGCGTGCCCGTGTTGAGCGAGGAGGATCTGACGGCGCTCCTCCAGGATCCGGCGGGCTCGCTCCTCTAGCGGGGCCTTCCGCCCGCCAGCACGGTCACGAACCGGTCCTGCGCCTGACGGCACCACCACGCCGACAGCGGCGGCCCGTTCTGGACGACGGCGAACACGTAGCGGCCGCCGACGTAGCCCGAGAGCGCCGATGCGAGAGACGTCGTGCCCGTCTTCGCGAACACATGCCCTGCCGCGGGCCCGCCCCGCAGCCGGCCGCGCAGCGTTCCATTCCGGCCTGCCACGGCGAGCGAGGCCAGGAAGCTGCCGCGCAGTAGCGGATCTGCCCAGGCCGCGCTGAGGATGCCGACGAGGCTCTCGGCTGTCTGCCGGTCGAGCAGCGAGAGGCCGGAGCCGTCGACGATGCGGACTCCGTGCAGCGGGACGCCCGACGCCTCGAGCACGCGGCGCACGACAGCTGCGCCGGCACCGGTCGTGCCGCGGCCGGAGTCGATCCCACCGAGGTGCTTGAGCAGGAGCTCGGCTGTGAAGTTGTCGCTCTCGCGGTTGACGAGCCGCAGCATGTGCAGGAGCGGCGGGGAGGAGGTCGAGGCGAGCTGGACGTCCTCCGCAGCCGCCCGTCCCAGGCCGGCAGGGCCGGCCACCGCGACTCCTGCCGAGGCGAGGATCGCGCGAAAGCCGAGGGCCGCCGCCAGCGCCGGGTGCGCCGAGACGTTGCCGCCGATCCGGCCGTGGTCGACCGCGAGCGCGGAGAGCGGCTCCGACTCGCGGATGTAGAAGTACGGCTTCCACCCCGGCGCGGTGCGACGGGTGTCGAAGAACGACTCGTCGCCGTAGACCCAGCCGGTGACGCGCCGGATGCCGAGCCCGCGGATGCGGAGCGCCAGCCGGCGCAGCCCGGCGCTCGAGAGGGTCGGGTCGCCGTAGCCACGCAGAACGAGGTCGCCGTACCAGGTGGATCCCTCGCGGAAGCCCTTGGCGAGCACCTGCGTCCGGATGCGGTAGACCGGCCCAACCGTCTTCAGGAGCGCATAGGAGAGCGCCAGCTTCTCGGTCGACGCGGGCGCGAGCGACAGGCGTGTGTTGCGCGCGAAGAGCACTCGTCCGGTGGTCAGGTCGACCACGAGAGCGGCCGAGCGCGAGTGGTTCACGTTCGGGACGGCGAGGGCACGGGCAAGGCGCGACGTGAGCGGCTCGCCGGCGGCCGCCGGGCGCGCGTGGGCGGCGGGGGTGAGGAGAGCCGCCAGAGCCACCAGCACGATTGATGCCCGGAGCAGGAGGCGCCCACGGCGACTGAGCGAAAGAGTCTGGATCCGACAGACGATAGCCACCCTCTCGCCGCGGCACCGACTTTGTGCTGCCTCGCCTGCGGGCGATCGGCGGCGACCTGTGCCCGTTGCATGCGGTTGCGGCCGGCCGGAGGCGCTGTTAGGGTGGTCAGCTTGTGACGTACCGGGCCCCCTCCGGTGCGCCTGTCGCTCGTAGTCGTGCCATGAGGTGCGCGAGCAGGAGGCAGGCGCCAGCACTTCTTGCCGCGTTTGCCGCCGCGGCCCTCCTCGTCGCCGGATCGGCGACGGCCGAGCCGACCTCTATTACGGGGAAGCGCGCGGAGGCAGAGGCGGTCATGGCCCAGATCCGCGAGATCGACTCGACCCTCGGACGCGCCGCGGAGGCCTACAACCTCGCCAACATCCAGCTCACCCGCATCGAGGGCGAGCAGCGCCGGAATGCCAGGTCACTCGCGCTCGCGCAGACAAACTTCCGGCGTGCACAGGGTGCGCTCGAGGCCCGCCTCGTGGCCATCTACACCTCCGGGCAGGCGCATGGCTCGACCGTCGAGGTTCTGCTCGGCGCGACGAGTCTCGACGATCTGATCAGCCGGATCGACACCGTCGAGCGCGTGTCGAGCCAGGACGCGAGTGTTCTGCGCGAGGTCGTGTCGTTCCGGGCCGCCGTGCGGACGCGGCGTGCGGAGCTCGCGCGAGCCCGCGTCGAGCAGCGGCGCACCGTGGCGGCACGGGCGGCCCAGAGGGCCGAGGTCGAGCGCCGGCTCGTCGAGCGCCAGGAGCTGCTCGGCTCGATCCGCGGGCAGCTCGCCCGCCTCGAGGCGGAGGAGCGTGCGCGCCAGCAGCTGCTGATCCGTCAGGCCAGGGCCCGCCTGGCCGCCGAGGCGACCGCCGTGGCCGCACGACGGAGAGTGGCCGCACGACAGAGAGCTGCGGCGAGGGTTCAACCGGATGCACCGGCGGTCGCGACGAGTCCGGTCGAGGCTGCGGTCGTCGAGGAGTCACCCGTCGAGACGACCGTGCAGGAGGCAGTCGAGGAAGCGCCGCTCGAGGCACCCAACGAGGCTGCCGCCGCCCCCGAGGCCGTCGAGTCGGCCGAGACCGCTGCCGCCGCCCCGGCCGCGCGTTACGGCGGCGTCGTCTCCATCGCCATGGGATACCTCGGCACGCCCTACCTGTGGGGCGGGGCCTCTCCGAGCGGGTTCGACTGCTCGGGGTTCATCATGTACGTCTACGCCAAGCTCGGCGTCTCCCTTCCGCACAATGCCGCCGCCCAGTACGGCATGGGAACGCCCGTCTCCAAATCGGACCTCCAGCCCGGCGACCTCGTCTTCTTCGACGGACTCGGGCACAACGGCATCTACATCGGCGGCGACCAGTTCATCCATTCCCCGCACTCGGGCGATGTCGTGAAGATCTCGGGCCTATCGGACTCGTGGTACGCGTCGACCTGGGTCGGCGCCCGCCGCCTGTAGCTCCGCCTCGACGGCGGGCGCTCAGGCGTAGAGCGCTTCCAGCTCCTGCGCGAAGTGCTGCTCGCAGACCCGCCGCTTGAGCTTGAGGGTCGGGGTGATCTCGCCCTCCTCGGCTGAGAAGTCGCGCGGCAGGACCGCAAAGCGCTTGATCTGCTCGAAACGGGAGACGCCGCCGTTGACGCCGTCCACGATCGCCTGCACGGCCTTGCGCAGGCCCGGGTCGCGTGCCAGCTCGTCAATCGAGGCGGAGCGGCCCCCGGCCCACTTGCCGGCCTCTTCCTCGTCGAGGGTGATCAGTGCGACGAGGTAGCGGCGCCTGTCGCCGACGACGAGAGCCTGCGATACGAGCGTCGCCGCCTTCAGCGCGTTCTCCAGGTTCTGGGGCGCGACGTTCTTACCGCCCGCGGTGATGATGATGTCCTTCTTGCGGTCGGTGATCGTCAGGAAGCCCTCGGCATCGAGCTCGCCGATGTCACCGGAGCGCAGCCAGCCCTCCTCGTCGAGGATCTCGGCGGTCGCCCCCGCGTCCTTAAGGTAGCCGGCGAAGACCGTCTCGCTGCGGATGAGGATCTCGCCGTCGTCTGCAGTCCTGACGTCGAATCCGGGCAGAGCCGGGCCGACGGTGCCGAACTTGAGGCGATGTTGCAGGTTCACCGTGCACGCAGTCGTGCACTCCGAGAGCCCGTACCCCTCCAGAATCGTGATGTCGAGCGCGTGGAAGAACTCGGCGATCTCGCGGGAGAGCGGCGCACCGCCGGAGATGCCCGAGCGGAGCCGCCCGCCCAGCCGGTCCTTGACCTTCGAGTACACGAGCCGGTCGGCGAGCCGATGCTGGGCCGCGAGGCCGGGAGGCAGCGAGCGGCCCGTGCGCCGGTAGGGGCTCGTGCGCCGGCCGACCGAGAGCGCCCACTCCCCGATGCGCCGCTTCGGGCCCGTCGCGCTCTCCATGGACGCACGCACGGCCGTGTACACCTTCTCGTAGACCCGCGGAACGCTCGGAAAGACGGTCGGACGAACCAGAGGCAGCACCTCGCCGACTCGTAGCGGATCCGCGAGGAAGGCCAGCGTGTATCCCGCGTAGGGCCCCGAGAGGTGCATCAGGCGGCCGAAGTTGTGGGCGAGCGGCAGGTAGAGGAGCATGACGTCGCCGGGCCGCGTGAAGCCGTCGAGACCGTCGACCGTTGCCGTCATCGCGTAGTAGTTGCGATGACGGATCATGCAGGCCTTGGGCGGCCCCGTCGTGCCCGAGGTGTAGAGGTAGGTAAAGAGATCGTCCTCGGTGACCGCAGCGAGCGCAGCCTCGAGCGCGTCGGGATGGCCTTGGGCGTACCTGCGGCCACGAGCTTCCAGCTCCGCGAAATCGCCGAAGCCCACGACGTGCTCGAGCCTGGGAACCTCGGCGCGCACCTCCTCGACCTTGGCCCGCTGCGCGTCGTCTTCGACGAGGACGGCGACCGCTTCGGAGTGCGCAAGGATGTACGCGGTGTCGTTCGGTGAGCTGTTGGCGTAGACCGGCGCGACGATGGCTCCAACGAGCGCGCAGGCGAAGTCGGCGAGTGCCCACTCGAGACGGGTCGCACCGAGGATCGCAACCACGTCGCCCTTGCGAATGCCGAGCGCGAGCAGGCCGTTCGCGAGGTCGTCGACGCGCACGGCTGCCTCCTGCCAGAGGACGGGACTCCAGCCCGAGCTCGTTTCGACGAGGTAGGCAGGCGTCTCCGCCGGATTCGCCCCGGCAGCCCGCCACAGCGCTCCGATCGTGCGGCTGCTACTGCGCGAGGCTCCGAGGGAGGGTGGGGCAGCCAGCTCCGTCGCCACCCTCATACCCTAGTCCGCGGGTCGGGGGAAGGGAAGGAAGGGAAGGACCCTCCCGCCCAGAAAGTCCTGCACCGGTAGGAGAACCCTCCTGCGGCGACTAGACTGAGAGGTGCCAGTGCGCACCATCTGGAACGGCTCCATCAGCTTCGGGCTCGTCAACATCCCCATCGGGTTGGCGCTCGCGACCCAGCGCACCGACATCTCCTTTCGCACGCTGCACCGCGAATGCGGCACGCCGATCAAGCAGAAGCGCTACTGCCCGCTGCACGAGCGCGACGTCGAGGCCGACGAGCTCGTGAAGGGCTGGGAGGTCGCCAAGGGACAGTACGTGCTGGTCGAGGAGGCCGACCTCGAGTCAGTCGCCCTCGAGCGCTCGCAGTCGATCGAGATCGTCCGCTTCGTCCAGCTCGCGGAGGTCGACCCCGTCTTCTTCGACCGGACCTACTACCTCGCGCCGGCGAGCGCGGCAGCGGCGCGCCGGCCCTACGTCCTCCTGCTTCAGGCCATGCGCGAGACCGGTATGGCCGCGATCGGCAAGTTCGTCCTGTGGGGCAAGGAGAACCTGTGTCTCATCCGCACGCACGGCGACACGCTGGCGCTCGAGACGCTCTTCTTCGCCGAGGACGTGCGCTCACGTGCGGAGATCGAGGAGGCGGTGGCCGAGACGGAGGTCAAGGAGGTGGAGCTCGGTCTCGCCCAGCAGGTGATCGCCTCGCTCGCCGGCGAGTTCGACCCGGCGGAGTTCGCGAACGAGTACCGGCACGAGCTGCGGGCGATGCTCGACGCGAAGCTGGCGGGCGAAGAGGTGGCGCGGCCGGAGCCACTGCCGGAGACGCCGGTGGTCGACCTGCTCGAGGCCCTGCGGCGGAGCGTTGCCGAGAACAAGGGGCGCAAGGCGGCGTCCTCCCAGGGAGCCGCGGGGAAGCCGAAGCGGGCGCGCGCCAAGGCGTCCACCCGGAAGTCTGCGTAGCGAGGGTCAGACTCGCGCGGCGAGTGCCGGTCCGTCTACCGGGGCGGCGACACCGTTCCGATTGCCTCCAGCTGGGCCTGGAAGAGTGTCTTGTCGATCTTGCCCTGGTAGATCGGCACGCTCTCCTGCATGCAGACGCGGATGACTTCCTGCCGGTCGATGCCGAGTTCCTCGGAGAGCTCCTCGGGCGTCAGGTGGTTCGCCATTGTCCTTCCTCCTTGAGCCGGGGCACGAAAAAACCCGCCGGCACAGGGGCACGGACGGGCGTGGACGAACGCTCGCTTGTCGACGGTGCGGGGATCAGTGGGCCCGCTCCCTGTGCGTCCTCATCGTCACGACAGGATAGTCGGCGGGGATGACGGGCGCAAAACCGATCGAGGGATTCGAGGAGCGGTTCCTCGACGCCAAGGCCGTTCGGATGCGGTACTTCGTCGGAGGGGAAGGGCCGCCCATCGTTCTCGTCCACGGGCTCGCCGGCACTGCCTGGAACTGGAGCGAACTGGCTCCGCTGCTGGCCGAGCGCCGGCGCGTGCTGCTGCCGGATCTACCCGGGCACGGCGGCTCCTCCCCGCTGCCGGCAGCCGCGAGCCTCGACCCCTACGCGGAGCGCGTTCGTCTGGTCGCGGCCGCGGAGGGAATGCTCCCCACGCCGATCGTCGGCCACTCGCTCGGTGGCCTCGTGGCGTTGCGGCTTGCGCTGCGGAGTCCCGAGAACGTGGAGGCCCTCGTCCTCGCCGCCGCGGCCGGCATCGCGTCTGCCACTCGCCGGGCGGAGTTCTGGCTCACCGTGTTCGGCTTCCTGCGGCCGGCTCGCCGCATTTCCCCACACCACGAGCGCATCGCCCGCAGTCCTGCCCTCGCGCGCGCAGTTTTCGGCTGCTTGGAGGTGTCGGATCCGGCCTCTCTCAGCCCGCGCTCCGTTGCCGGCTTCCTCGCTGGGCAGAGGCTGCACAGCGACGTCAGGAGTGCAGGGAGGGTGCTGGTGCGCGACGACCCGCGGCCGGACCTCGAGCGCGTGAGCTGTCCGAGCCTCGTGCTTTGGGGTGCGCGCGACCGTCAGGTGCCGGTCGAGGACGCTTTCGAGTACACGCGGCGGCTGCGCGCGACGCTGCGCGTGATCCCCGACTGCGGCCACCTGCTGATCGCGGAGCGAGCGGCGGCGTGCGCGGACGCGATCGAGAGCTTCCTTGTCGGATCTGACCCCGGAGTGTTCGATCCTGAGACCTGACCCCGCCTTTGTTGCACTATCGCTCTTGACGCGCAACCGCAGATTGCGCGTCCCGTGCTTCGAGATCAGAGGCAGCTGGAAGCCGACCGCCGCGCGGTAGCCCGGCGGCAGGCACGCTCCGGACGTGGCTTGAGGGGCTGCGCTGCAGAGAGTGCTGTTTCGTTGCCGGAGCCCGGCTTGCCCGGGCGGGAGGCCAAGCCGCTGCGTCGAGACAGCACGCTGCAGCGAAGGGGGGCCCGTGGGGGGACACGGCACGTTTCCCCCCACGTCTTAAATTGGATTCTCGACCTCGAGGAAGGCCCACTCCAGCCCGAAGCGTTCCGCAAGGTGCGCGCTCAGCGCCTGCACCCCCAGTCGCTCGGTGGCGTAGTGCCCGCCGGCGACGAGGTGGATCCCCAGCTCCCGCGCGGCGTGCAGGTTCGGCTCCTCGGCCTCGCCGGTGACGAAGAGGTCGTAGCCCTCGCGCGCCGCGGCGATGAGCGAGTGGCCGGAGGCCCCCGTCGAGACGGCCACGCGCCGCACGGGGTCAGGACCGTGGGGGAAGACGAGCGGCTCGCACTGCACGACGCCGCGCACGCGCGCCGCGAAGGCGTCCACGCCGACGGGCTCCTCGAGCGTCCCGCCGACGCCGATCTCCGCGAACTGCCGCTCCACCGACACGCCGAGCCGGCGGGCGAGCTGGACGTTGTTGCCGACCTCGGGATGCGCGTCGAGCGCCAGGTGGTAGGCGGCGAGCGTCAGATCGGCGTCGAAGAGCGCCTGCAGCCGACCTCGCAACCGCCGGTCGACGACGAGCGGCTCCGTGCGCCAGAAGAGACCGTGATGGACGATCACGAGCTGCGCATCCGTCGCACCTGCACGGCGGAAGAGCTCCTGCGACGAGGACACGCCGCACGCGATCGAAGTCACCTCCTCGGCTCCGAGCACCTGCGCGCCCGAGGGCCCGAACTCGGCGTAGGCCGAGACTCTCAGGTACTCGTCTGCGTAGCGCAGGACCTCGTCACGGGCGGCCACGGGCCGCGATTGTAGGTGCGCTACTCCACCGCTGCCTCCGCGAAGGGCGTCTCGGCCGCGCCCGTTCCGTCGGGCGGCGACAGGAACTGAACCGCGTGCGCCACCACTTCCACGGCGCTGCGCCGCTTGCCGTCGGCCTCCTCCCAGGAGCGGCTGCGCAGGCGCCCGTCGACCGCCACGCGCTTGCCCTTGGCGAGAAAGCGATGGCAGACCTCGGCCTGCCTGTTCCACGCGGCCACGCGGATGAAGTCAGCGCCCCCCGCCGGGCTCGCACGGTCGACGGCGAGGAGAAAGCTCGCCACCTTCCTGTCCTCGCCGACCTCCCGCAACTCGACCTCGGTCGCGAGGTCGCCGATCAGCGTCACGACGTTCATCGTCTCCTCCTTCGTTGCCCTCGGGAGCAACGTAGCGGCGGAGGTGTGCCGCGAACGTCACGTGTCCGTGCCGGAGGTGCGACGAATCATCCCCAGCCTCACGGGTGGCGAGGAGCCGCTAGGCTAGGCGCTCCGGGGTGTGGCGCAGCCTGGTAGCGCGCTCCGTTCGGGTCGGAGAGGTCCCCAGTTCGAATCTGGGCACCCCGATTCTCACGGGGGAACCCCACCAGGTTCCCCCGTCCCGCCGCGCGGCGCTCAGCGCCGCATGGAGGCGTGGACGACGGCGGTGCACGAGTCCTCCACGTAGTCCAGACCACCCTCGACGGCGATGCGCCGGGCCTCAGGCGAGACGAGGCCGGACTGGAGCCAAAGCGCCTTCGCGCCGGCGGCGACCGCCTCCCGCGCGACCCCCGGCGCGTGCTCCGCCCTCCGGAACACGTCGACGAGGTCGATCGGCCCGTCGATCTCCGCGAGCGATGCGACGCAGCGCTCGCCGAGCACCTCCTCCTCGTCCGGCCGCACCGGGATGACTCGGTAGCCCTGACCGAGCAGATAGCGCATGACCGAGTTGCTGGGGCGCGAAGCGCGGGGTGACGCGCCGACGAGAGCGATCGTGCGCGAATCCCGCAGGATCTGATCGGCGCCTCGCACGGGCTCGATCGTAGCGCTGCCCCGCTATCCTCGAACCGTGACCGACCGACTCCGCGTCGCCTGCGTGCAGCTCACGAGCCGGGACGACAAGGCCGCGAACCTCGAGCGGGCCGAGGGGTTCGTCACCCGCGCGGCGGCCACCGGCGCCGATCTCGTCGTCCTGCCCGAGAAGTGGAACGCGATCGGCAGCGCCGAGGTGCTGCACGCCGCCGCGGAGTCGATCGAGGACGGCGAGTCGGTCGACGCCATGCGCGGGTGGGCCAAGCGGCACTCGATCACGCTCGTCGGCGGCTCGATCACCGAGCGGCGCGACGGTCGCGAGAAGCTCTCGAACACGAGCCTCGTCTTTGGGGCCGACGGCGAGCTCGTCTCCGTCTATCGCAAGATCCACCTGTTCGATGTGGAGGTCGGAGGCCACGTCTATCGCGAGTCCGAGGCCGAGGAGCCGGGGGAGGAGCCCGTGGTCGCGCCGCTCGACTGGCCGGTCGGGCTCAGCATCTGCTACGACCTGCGCTTTCCCGAGCTGTACCGCATTCTCGCGCTCGAGGGCGCTCTCGTCGTCACCGTTCCGGCGCACTTCACCCTGCACACGGGCAAGGATCACTGGGAGCTGCTGCTGCGGGCGCGCGCGGTCGAGAACCAGCTCTATGTGGCCGCGGCCGCGCAGATCGGCGAGACGATGCGCGGCAAGCAGAGCTATGGGCGCTCGCTGATCGTCGATCCCTGGGGGCTCGTGCTGGCGCAGGCTCCCGACGAGGAGACGGTCATCTCCGCCGAGCTGGACCTCGATCGCCTTCAGGACGTGCGGACCCGGCTGCCCTCGCTCGCAAGCCGGCAGGTGGCGGCCTACCGTTGGCCGCAGCCGGTGTGACGACGCTTCGGGCCGTTCTCTTCGACGTCGACTTCACGCTCGTCAAGCCCGGGGCGGACCTGAGCCCGGAGGGCTACCGGCGGCTCGGCGAGCGGCACGGACTCACGCTGCACCCCGAGCGCTACGTCGAGGCTCGGGAGCAGGCGCTGGGGCACCTGCAGCGCCATCCCGAGCTCGAGCACGACGACGAGATCTGGATCGCCTTCACCGAGCGCATCATCCGCGGCATGGGCGGCGATGCCGAGGGCGCGAGGGCCTGCGCGGAGGAGATGACGCGCGCGTGGGACCACCACGGCAACTTCGAGCTCTTCGAGGACACGCTCCCGGTGCTCGAGGAGCTGCGCGGCTACGGCCTGAAGCTCGGCCTCGTCTCGAACACGGGCCGCAACCTCGAGGAGTTCGTGGCGCACCACCGGCTCGACGTCGACGCCGCGCTCGGCTCGCGCGCGCACGGGAAGACGAAGCCCGACCCGACGATCTTCCGGGCCGTGCTCGACCTCCTCGACGTCGCGCCGGAGGCAGCGGCGATGGTCGGCGACTCGCTCGAGGACGACATCGAGGGCGCCCGTGCAGTCGGCATGCGCGCCTTCCTCGTCGACCGGGAGGATCGGTACCCCGACGCGGAGGGGCGGCTGCCGAGCCTGCTCGCCCTCCCGGCCGCGCTCGGGCTCGTGCGGCCCGGCTAGCGGAGATCTAGCAGCGCTCGTTGCCCTCGCACGTCTTCAGCACGGCGATCACGGGCACGCGGCGCAGAACCGGTACCTCGCGGTAGACGGGAACTCTGCGCACAAGGCGAACGACCCGCGCCTTGCGCTTCCCGCGCGCCGGTTGCCGCACGCGCACGACGATCCGCTTCGTGCCGGCCCGCACCTGCTTCTTCGCGATCTCGACCCGCTGCCAGCTCAGCCGGAGGAGGACGGAGGCCGCGTTGTTGTACATCCGTCGCTCGCGCCAGCGTCCTTCCGGGTTCGCCCGGTGCACCAGCCAGTAGCGCGCGGCATGGAGGCCGGTGATGTCGACGTTCTGGCCGTGGAAGTGCGCCGGGTACCGGTCGGTGTAGCCGATCGAGGTGCCCTGGTCGACCGTCAGCGCCTCGGGGTGGCCGCGGTTGCAGTTGCCGAGGAAGACGGGCGAGCGGAAGCCGCGTACCCGCTGCGCTGCATGACCGTAGTGGTCGGCCAGGCAGAAGCCGCTCTTGCGATCCCGGACGACGAGCTTGAAGTCGGCCGCGCGCCGCAGCTCGAAGCTCTCGTAGTTCAGCAGGTGCCAGTGGGAATGGGAGGACGTGTACGTGTAGCGCACGACTCCAGCACCGCCGTAGCGCCTGACCTTGCCGTCGCTCGTGCGGACGAGCTGCTCGGCCGCCATCGTCGGCGAGAAGCGACTGGGGCGCGAGGCCCTGATCCAGAGCGGCCCGTCGCCGATGTTGTCCACGGCAGAATCGAAGCCGAGCAGGACGCGGCGTCCGTCGCGCTGGAGGATCAGGTTCCGCGGCGAGCGCTGCTCGAGGTCGGGGAGGGGCTCGTCTGGGACGGGAGCGGGCGGCTCAGGAGGGGGAGGGGGGGGCGGCGGAACCCCCCAGTCCGGCGCGGCGTCGACGAGCGGCCCGGAGGTCAGCCTCCGCGGGTCGGCCCCACCCGAGCCGAC